>Ga0208363_1000097_pt1 | contig 23895 bp, 22 predicted proteins | sample LakMenEpi03May11_FD_150666 | JGI IMG/M metagenome (GOLD analysis project Ga0208363, IMG submission 150666) | Freshwater microbial communities from Lake Mendota, WI - 03MAY2011 deep hole epilimnion (SPAdes) | ecosystem: Environmental > Aquatic > Freshwater > Lake > Epilimnion/Euphotic zone ...
CCATTGTGAATCAAATAGTGGTAACGAGATGAGACCAGTCTTAAAACTCACTGTCGGGCAAAACACAAAATTGCCACGCAGCACTGATGCCAAGCCGGCATCACCACTTGTTGAAATAGACCGTGAGTGTTTGTACGGCGCAACATGGAACTTGACGAAGTCGGGAAACGAAAACCGTTTTTTGTTCTCTTCATCTACAACTGTCACAGCGGTGTGCACAGCAACAGCTTCTGGGTTGGCGGCATGTGCACGTAGCGACACTTCAACAAACCGTGGTTCCAATACGTCATCTGCATGAACCACACCAACCACTGTTGGGGCAAAATTACGAGTCATGTGCTCCAGGCCAACATTCCAACACTTAGCCAATCCCAGATTGGTCTCATTCTTGATATAGGTGATCTTTGGGTTGGCTAGTGAAAGCACAGTTGACTCTGCCTCGTTCTCTCGCCCCGAATCATCCACTACCACGCACACCCAATCGGTGGATGTTTGATTTTTGACCGAGCAGAGCATCTCATATAGATACGCCTCGTTCGAAAAAAATGGGATCACTATTCCGAACAGAGACATGTCTCCATCATTTTACTGCAACTGAACCACCTGGCAGGAAGTAGTTAGAATTACATTTGTGTCCAAAAGCCCAAAAGTCACAGACGCTAAGCAAACACAGCGAAATGTCCTGGCTTCAATCTCGCGAATCAGAATTAATCACTCTGAAGATGTCGGCGGACAAGTAAGTCTGAGCGATGCAATTGGTCATTATTTTGCACTTATCCGCGAATTGGGCCTCTGGTCTGGCACAAAAACAATGGTTGTTAGTGGGGTTCAGTTTCTCAAAGAAGGAAAAGGATCGTTTAGCCTCCGCCGACTAAAGCGCGACCGCACTCGCTACCCAGTTCTTAATGGAGCACCCCGAGAATGGGAAAAGACCATCAGCTACCTATGCAGCCACGTTTCCAATTTCCAAAAACAGGGATTCAACCCCGACAAAATTCCGGAAATAATTGAGAACCTAGGAGCCCTCATTGCCCATTCAGGCAATGAAGCAAAGTCTGCGTCCGTAACCATCGTTATTCCTGCATACAACAACTTTGTTGAAGTCGCAGTATTAATCGAGTCCATTGCATCATTTGCAAGCAGCTCGCACTATTCAATAATTATTGCTGACGATGCATCCCCGGACTTCAACTTTTCAGCGTTCGGCGTACTTCCCGGAGTGCGCGTGATGCGCAATGCAACAAATTGTGGCTACATCAACAACGTCAATCACGCTGCAACCGGCATCTCCACCACTTATTTACTCACCCTCAACCAAGACATCGTGGTCTGCCCAGGATGGCTCGATGAGATGGTTGCAGAGATGGAGCGAGATCCCCGAAATGCAATAGTGGGCCCTCGGGTTCTTGATCATGATTTCACTATCCGTGAAGCTGGAGCACTCATATTTCAAGAAGCTCATGCCATGCATCGTGGTCGCGGCTCCATACCCGATGTACCGCGTTTTGCTTACTCCCGAAACGTTGACTATGTGAGTGGTTGCGCACTACTAATTCGTACCGCCGTGTGGGATCGTCTTGGCGGTCTAGACGAGCAATACAAACCTGCTTACTACGACGACGTCGACTTATGCCTGCGCGTTCATGATCTCGGCCTGCGCGTTCGCTACGCCCCATTGTCATGTGTCATACATTTTGAAGGCACCAGTATGGGCAAAGATGTGGCGAACCAGAATTCACTAAAGAGTTACCAACTCATCAATCGAGCAAAAATTGCCGCTGTGCACCGTGATGTCTTATCCACACACACCAAAATACACAATAAGACCCAACTCGACTCGCATTTTTCCAACGGCACCAAAGTCGTATGCGTGTTTGACACGATGCCACATGCCAACCGAGATGGTGGGTCGGTCGATTTTGAGTTGATTGTTCAGTATTTAATCTCACTTGATTTCCAAGTTGCTGCACTTTTCAATCGAAGAGTCTCGCCCCAGGATTCTCTTTCATGGCGAGCAAACGGTGTGCTCTGTGAAGAACTTGGGAGTACATACGGTAAACAGCTTGTTGCAGAAGCAAACATCATCTTCTCCTTTGGAACCATGGTTGGCATCAGGTTGGCAAAAGAAAATCTCAGTGGCAAAAGATGGATACACCACACAAGCGATATCGCTACTCGTCGTCTGCAAGCAATGAATGAATTGTTTAAAGATCAGCAACATGTGAGCGCAGAGGCATCACGATGGTTCTTGGGCATGCCACGCGACGAAAAGCAGATGTGGGCGATCGAAAAACCAACACTAGAAAATCCATCAACAACCCTTTTCGTTACTGCGCACGATTTGCAATACGCGCAAGACAACGAAGCGGTAGGCAATTTCGTTCATTTCCCAATTCTTAAAGGTGGCCCTGACACCAACGACATTCCTGCACCACTTGCCCAAATGACAGTGGGTTTTGTTGGTTCTTTTCTGCACAGTCCAAATTCGGATGCAGTCGAGTATTTTCTTCGTGATTTATGGCCTTCTATATACAAACAAGTTCCTACTTCTCGGTTTCTTATTTGGGGTAGTGGAATTAAACCGAATCAAAGTGCCGATTGGTCTGCGTTACCAGGCGTAGAAATTAGGGGTTGGTTCGCCACTTGGGAGGAAGTCGTAGCCCAGACTCGCGTCCTTGTCTCGCCACTTCGTTTCGGTGCAGGCATGAAACACAAGGTTGTCTCTACATTGATTTATGGCAGACCAGTTGTTGGCACATGTACTTCATTTGAGGGTTTTGAAATTGGTCAATTGAGCAAAAAAGTAATGACAGACGACCCTCACCTACTCATTAAATCAACGGTGGAGATTCTTCAGTCGGACGATGCATGCAATCAAGCATTGCGCGAAGGGTTGTCTGGCATGGGCTCCCAGTTTTCTCGATCCAACGAGATCGAACGTTTGCGCATGCTCATTACAGATACTTTGGCTTCAGAGCCCATTAATCAATCGAAAGTAGCGAATTAGTGCGTCGCTCATCTGTTTTGTTGGTTTCGTTCTCCAACTTCCGTATCTGGACTCACTTAGGTTGGCGAGACCTCAGAGCTCAATATGCTCGCACCAAGCTTGGCCCCTGGTGGTCGGCTACATCTCTTGCCGCAATAATTGCCGGATCATCTATCGCAATCGGTCTAGTAGGCAACAACAAAGCTTTATCCCTCACTCCGCAACTTGGTCTTGGCCTTGCAATATGGACATTAATTTCGGTATCTCTCAATGAAGGCGCCGAACTTTTTGAGGCCGATCGTAGTTTGCTCCTCAATTCAACAATCGATGAACTCTCGCTTGTTCTTCGTGTTATTTGGCGTAATACAGTCATATTTCTTCACAATTTGCCAGTCGTAGCTCTCGCCCTTTGGATTGGGGATTATCAACTGACCTGGCATGTGCTTTTACTTTTCCCACTCACGATGCTGGTGCTCCCTGCACTCATTTTTCCTGTTGCACTTTTTGCTCGGCTCACACTTTGGAGACGAGATCTCAAGTCATTGCTTCCATCAATGATCCAAGTTGGCTTCTTTCTCACCCCCATATTGTGGTCACCACCATCAACTGGTCCGATGAAGATTGTCTTTGATGTCAACCCAGCAGGTTGGTTTGTTGTCCTTGTCAAAGAAGCCATTCTCAACAACAACATTCGATTCGATTTACTCACGAGGTGTCTCATCGTGGTTGCCTGTTCCATCGCGCTTATCGAGTTGCTCCAATCTCAACTTCGCAATGTCCGAAAGTTGATCTGACAATGACAGATATCTTGCTAAGTAATGTTGTTTTTAGTCGCAAGCTTGCACCAGTAGCAGGTTCTGCTGCTCCTAAGTTTCGTCGGATTCTTGATGGCATATCACTCGAGATTCTTGATGGACAACGTCTTGGCATTCTTGGTCCAAACGGTGCTGGCAAGACAACAATGTTGCGCCTCATCGCAGGAATCTTCGAGCCAGACGAAGGGTCAATTGAGCGCGGTTCAGACATTTCTGCGCTGCTCGATACCGGTTACGGCATGGTCGACTCGCTCACTGCCCGAGAAAACTGCATCTCAAAACTCATCGTTGCTGGTGTTCCAAAACGTGAGATTCCAGTAATTATTGACTGGATTCAAGACTTTGCCGAAATTGGTGAGTACTTCGACCAGCCGATGCGAAGTTTTTCGAGTGGCATGTTTGCGCGTATCGTCTTTGCTCTCGCTACTGCCCGTGCGCACAAAGTCGTTGTTATCGACGAGGGGTTTGGGTTGGCCGACGAACATTTTCGACGAAAAGCCCAGTCAGTGCTTCAACGCCTTTACACCGATGCTTCAATTCTCGTCTTTGCTTCGCATAATGCAGAACTATTGCGTAGTACATGCGAGCGAGGCATTGTCCTCAAAGACGGCAAGATTGCATTTGATGGTTCGATTGCCGATGCAATCGATTTCAATCATTCTTATTGATCCAACAAATCCTCGTCACAAAACACATTTGACACACCAGTAGCCCTGCTCGCTTGTGGATGCTCAATGGACTTTGCGGACTTCCTATCGTTTGACTCACTGCTTTCAAAATAGTGACGCCCAAAAACCTTCATAACGTGTCGCACACCCACATCTTTAACTTCTCGTAGGTCATCTTCAAAATAGCGACCTTGCACTTGTGGGCACGTAATGATCTCGTATGAAGGAAAGTAGTCAACGTACGCTAATTCTTTACTTACATCACCAGCAACAGCGCGCAGAACAGCCTTGCTATAAGTAGTCGATGACCACACATTTTGCGGAACATACGTTGCATTTAAGGGCACAGGGCTCACTGTCAACAAAATACGGACTGCAGGGTTCATATCGCGCAACCTCAAACACCACGCGAGCAAATCACTGAGTACTTCTGGGTAGGTGAAGTTCTTAAAACTGTGTCGTGATTCATCCATCGAGTCAGCTACGACGCCAGGCGCAATGGGGTAAACAGCTCCGTCCAATGAAGATGTCCAAGCTTCAGTCAGCCCAAGAGTAAACACCACCACGTCCGATTCAGTGAATACTCGATTCACTGCAACCAGGTGAGAGGTACGTGCTTGTTTCAAGTCATCCTCCGACTTAAACCCTCCAGCAAACACATTGGGTCGAAACGGATCATAAAACCGTCCATCACGTTCCCAAATATCTTCTTTGGGAGCCCATCCATTCGCACGATCCAGAAGTTGTAGTGCTTGGCGCACCGTATACACATTTCCATATCGAGCAGAAAACTGACTCGCCATCAGTGCCGCAGCTTCGGTTTGGTCTTCTTCTGCAGCCAGCGGTTCTGTCACTAAATAGTTATAACCACTTTTATGAATATGCCTTGCAAGATGTTGGGCAAAACACGAACCAAGCGTCGAAATCTTGTCAGTTTGAGATATCTGAAACTTCACTGACTCGACCGGGTCAAATTGTCCAAGCCCTACGTCGGCAACTCCACTTCGCCAATATTGGGCGCTCGGTAGTCCTCTATATGGATTAATCGCCATCAGTCTCTTCCCGACATCTGTAAGAGCACCACATTATCTCGCTCCGAAACTGCTGGCATGAAATTGACCTCACGCTTACGCAGCTTGATCGAATCCCATTGTTCGTAACACAATGAAATGAATTCATCCAATTGCGCATATTTTCGGCCAACCCGCCATCTGTATGTTCCCTCAACACCAAGCTCGTCGGCAATCTCTGGGTATACGGGCCACACGATATGTGCAAGATAGTCAGTCACGTACTTGTGCACATCATCTACATGCTGGTGTTTTTCAGCAAACTCTCGCTCAACTATCTGTATTGCCAAGTTCGAGAGCGCGATCGGTAGTGGATGGTTAATCCCATACATAAAGACCCCATCGCGCTGCACACTTCGCATCCACCTACCAAAGTCAAAACGAGACTTTTCAAATCCCAACTTCAATAATGCTGCCGACGATGCCCACTCATCGAAATAACCAAGTTCTCGATACACCTCTTCACGAAACAACTCTCGAGCCTCACGTTCCTTGAGTTTGTTCATGTATGCCCACAGCAATATCCGTGAATTCCAGTCGCTATCAAGCCCATTTTTCACAACACCACCAGCAATAAACCCGTATTGGATATCTGGGTGAAAGGCCGCAAATGTCACTGTTGGGATCACAATTGTTTCTTCCGGCAGAATTCCTTGCAATTGCGGATGGAAGTCGATGATGTTCTTTACTGAATCATGCAAAATTAGACCGACCTTTCGGGATTTGGCATGCTTTCGTAATTCCGCTTCAAGAGTTGCCACATCATTTGAAAGCAACTCGTGACCAATCTCGGATCCGGGGATCAATAATTCAAGCGAGTCAGCAATTCCGCCAGCTTGGCAATTACCCAACATCATCAATTTCACAAGTCCACCTATCCAACACGCTCTAAGCCAACTAGAATTTAGATCGTACTTCTTTATGGTGATTGAGGATCTCATGAGTGAAATCTGGCAAAAATATCAGGCTGTAGAAAGCGAAATTCATTTCGATCGAGATCCATCTGAAATCGAAGCCTTTTACGGGGCATTCCAACATCAAGGTTTCTATGAAGACGGACTATTCAGCCTTCAACATAGGGATTTCTCACAAAATCCTTCGTTTGATACAGCCTATGAAATGGCAGTCACTAACGCCACAACAACGGGTGTTGATCCACATATTCGATGGAGGGCCAGAATTTTTGAATACTTTCTCAGACGTCAACTTCCAGGAAAATGTATTGAACTCGGAACTGCCCACGGCTTCATGTTCTATTTTGCTCTCAACAAGCTCACTTTAGATCACTTCAATTTTAAAACCTCCAAGATTTATCTATTCGATAAATTTGATACCCACATTGTGGGTTCTGTAACTGGAGAAGTCACTAATGATGTCGAGTCCCGATACGCCTCAGATGTAGAAAATGTTCGAAACAGATTCGCTGCTTTTACTGAAGTTTCTTGCATCCAGGGACTGATACCAGAAGCACTGTCAACTATTGACACCTCAAGTATTTCATTTCTGCACATTGATCTGAATGCAGCCCAGCCTGAAGTGGACGCATTAAGACTCCTTTGGGACAAGTTGCTACCGAATAGTGTTGTGCTCCTGGATGATTACGGCTTCCCAGATTTTATGGCTAGTCAAAAGGCACACGCATCACTTGCCAAGGATCTAGGCTACGAAATTCTTGGACTACCATCCGGACAAGGACTAATTATGAAATGACGCTTGCCTCGTTATATTCAATTACCTTCTTCGAAGAAATTTCAGTCGTTTCTTTCCGCCTAATCCACAATATTTTTTGGCGCTTGATTGCTCCAACATCTTGAGACGAGCCAGATACTCCCAGGCTTCACTCGCTGATTGACTGTCAATACCAAAATGAGAATTGACATATTGTGTTAAATCGGACGAGCCAAATTTGTGGCCAAACGGCAAGCCATTCATGTGTAATTCTGGTTCTAGATTATTTATGCTGGAATTGGCTATCCCAGTAACTTGACGAAACTCTGGGAGTGAGTTTAGGTCATAAGACAATTCCAAGTACTTCTGGCGAACCTTGTCAATCAAATCAATTCGATCAAAATGATGAGTTCCTCGACCTGCCAATAAATCCTTTTGGGTTAATGTGCCAAGAATTTGAGTCTTTCTACTTACCAACTGCGGCGACCATGGCGAAAAGCCATACCAAAGAATGGATGCGACTGATCGCGGAAGCTCACCATTATCTGTGTGCCATGCATGGCGTCCGATTGAATACCGACCAGTTGCATTTGAGTGCATAAGACGTCCTACAGGTCGTGATGTTTCACTAGGTGGATAACTCATCTCAATCTCATGTTCTGGAACTCCAAAATGATATTTACTCCACAAAGTCTCATCAAAATCCAGAACTTCTTGATGTAAATCGCTTGGATCCACCATCGCATAACCGCTGATGCGAACCGCACTTTTCGATCTTGTTTGCAAATTCTTTAGCACGCTGCGCATCTCTGGAAAAACAAGAAACTCGGTGGTACCGAGTGTAATTTTCCAACCCGATAACTCTTCTTCAAACTCCATAACTTCACGATCACATTCTGCTGCGTCATATTTACTATTCCTACTACTGACAACTCTCCAGCTAGATGGGGCGAGTTTCCTTATGACCTCAACAGTCTCATCTGTGGAGGCATTATCAATTATTAAAGCGCGATCAAACATTTCCCGATGATGCTTGATCCAGGATGGCAGAAGATATGACTCATTGAATACATGAGATACCAAATTAATGTCCACAATTACCTACTTGTTTGCGATGACCACGTTTCATTTCTAGCATCTACCCTATATGCAGCCTGCGTCCTAGGTGTATTGTGTTCCTTAAGTTAATAAGATATTGACAAGGATCCCACAAATGAATAAGCGAGATGAAGACACCTTGTCCATAGTCGTCCTACTACACCGTGACGAAATGACATTACGAGAAATCGCGACACAATGTATTGCGCTTTCGGAAACTCTGCCCGAGATTAAAGAGATCCTGCTGATAAACAGTGCAAGCCCTGATCAATGTGGACAAATTAGTAAAGAAATTGAAGCCGAAAATCCAGGTCTTGTTAGAGCAATAGACACTCCAACTGCAGGCTACGGGCTAGCAGTACTTACAGGTATCCAAGCTTCAACATCGACATGGATCACCATCATTGATGGAGATCTTGAGTATCGGGTGAAAGATATTCCCCTTCTGTTCTCACGACGTGCTGCAGGAAATGTCATACTCTCTTTTCGATATGTAAAGCGATACTCCCAGACTCGGCGGTTTATCTCATCTATATACAACACCATGATTAAGTTCCGTTTTGGAATAGATTTTCGCGATGTCGGATCAGGCCTGAGAATTTATAACCGTGAATCACTGCTTCCATTTGAATTTAATAGCGCTTCGTCGTTTCTTACTGCTGAAATTCCAATCAAACTGATACTTAGTGGATGTCCACTTACCGAGGTTGGTATTAATTCCTACCCGAGCCCATATAGATCAACTGGGATAGTACGTCCGGCTCAAATTTTGCGAGTAGTCCGCGATATGAACAAATGTCACGACGACTTATTCCCACCACGCAGTGAGTTTAAAAAGAGCTCCTCGCGTCAATCCCAAATGGAATCAACTGCAAGACCAGGGGCACTTTCAAATGACTGACAACTCACACTCGAACAAGGATATTTATAATTTTCGTTTTCCCACCGAGACGGACAGGCTACGTCACATCCTTTGGGGTGTGCTTGTGAAGGGTTTTTTTCAGGATCTTATTCCGGTTTCAAGTGTGCTTGTTGATTTTGGTTGTGGTCGTGGTGAGTTTTTGGGACAAGTCATTGCAAAACAAAAGATAGGAATTGACAGAGAGAACTTATTACTGGATCGTTACGTGGATCAGATTGAATTTGTTGCCTCGCAGAACAATAGTTGGGATTTTCTGCAAGAAAACTCGGTAGACATAATTTTTGCAAGTAATGTCTTCGAGCATTTTGAGTCAAAACGGGAACTGGACCAAGTACTTCTTGAAATGAGGCGTGTCCTCCGACAAAAAGGCCGCTTGATTGTCTTGACTCCAAATATTCGGCTAGAGCCCAGACGATACTGGGATTACTATGACCATCACATTGCACTGTCAGATAGATCAATCCAAGAAGCACTTGTTAAGGCGGGATTTAGCGTGGAGCAGACAATCAGTAGATTCCTCCCGTGGTCATCTGAATCCAGAGTCCCATTTGGCAGTGCATTGTTGTGGATCTACATTCGTATGCCAATCTTTTGGAAACTTCTAGGAAAACAATCACTCATCATCGGAGCTAAATGAATCCGCTCAGCAGTTCTCAACGCTGTGAAAATTTCAGACACTAATTACGGTGGTTGGGGTCGAACCCATCTTTCGCGCAGTCGTGCATTCAAGTTGCCGATGGATTCATTTTTGTCTCCATACGAATCAGGTCCAATTATTCCGCGCGGCAATGGCCTTTCTTATGGTGATGCAAGCACGTTAGAGAATGGGTCGGTTTTACTCAATTCAAATTTTCATGGATTATCCATTGATGGCGACATTCTTACTGTTGGAAGTGGAGAGACAATTTCCTCAACGACAAAATTTCTTAGGGAAAAACAATATGAGCTTCCAGTTGTCCCGGGAACTGGGAATGTAACTATCGGTGGAGCAATTTCAGCTGATATTCATGGTAAAAATCATCACAAAGTTGGTTCCTTTGGTAACCATGTTTTAGAGCTTGAGGTAGATATACCCAACCAAGGTCGGATTTGGATTAAGCGATCTGATCCAGGTTTAGCATTCGCATCGTTCATCGGCGGGATGGGCCTCACTGGGCTCATCTATAGAGCAAAATTAAAAGTAGTACCTGTGTTATCTGACTATGTACGCATAAACCGGCTATCTGGATCAGGTTTTACAAGTCTATTAGAAATACTTCGTGGGGAATCACTTAGTGATACCTACTCGATTGCGTGGATTGACCTAGCACGAATTTCTCAGACCAAGGATCCTCGTTGGATTTTGGATAGCGGCAACGACGAGTACGGTCGTTTTGATTCGACCCAAAAACCTAAACAACTTTCAATCAAATTACCACTCATTCCTGTCACATGGCCGAAGCCAATCATTCAATTGGCAAACAATTTTCTGTATAAAGCCAGTTCTAAATCGCCTTTGCATTCGGTTCGAAAAGCGTCCTATTTCCATCCGTTGGATCGAGTAGCAAATTGGAACCGTGCAATAGGACGGCGAGGATTTGTAGAGTACCAATTTGTCTTACCCTTCGAAAGTGCATTAGCTGCTCTAACCGAAATTTCAAAAGTGCTCGTGGAGGATCAACAATTCGCCGTTTTCGCTGGCATCAAATCTATGGGGTCAGCAAGTACCGGGTTGCTTTCATTCCCAATGGAGGGAATAACCTTGGCGATGGACATTCAAGTAAAGGGTCACCAACCGCACGTTGCCCTGGATTTGATTGACAAAGTTGTCCTCAATGCGGGTGGTCGCGTCTATCTTGCTAAAGACTCACGACTGAGTGCAGATGTTTTTAAATTGATGTATCCGAAGGCAAAGCTTTTTAGTGAACTTCGTTTTGCGTCGGGCTGCACAGGGAAGATCGCGAGTGACATGTCACTTAGACTGGAAATTGAATGAGTCGAATTTTGATAGTTGGTGGTGGGTCCGAAATTGCGACTGCAATTGCTAAATCGCTTTATGAATCCAACAAAGGCTCAGAGATCCTGCTTATCGGGCGCAGTGGCGCATCAATGGACCACGCATTTGCTTTCAATACCGAAATCTTCGGCGAATACAAATGTAGAACTATAGAGTGCGATTTTTCCGATCCACATTCAACTGCCACTACTGTTCGTAATGCCGTAATCGACTTTCAGCCAACTATTTCAGTATTGGCTGCCGGAATCAACATAATTGAGCCAAAATCACTAGACACTATTCAGATGGGTCTGGTCAACTTTATATCTATGTGTGCAGCTGGTGAGGAAATACTGGATCACTACAAAAACGCGGACAAATCGAGCCTTATCGTCCTCTCATCAATAGCGTCTTTCAGGCCTCGACCAACCAATTACAATTACGGTTCAACTAAAGCAGGACTTGATTTTTGGGCTAAAGGTGCAATGACCACAATTCAAAAGTCGACGGAAATAATTTTAATTCGTCTAGGGAAAGTAAGTACCACGTCATCGCTAGGCCACCCATGGGCGCCATTCACTCAAACCCCAGCTTCAGTAGGACTTCGGATTGCCGAATTGGTGGGACGAGGTACTTGCACTATTTGGATACCTAGAATTCTCGGCTTGGTTGCCTTTGTATTGTGGCTACTTCCAAAAAACATTTGGATCAAGTTATCCATACGTCAATCAAAAGATAACAACTAGATAGTTCAGCATTAGACGACTCTATATTCTCGATTTCCTAATTGTTTGGGCGATTCGGCAAAACGAAAACATCCCCAATATTCATTTCTTCATCATAAACGACGTACAGGGTGTCTGACTCAGCAAGATCATATTGAAATTCATTGGTATTCATAAATGAAATATTGGACTCCAAAATGGGAAAATTAGAAGCAATAAATTTTCCCAATGACCCACCATCAACGAACTTGTAATCCATCGAATCATCGATCAGTATTTTGAGTTTTTCTTGATTGCATCTTGCGACTTCGAGTTTTATTCGTTCAAATGATCTCACAAAGTTTTCTGACTGTAGCAAAACTGAACCATATTCTCTATGTGAGCTTTGGAGCCCGGGAAAGAAAAACAGGAGACAAGCCAACAGCGTAAACATCGCAGTCAGCCGACCCGGAACCGCATACCGTTTAGCAAATAACAAACATTCTTTTATAACCGCACCCAACGCGAGGCAATAAAAAACTTGGCTCACCAACATATAGAAAGCACTTCCATATACGGTTCTCGCCGAAATCAAAATTCCACCAAGTACCATCAAAATGCACCAAAACCCGAATCGGCAATGAGGTGACTTTAGAGCTGATCTCCAGGTCAAGAAACCAATTACTGATACGAATACAATCTTCGAAGACATGGTTGGGTGTGTCGATCCATGTAGATACCCAATAAATTGGGAAATATTTCTTTTTAGATCGCCGCCCGATGTGTGCTCCCGGTAAAAGCTGTCGGCTTGAACTGCTCGATACCATATGAAGTTGTTGAGTAGTCCGTAGATAGTGGGGACGATCAAATACTTGTACCAGTTTTTCACTCGCAGTCCATTACCAATAATCGGTAACATCCAAAGTCCAGGTATGAGCACCCAACCCGATGGTTTCGCATTGTAACCAATTACAACCAATAGCAATAGCACAGTGTTCGATAGAACAACGTTGCGCACGCTGTAATGTTCGCGAAAGAAATAGATCCCCACCAACGCTCCAAGCGTTGTCGTAAGTGCAGCAATTTTGTCCAAATTTAATGCTTGCCAACTAAGCGTCTCCAAATACGGCACCGAAATTAACCACATCGCTAGAACGATTGAAGCAATTATTCTGGACCGAAAATATTTCATTGCCAATACAAACAGTGCTGTTGCCGTTATCAAGTGAATTATTTGTGGAGCAACATTTAGACATTGAATGTTTGTGTTGCAGGTTCTACCTATCCAGGTATCAAAATAGAAAGCTGTTGAGTACATATTTTGTCCTGTAAGTGTCCAGCCTTTAAGTAGCCATGAAAACGAGAGATCAAAAAAAACTTTAGATCTATATTCCACTAGAGGGAATAGCCTCATCCATTTCAAAGATGGTAAAAATCCAAACAAAAAAAATATTGCAATAAAGGTTGAGTAGTCCCCCCACAGTTTTCTCTTCGATGTGAGGCACGAATCTCTTTCGAGAACTGTTTTGGTTTGCATTTCTAACCTTCCTTTAAATCCAAAGAATTTCGCACTAGATTCCGGAGTAATAAATATCGCAATGCCTTGACAGTGTCATGGGTGTGGTGCAAACCACGAGAGAATCGTCAATTCCTTGGAACGAATCAACAAGTGATTTTTGATTCGTGATCAGAAGAAATCTATCAAAAAGAATTTTAGTGGCTTCCGTAAATTCGCCCGTCCTAATGAAGTTATTGGCGCTCATCCAGGGCCCCCAATTCTCGTCTGTCCATCGAAACGTGAGCGAATTAACCCAGCGAGTTCGTAGCTCAGAATCATTTGCATCCATCATTACCAATACAGGTCGATCCACTTGATTGGACGCGTCCACCCAATCCAAAACCAAATTTCCCTGTATGTCATCATTGCTAAGTCCATCACTAAATGTGCTGACCACGCCAAGAGTGGTCCCCATAAAACCCCCTGAAAATGGCCAATCATTATGACCAGCTACAACTAGGGCAATCACTGAAGCAAATACGAAAAATGCACCCTGTAAAGTTTGAAAAAAATTCTCTGTTTTCGTATTTTTCAAAGGAAATACTTGGTCAATTAACAAAACCATAACTATCAAAACAACCATTATCGTCAATTTAGTGGGATAATAGGGCACGTACCATGGTTGTCCTGGTTGTGAAGTTTTGTAGTGGGCGTAAACCATGCACGCGGTGGCAGTTATTACTAATCCCTGCGCCACGAGTGCTGCCTCTCCTTTCCCGATTTTGGGAGGATGGGTTCGGCTCAGGAGTGATCCTGCTAGTCCGAATATAAACATCGTTGTACCAATTGGTAATGGCGCGATCCCACCATCTACCAAAAAATGGCCAGTACCTACAGATGAGCGCAACCCTACAAGTGACACCGATACCAACAGTCCATATAAACTAAGAGACAATAAAAAGTAAATCCACCGTCTTCGACTAACTTGCTTCAGTTCTGGGATAATCTGCTGTTTGTTGCCAAGTAGCAGAGCGATAACCCCAACTGCGGCAAAGATGGAGTACAGCGAATACGCGGTGAAGGTGACAGCGACCAAAGATATCGTCAGCCATAGCTTTGCTTTAACGGATGCTGACGATAAGCAACTACCGACCGTGATTAAAACCAATAGAGTCGCAAAGTTTGATGCGAAATAGCCACTAAACCAAATATGGCTCGGATATCCCAAAATCACAACCCCAATTACAAGCACCGAGCTACCAATAATGCGAAAAAATGAATTCTCAGTTCTCAATATTATTTTCAAGGAGACGAACACGAATGAAATAGGAAGCATGATCGTTGCAGCCGCAAAAATCCGGATGGAATCGCCTATTTGGAGACCCGAAATACCAGTAACTGCTGCAAGCATCGATAAAGCGCCAAGAGCCCCCGACGGTGCCATAGCAAATAAATTTGAAGGAGTTGTTGAATCGGTTACTCCAAACCAAAAATGACCACTGCTAAGAATACTTCTGAAAAACACCAGGTGACCATAGTTGTCATATCCAAAACCCAAAAACGACACAATAGTGCTGAGGCGTTGAAAAAAGATAAGTGAAACGGTCGTAGTAATGAATATTGGGAACCGTGCGATTCGGATGAAATTTGTTGTAAAAAACCCTGGGCAAGAATAAGACAGTGCAATAAAGATCGACGTGTACATCACTAATATGATTACGCTCGGATGTATCGGCGAAACAAATTGACCGAATGTGTAAAGAGTTTGAGAAATCGTAATCCATCCACATACTAAAAGACCAATAACAAATAACGAATCGAATTTCTCTCGCAATAGGTGATGGATCGCTGATACCAATATTGCCAGACAAAGTAAACTTGGAAGAAAGATTCCGCGGAGAGCGCTTATCGCCCCAATCACACAAATGACGAATGTTGGGATTATCTGATAAGAAAAACTTCGACCAAAAATCGGCATGTTTTTAAAGTTACCACTGCTTAGGTTTAAAAATTGTTTGTACAGACCTGTAAACGAGTAATGCCACGGCCTCTAACGGCGGAATGAATTTTAGGTCTACTGCGCAAACATTAAGTGGTTAAAACTTACTCTTTGTGCTGTGGCTTATTGTGCGTACGAGACAAGACTCTCTGCTGCTTTTTACCAAAACATCTAAGGGAAACGTTGCCGAACAAAACTTAAAGTTTCTTTCATACGAAGAAGTACGGAATTGAGAATTGAAACAATAAACCACAGTGGCTCAGCTTCCTATTCTTAATTTACTTTTTGAAACCAGACATAATGAGGTCAAATTAGAAGAAGACTCCGAATATATCCGTTGTGGTCTCTTCTAAATTTGCAACTATTGGTGTTTGATTGCAATAAACTGTTCTGTATGACGATCCAAGTTGCGGCTCAATTGATCTCAAAGGCTCTTACAGACGTCAATGACCAAAAGGACGATGGAACGCGAATAATTGATGATCCATCTACAAGGCTTCTTGGTGACGATGGCGTGATCGATTCGTTGGCATTTGCATTTCTTATAGTGACTATCGAACAATATGCTCTTGACGATTTAGACAAAGAAATTATTATATTTGATGACGAAGTGATGGAAATGGATTTTGATGCAACCAATAACCCATTTTCGACAATTGGTTCACTCACTATATTTGTTTCGAGTAAATTGTCATGAATGAAAAAATTGCTCTTGTTTCAGGGGCAAGTCGGAGCCTCGGGGCCGAGTTGGTCGAGCTATTAATTAACGATGGTTATTTTGTCATTGGAATTGCTCGCTCACCGATAGAAACATGGGAAATTCAGCCGGCCGAAAACTTTTACGCCCATCAATGCGATGTAACAGACGAATCCCAAGTAAAGCGACTTTTTTCATTAATTCGCAAGGAATACCAATTTATTGACGTTCTTATAAACAATGCAGCCGTGTTTAATGCCGAATTAATCCAAGGAACTACCTCACACCGATTTTTGAATGTCTTGGATACAAATCTTGTTGGCACAATGTTGATTACTCGCGAAGCGGCAAAACTGATGCGAAGTAGAAATTATGGACGTGTTGTTACAATTAGTTCTATTGCGAGCACAACTCGGCTACCAGGAAATGCAATTTATGGAATATCTAAGCGTGCGGTAGAAGGATTAATGTCCGATTTTGCAACGGAATTTCGGGAGATGGGAATTACTTTCAATAGCGTAGCGATTTCTTTTATTGAGGGAACAAGCATGGTTGGCGCTTTGGGGTCTGATGCCCGAATCAAGTACGAGTCACGACTACTTGTGCAGCGTCCACTAACTTCCATTGAGATTTTTCATGCTGTGCAATTCTTTGCTTCGAGTTTGTCCGGATCTCTAACGGGACAGGTTCTGGCCTTAGGTAGCCCCGAGTAACTGTAAATTTAATGGAAGTTATTCGTGTAGGCGGTGGGCCATGGAAGCAAAATAGCTTCCTAGTTATATATGGCAATACGGCGATTCTGGTGGACCCGGGTGGTCAATCCAATGAGATACTAGAAACCTTGCAAAATCGGCAAATTGAGTTAACTGCGGTTCTGAATACGCATGGACATTTTGACCACATCGGAGCAGTTCAAGATATTCTCGACCAAACAGACGGAAAATTCTATATAAGCGCTCAAGAAGTCCCCATAATGAACTCTTCAAACCTACTGAGATTCATATTCAAATCTAAGGAAAAATTTAGAATTCCAAAGGAATTTATCAACCTAGATGAGTTGCCACGAATGACAAAAATTGGGGGCATCAGTATTGAGTTTCTGCCGACACCAGGACACACTCCGGGTGGATATTGTTTTGTTCTCGCAAATCATATTTTTTCAGGAGACACAGTGCTGAGTAGCATGCCAGGAACCGCAGAACTTCCAGGGGGCAATTTGGAAGACTTACGAAATTCACTTGCTCTACTCCAAACCCTACCTAGAGATTTAACCATACATCCAGGTCATGGGAGAGATGGGAAGCTTGGCGATGCATTGGATGCATCCATAGCATGGTTGAATGCACAAGATGCAAATCATGTTTAGACAACTCTGCTACCAGTTGCTTTATTCGGAGTTAACTCCCCACGCATATTTCACAACAAATTCAAATTTTGAAGTGACATGATAGAGCCTGACAAAATCAACCCAGAATCACACTTTTCTTTGAATGCGAACTGGGATACCTACTCTGAATCTTTAAAAAAACTTAAGATGCTTGACGGGCGTGACTTAAAAAACTCCACCCCACTAAAAATAGTTCTCGGAGGCAACGCCAACGTAGATTTTTTGGTACCTGGGTTAACTACCCAGTTGCTAAACGAGGGGTTCAACCCGTCCGTTTCAAAAATTGTAATGAACAGTTGGATACAGGAAACCTTCAATGAGGATCAAGACGCTGATGTCTGGGTCATCTGGCTTTCTGGAATGGGAGCAACCCAAGGCGGTATCGGTCGATTTGATGTAGATGTCGAGGAATTGGCAGCAGCAACAAACCGGCTACTCAAAAATGGTTGTTCGGTCCTAATCATTCTTCCCGAACCGATCGCAATGGAAGATGACCCATTCTCAATATTTACAAAATGGAGAAGGGGTCTTGTTTCGGATCTAGAGAATCGACTTTCCAAGGATGTGATTTTGATTTCTATCGAGCATCTTGTGGTGAGAATTGGGATGGAAAAATGGTACGCACCACGATATTGGGAACAGGCAAAACTACCGTGCCACCCAGACGCTGCAACTTTAGTTGGTGTGGAAATTGGCGCTACCTTGACGCGACTAATTCGTCCAATTGTTAAGGCTGTAGTTGTGGATTTAGATGACACACTATGGGGAGGACTAGTCGGCGAGGTCGGACCAGAGGGTCTTAATATTGATGCGTCGGGAACAGGTCGATCTTTTCTTGCTATGCAAAGATTCTTGCTTGATCTCACACGGTGTGGGATTGCTTTGGCTGTGGTAAGCAAAAACGATATAGAGCAAGCGAAAAGACCCTTTAACGAACTAAGTGAAATGATACTTCGATTAAATGACTTTGTCATGTTCGATGCCACTTGGGAGCCTAAGTTCAACGCAATTGAGCGATTAGCGAAACAACTAAACATAGGTGTTGACTCAATTTGCTTTTTGGATGATTCCGAACAAGAGAGAAGTGAGGCAAAAGCAATGATTCCATCGCTTATTGTTCCGTCTTTGCCGGTAAATCCAAGTGCAAGAGTTGAGTATCTAACTAAGTCTCGATTGTTTATGACACCCAAGTATTCAGAAGAGGACAGGCTACGAATTCAGTTTTTTCAGCGTGATGAGATCCCAGTTGGAACCAACTTAGAAAGTTATCTCAGCAACTTAAACATGGAAATAGATGCGCTACCAGTTATTGGTAACAGCTTCGATCGATCATTATCGCTATTGCATAAAACGAACCAATTCAACCTGTCACTGTGGCGGCCTTCACGCATTGAACTGCATAATTTTGCATCCCGTGAGAACAACTATGCATTTGCCTTCCAGCTGAAAGATCGCTTGGGGGATGTCGGAATCACCTCAGTCCTTCTTGCAGACAGCCACCTCGACCATCTCACCGTACGTGCCTGGGTCGTGTCATGTCGGGTTTTCAGTCGTGGATTCGAATGGGCCACTATTGCTCATCTATCCAAATGGTTAGAGACAAGATCTATTCGGACTATTTCATTTGACTATGTAGAGGGACCTCGAAATAAAATGGTGACTGACGTTCTTACAAAAATGGGCCTCAATCCACATAAATTGGGGAATTTGGTAGAACAACACAAAGTCGAGAACTTAATAATTCCTAATCATCAGATTAGAGTTAAATCGTGAAACAGAATGACGTCATCACAAGCAACATCAAGGTTGTATTTAGATTAATTCTTGACAATCCCGAACTCGAGCTAGTGCCATCAATGAAGATGGGTGACTCAGCCGAGTGGGACTCATTTGTTCATATAAACCTCATTATTGCGCTCGAATCCGAGTTTGACATTGAGTTTGATTCCGAAGAGATTGGTTCACTTCTGTCAGTTGATCAAATAGTAAATGCGGTAACTGAAAAGGTATTTGAGAAGAGCAGGTTTTGACTTCTTCCAAATTTCACAATTTGGTTTATGAAATTACCCCTGAAGCGATCATACGATTCGTCGAATTCTCACAAATAGAGTATCAATCTGGAGGCCCAACCAGTATTTCCGTTGTTACTTGGCGGCATCTGACAAATCCTTCTGGCAGATCAGTTGCTGTGGAAATCGAGAATGATCTGAGTTTAATTGGCAGGATTTGGGTTCAATTTAATCATTGGATTGTGAATGGAAAGGAAATCAAAGTAGCAAGCCCGATCGATTTTTTGATCCATCCCGAGTTTCGAAGGCTCCAAGTATTTTTAAGTCTTTTTAGAAATGGAATTCAAGTTTCAAATAAAAACGCTGATCTAACGTTACATACCTCCAACCCACTAACTGACGGACTGTACCGTGACTTGATGAGACAAGTACCAGTCACTGAATTAGATGGTGCACTTTTCCCACTCCGGCCTTTTGCTCTAATTATCAAAAAGCGCAGCTGCGGACTTTCCCAATTCATTACGTTTGGAGATTTCTCTTTCTCTAAGCTCGTACGCATAGCTTGCAAAGTATTTGCTCCACTCGGTGTTACCTTTGCGAGCGAGCCAACAGTAGACGAACAGAAGGTGCTTATACAGAAATTTCAAAAAGATGAATGTATTTCGCGCAGGCGTTCACCAAACGACCGAGCATGGCGGTTTGAGGGTGCTGGAGATTTTAATTATCGAGTTCAATGGATCAAGAAAGGCAAATCATTTATCGGATATGTTGCTTGGACAGATAGATTAATTGACCGCGTTCACGGTCGATTCATTGTGGATATTGTTCTTATAGATAGTCCGAGTTGGCTTACAACTACTTCCATCTGGTTGAAGCTTGCAGTTCTTACACTCCAAGACGAGATTCATGCTCTATTTTTCTTTTACAACAAAAGAAATACCAAACTAAGGCAAATTGCATCACTTCCTATGTTGACAGTAAGTAGATCTCGTCTCCCCCAGCAAGTACCAATTTTTTTAAGGTTCCCGGAAACGGATCAGCATGATCTTAAGAACTTAGACTGGTCTACTGGTTATTTTGTATTGTCCGATTTGGATTTATTTTAGGAGCGAAATGTCTCTAACTTCTGTTTCCGGGGTTGCAATTCGCGGGGTTTCGGCTGTTGTCCCCAAAAGTGTGCTTGCAAACGACCAAATTGGGGAACTAGCAAACCAAAGCTATGTTCGCAACCTTAGCGATATGGTCGGAGTTGTAGAAAGACGCATTGTTCAGGAGGATGAATTTAGCTCAGACTTGGGTGCAGAGGCTGTGAGATTGTTACTCACACGACTTCAGTGGGATCCATCCTCTATTGACTTGCTTGTAGTTGCAACTCAAACCCCCGACAGATTGTTTCCTGGTGTTTCATTCGAAATCCACCGAGACTTAAAACTTCCCTCTACTTGTACTGTTTTTGATATTAATCTCGGCTGTTCAGCATTCACCCATGGCATTTGGATCATTTCCACACTTTTACGTGGTTTGGGTAAAAGGGCTATTTTGGTGAACGTCGACACTATGAGTAGGACAATCGCACCGTCAGATTTAGGAAACCAAGTTTTGTTTGGTGACGCGGGGACAGCGACAGCGTTCGAAATTGACGATGCAGCCTCACCGATTTATGCGATAACTATGAGCGATGGAAAGGGCACGGAATCGGTGTGCCTACCGAACTCGGGTATGAGCGTGAATTTAAAAACTCCAAGTCACTTCGTGATAAACGGTCCCGCAGTACTCGGACTCGCACTGCGAACGGTACCGAAACTGATTGAGGCACTACTCATTCATGCAAAGATCGAGAAGCAATCTATTGGAATGGTTGTACCACATCAAGCCAATTTATTTATTCTTGATAAACTCATAGATCGATTATCGTTGCAACCCCACAAGGTTGTCATAGGTATGAAAAACTTTGGCAACACAAGTTCAGCATCAATACCGCTTGCAATATGCGGGTCAGAGAACCAAGTAAATTCACTCGAGCGAGAATTGAGTTTGCTAATTGGATTCGGAACCGGTTTCTCCCTGAGCGCTGTAATTGCTGACTTTAGATCAACAATTTTCTGTGGAGTAGTTAACCTAAGTGAAAGATGATCTAGTTATTGATGACTCTCGGCAACAGTCTTTTGCGGCATTGTCGGGGGATTTCAATCCATTACATGTCGATTCAGTTGCGGCACGGCGAAGTCAATTCGGTGGTTCCGTAGTACACGGTATCCATATCATTCTGCTCGTACTTGAAAACATTGAGGTCACTCACAATCACTGCATTCAAGAAATGGAAGTCAGTTTTCGATCGGCTATTAGAGTCGGCGAATCGTTTCACATTACGCGACACATTTTGGGTAATTCAATTTCCTTTCAAGTGATTGCAGGCAATCGCCTATGTGTTGTTGGGAAAGTTCGAATGGAGAAGGCCACGAATAGAGGTTCTGCCGGAGAGAACAGCTATTTGGCTGGTGTTGCAACCGAGACTACAAAGTTGGAAGATTTAGGCAAAGGAGAAGCCACTGAAAATGGAGGATTTAACCATGATGAACTACGGCGGTTATTTCCCACTCTTTCATTAACGCTCGACGATTTTGATATTGACTTCCTACTCACAGTTACTCGAATAATTGGAATGAGATGCCCGGGTACCTTCGCATTGTTTCGTGGATTTTCATGGAATCGTATTCACATTTCAAAAAATTACCCGACGACATATTTAGTTCATGGTATAGATTCCCGATTTAGCATGCTCAAACTTCTAATTAGAGGTGGCCCAATTGAGGTTCGAGCTGATGTCATACTTCGCAAACCACCAGTAAAGCAGATTTCATCTTCTTCCATGCGAGAAGTCATACGGGTTGATGAGTTTGCGGATATAAGAGCAATCGTTATTGGTGGTTCTCGGGGATTAGGGGAATTGACAGTTAATGCGTTAGCCGCAGGCTCAGCGAAAATACTTTTTACTTACTTCAAAGGTGAAAATGATGCCAAGATACTTCTAGATTCAACCAGCCCTCACACAGTTAATATGCAATTTGATGTGAACATTCAGGACCCATCTGCCATTAATAGAATGATCGAATTTGGTCCCACCCATCTTTTTTATTTTGCGACACCACACATTGCCAAGCAGACCGATCACGCATGGAATCAGAGTTTGTATAACGATTTCATTACAACTTATGTAGACCAATTTAATTCGCTAATTAATTCACTTGATCTCTCCGCTATCTTCGTGCCATCAAGTACCTTTATAACGTCAAATGAAACTGGATTTGCTGAATATATAAAAGCAAAGACTGCTACTGAAGATTTTTGTGATAGCTGGCGTTCTCAACATCCAAACGTAAATTTGGTTGTCGAGAGACTTCCACCACTTGTAACCGATCAAACATCGGGAAAAATGGGAATTAACTCTGAAAAGAACTTGGACGTATTGATTCCGATTATTAAAAAAATACTTCTGGCATCTATCTAGATGTTGACTAGGGTATAAAAATTTTGAGTTGACTATTAAATTCGTTGTCGTTTACAAGTTCATCAAACGCAATACCACCACCGCCTAATGACAAAACTCTCTCTAGCATGAGATGTCGTCTTAAGAATATGAGTTTTGAAAATATCCATGAACTCTCTCTGATCTTTTCAAATTTGGCTTCAATATCAAAGTCGTACGGATGACAATAGGCCCACTCCCCTTCACGATGTTTCCCAATAAATCGAGCCAGACGTAGTACTGGGTCTGGGATTAGACGGAGGTAAGCACCTCCTAATAACGGAAGTCGAATGGGTCCTATTCCAAAAGTGGGAACCGGAAACTCGATAAGCCCGCACTTCCATAGAAAAGGCTCTCTCGGTGCTCCAGGGAACCCAGCTTGAGGATTCCATGCAGGCAACACACTGGATGAATAACTAAATCCATTTTCTAAGATAATCTCCGGGGCCCACAAAGTTTGTCGTGTTAGTGAAAAATAAGGTGCGCGAAAGCCCTTGACTTCCTTACCAAGAACGTCCTCAAGTGTATTTTTTCCATCAACTAATTCCTTATGAAATTTGTGAGACCCTATTTCCGATAAGAATTCATGCGTGTATCCGTGTAAACCTATTTCGTGGCCAGCGTAAGACAGCATTCGTATCTCGTTTTGCCATACAGGTGCCAGGGATCCAACTATAAAAAAAGTTGCCTTTGTATTTGTTTCACTGAGTGCGTTAAGCAACGGCTCCAAAGACCGGGCAAAATCAGGATCCGTTACCGAGCCTGTAATATTTTCTACATCAATAGTTATACGAATTGGCAATTAGTGACCTTCAACTCTGTCCCAGATTCTACAGTTTTGATCAGCGTTCATTTCCCGTCCCACTATCACCC
>Ga0208363_1000099_pt1 | contig 23467 bp, 26 predicted proteins | sample LakMenEpi03May11_FD_150666 | JGI IMG/M metagenome (GOLD analysis project Ga0208363, IMG submission 150666) | Freshwater microbial communities from Lake Mendota, WI - 03MAY2011 deep hole epilimnion (SPAdes) | ecosystem: Environmental > Aquatic > Freshwater > Lake > Epilimnion/Euphotic zone ...
TCACTGGGTTCGTGGCTACCAGCCAGCGCCGACGCATTTTTGTGAATGCCAACCGCATTCAGTCCCTTGACACCGAAGGCGCCCGCCTACGCAGCTGGGACGTGGACCTGAACCCGTTCAAGCCTCGCCCAGGAGAGCACATGCTTGGTCGCGACATCATCGACAAGCGGTTGAACGCTGAAGCCATCAGCGATGTTGCCTTGCGTTCCACCGTCAGCGCTCGGGAATCCGGCTGGGAAGTTTCCAAGGTGCGTCTCACCCGCCGCGGGGTTCTTGGTCGCCGTTCCACATACCGCTTGGTCGACTGGACTGAAGCAAGCAGTCTGTTTGCACCCGCTACCGAAATGGCGGCTGAAGCTGCACGTCTTCGCGACATGCACCCAAGCGACGTAGCTGGCGTAGTGCGCTCATTGCCATTTGCACAGCGTCAGTTGCTGGCAAAAGAAATGGACGATGATCGTCTTGCTGACTTGCTGGAAGAAATGCCAGAGAGTGAACAGCTTGCACTGATTGCAAACCTTGATATGGATCGCCTCATTGACGTGTTGGAAGAAATGCAGTTCGACGACCTTGCCGACTTGTTGGCAGAGATGCCTGCACAACAGCGTTCTCGCGTGCTGGAAGCAATGGATGACGATGATGCAGATGTCGTGCGTTCATTGTTGTCATATGCGCCAGGTACTGCAGGTGCATTGATGACGCCCGAAATCATCATTATGGGTGCTAACGCAACAGTTGCTGAAGCATTGGCGCAAGTACGTAACGCAGAGTGGCTTGTCTCTATTGCTGCGCAAGTGTTTGTTACTCAGCCGCCATTCAAAGCACCTACAGGCAAATACCTCGGAGTGGTGCACTTGCAGCGTTTGTTGCGCGAACCACCAAGCACCGAACTAGGCCGTTGCGTTTCGAACGAGCCAACCGTTACTGCTAACCAATCAGACCGTGAAGTTGCAGAATTCTTAGCGTCCTACAACCTGCTTGCTGTAGGTGTGTGCGACGATGGCGGACATTTGTTGGGCGCCATCACAGTGGACGACGTGCTTGACCGTATGTTGCCAGCTGACTGGAGACAGCGCAGGCGTCAGGCGGCTACATCATGAAGCGCCGCACCGACTTAACAACACCACGTCAACGCCGCCGCGTTGGTATTCACTACGACCCAGATGCATTCGGTTCATTTAGTGAATCCATTGCACGTTTCTTGGGCACAGGCCGATTCTTAGTTATTCAGACAATCGTGGTTGTCACGTGGGTAATTGTCAACATCTACGAACCATTTCAGTTCGACGGATATCCGTTTATCTTCCTCACACTGGTTCTGTCGTTGCAGGCGTCATACGCTGCACCGCTTATCTTGCTTGCGCAAAATCGTCAAGAGGATCGTGACAACGAGCAACTTGAACGTGACCGCAGCATGGCAGCACGAACGCAAGCAGATACTGAGTATTTGGCGCGTGAATTAGCCGGTGTGCGTTTGGTGTTGGCAGACCTTGTCACCATGGGAGACCTGCGCGAACAAACTGATGCAATTACTGAAGCGCTTGAGAAGCTCAACGCTGCGGTATTGCAGCAACAACCAGATCCACAGCCTGGCGAGTAGCTACAGCAAATTCACGCGGCATCAAAATTGGCGCCATGTGATTGCCGTCGAGTTCCAGAATCTGTGCAGTAACAGCTGCAGCAAGTGCATGTTGTTTGTGCGGCAACACCACGGTGTCGCGCAAGGTCAAAACAAAGCTTGATGGTTTGTTCAACGTGGGTGCAAACTGGCGCGCATCAAATGTCGCAATACCTCGACCTGCTTCAGCAATCATCCACGGGTCATTGCGGCGGTTCTCTGCGATCATCCATGACACGTAGCGGCGAGTTTCATGCCCACGTGGCAACATGCGATTGAAAAAGAAACGAAGAACGCGTGGACGGCCAATGAAGTGTGCCATTGGCCCAATGAATCGCATTCGGCGGCGTTCGCGGGGTGTACCGCTCCACTCAAGTGCCGTTGCCTGCAACACCATGCCCACAACCAGTTCTGGGTGACGCTGCGCAGTTAACAAACTGATGGGGCCGCCCATGGAATAGCCGACTGTAATTACTGAAGTAGCGCCGAGTTCTTTAGCCACCGCGGCTGCATCATCTGCGCAGTCTTCTAATGTCACGGGAACACTTGGTCGTAATCCCCTGCCATGACCGCGATGGTCAACGCCGATGATCGAAAAATGCTGAGACAGTTCTTCGTATGCAGAGAAGAACTGCGAATCACAAGAAGCAGTCCAACCGTGCAACAACAACAGTGTTGGTGCAGAAGTGTCGGGGTGTTGATGATGACGAACAAACATCTCGCCACGACCTGCAACGTCGACGATTTTTCCTGGTAACACGAATGGGGCTTCGCCCGCTGCTGAACTTCTTACCGGCATGTTTTACACACTCCTACTACGTCAAGTCGATGATGAACCATAGAAAAGCCTGCACGTTGTGCAACAGCTTCTAATGCTTCATCAAGCGTGTGTTCAATATCATCAGGAATTCGTACATCAGCCACTGCGCCACACACACTGCACACCATGTGATGGTGATGGCCCATGATTGCTTCGCTGAGTTCGTAGCGAGCCCACTCGTCGGTGGTGATGACACGAATAACTACACCGGCATTTTCTAATACTGACAAATTGCGGTAGGCCGATGATTGCGCAAGCCCTGAGGTGCTCAACAAGATTTCAGGAATCGACAACGGGCGATCTGCACCGGACAAGGCAGCAACGATGTCTCGCCTACCCGACGTAAAGCGTTGGCCAATCTCGGCCAACTTCGTGGCTACGTGGTGTGCAACATCGTCAGCTGCCACAGAATCTGCTGCGTGTTGATGCGTTGCCATGCTGCAGACGCTATCGAGAATGAGTGAGAATCAGGTATTGATACGGGCCAACGCCGTGTGCGCCAAGGCGTCCACTAACGATTCGGACTCGGCGATGCTGCCAGGACGAAGGACGAACCTGCCTTGGTCGTTCTGGGTGGCAAGGGGTCTCTGTCGTGGGCCACGGCCAAACGTGAACGCCGGTGCAATGCGATGCAGTTGCCATTCCATTAGCGGTCGCATGAGACGGGCCAGTTCTTCCTGTGACAACTCTGCGATGTCAGCTTCGATTACAGCAAGAGCGCCAAGGGCGACACGTGCACCAGACCGCGCTGATTGCACCCATGTCATCACTTCGTCTTTCATGTCTGGCATGTCACGAACTGCTTCCCACCACTCACGTGATGGAGTCTCCCCTGGCCAATGCAGGTCACCGCGATACGCGGTTGCTTCAGCAAGCATGCGCCAACCGTCGCGATCAACTGCTGTGTTCCATGCAGCCATTGCATCATCGCCGCGCCACCATGCTGCAGCAGATTCCAACATCACCATTGATGCGCGTGGTTCCACCATGGGGTTCCACAAGAAACCACTGCACACATTTTGTAGTCCTTGTTCGCGACCTTGCAGTGGTCCGAGATGCATGTGTGCATGCATGAGTGCGTCGTTCACTGGTGCGTTATCCCATACCAGCGGTGCGCGACCACCCGTTGCATCGCGACGTGCAATGGCATCATTCACCGTAATGGTGTCATTGACAACGTAATTGCCAGTCCACATCACTTCAATGTCATCGCCAAGGCCATCACATAACGCATCAAGATACGGAGACGAGGTAAGACCTGCGTAATGCGTTGGTGTAATCCACACCGGAACTTTCAGCGCGTCACGTACTGCATGTGCGATGCGCTGATGATCAGCTGCTGCATTCAACACAGGTAAATCATCAAAGCACAACACCACCGCTGCTGCACCTGCATCAACTGCTGGCCGCAACTTTGTAATGACTTGTTCGTTTGTTGCACCAGAACCTGGTGTGAGGCCAATAACAAAATTCACGCTGTTGTGTCGTGATGACAATTCAGCAAATTGTTCAAGCTCTTCAGGCGTAAATGGTTGATCCCATAGTTCGCGATGGCGCGGTTCTAATTTCGCCGCCCAGACGTACGTGTTCCAGCCCCATTCACCAATTTGATCAACGATGGTTAGTCGCACATCATGTGAATATGGCTCGCCATAAAACCCTTCAATGATTCCGAGAATAGGAGCACTCATGTTTACCGTCCGACGAATTGATGCAAGATCGTGCCGCTGTCCAACACGCCATCCAAAATGAAATCGTTAGGAACCGCGTCTTGACCTAAATTATGCACACCTGGCTCAACAAGACCCTTGCTTAACGCACGGGCAGCTTGCGCAGCGACTGACCCAGTAATTGTTGCAACACGTTCAGCAATGCCCACAATTTCTACGTGTCGCGTGCCTGCGCGAACGCCACGCACTTCAACACGAAGTCCGCCAAGAGTTCCCTCTGCGTGCGGTGGCGACAACATAGGAAGGCGCGCAGTTAAACGGTCGCGACGTGTTGCTGATACACGAGCAGTAATGCGTTGCAATGTTGGCGCAATGCGCTGAAGCAATACGGGCTCTGGGCTTGCAAAGCGATAACAATCGCGCGCGCCCACAGGGTCTGGAAACCAGCACAATTCACGACCACTGCCTGCTGGTCGCTGTAACCATTCGCCTTCGTGCCAACCAATAGAGACACCGGCCAAACTGTCATGGTGTTGGCGAGCGCATTGCGGCCCGCCTGTTCCGTGCACAGCAACGTGCACTTCGTCGATTGATTCAAATGCGCGAGTGACGTGGTGAACCAACAGCCCGGTCATGCCAGGTGAACATGCAGCACCAACGATGACTGGCACCTTGCGCGCTAACGCCCTGTCTTGAATATCAAGCAATGCCAAAACATCTGCCAAGTTGTCACTGACTGAAACAACTGCAATGCCCTGTGCAACAAAAGTGGCGGCCAATGCAGAGTGCGGTGCGCCATGAGCAAGGACAACGACACTGCAATCGAACAGGTCGGTGGCATGACGCAAAGGTGCGATACGAGGGCGATACCCCAGTGTGTGAAGTTGGGCCGCAACACGCGTGCCCACAACTCCAGAACCAATAATCCCGATCTCGAAATTTGCGGGAGTGCTCATAGTGATTAGCGCTGAGGGGTGACCTCGCGCCACCCGCCTTGGGACGGAGCTTCGGGGCTTTTTCCACGTGTACGCAACACAGTTGCCACGATGCCGCCGATGGAGATGGCGAGGAGTACTTGGCGTATGAATTTCACGAAGTACTCCTTCTTTCTGGTGGGGCTAACAAGAATCGAACTTGTGACCTCATCCTTATCAGGGATGCGCTCTAACCGACTGAGCTATAGCCCCGTATGGGACTGCTCACTCTACCTTTGGGTATGGTCAGGCTCAACCGTGCGGGCCACCACTTCTTCTTCCAGCACCGTAACCCTGATTCCGCCCACCAATTCGGTGATCAAATTAAAGACAACGGCCGCTAAAACCCATATTCCGGCACCTAAGGCGATGCCAAAGAGGCCAAAGAACGCCATGGCCCGAAAGAGCGCCGCCCCTTGGAAGGTAAAGGAATCCCATCCGAACGAGGCCAAGAACTGCTCGACGTTGTCGATGGTGCCGGTTGCCGAGCCCACATTCCACAGCAGGAACCCAGTGAGGAGAACCACGATGTACAGGGCGGCGTGAAAAACAATGGCCACTTTGAAGACGCTCCACGCATCAACATCTCTGATGACACGGGTGACTTTGCGCACGCGATGGCGCTGAGTCACAGATTCTGTATTCATAGGCACTCTGTGAGTGTATTGACTATGGCTACCCCAACTGGGTCACAGTGATGCCTGCGCTGAGGCCGTTAGTGATCCGCTGCGGATAATGACGGTGACAACAGGGCCTGCCGTAGTGATCTGTTCGATGGTGACACGCAAAGCGTCGGCCAGTTTTTGTGCCGCTGCCAAATCTCGTGACACGTAAGCAAGGGCAACTGCATCAGCGTTGTTTTGCGCACGTGCGATGTCGCCATATCGCGACGTGACACCGAGAATGCACACAACGCCGACTGCGGTGATGGCCCACCACCATAAAGACAAGATGGTCACGCTTCCGCGTGAAGAGTTAGTCCTCGTCTGTGGAGAGAATTGGCGCAACCGAGGCAACTACTGCTCCGTCGTCAAGGTTCATAAGACGCACACCTGTTGCTGTGCGGCCTTGACTGGAGATCTGCTTGACCTCGGTACGGATTGTGACTCCGTTTGATGCGATTGCCACGATCTCGTCTTCAAGACCCACCATGAATGCGGCAACAACTTTGCCCTTCTTGCCGGTGACCTTGACACCAATGACGCCTTGAGTTCCGCGGCCCTTACGTGGGAAGTGAACAATCTGTGTGCGCTTTGCATAACCAGCATCAGTAACGATGAGCAATGCATCATCGCCACGGCCTGGGTCTGCTGACACCACTTCGTCGCCCGCCTTCATGCGCATTCCGCGCACACCAGCTGCTGTGCGACCCATTGGACGCACTTCGTTTTCACTAAAGCGAATGACCTGGCCACTACGGCTTGCAATAAAGATGTCGTCGTCGCCTGAAGTTTCAATCACGCGTACGAGTTCGTCGTCATCTTTCAGACCAAGCGCGATGAGGCCATCACGACGGCTTGAGTTGTATGCATCAAACGCAGTCTTTTTGACTTGACCAGACTTCGTGACGAAGAACAAGAAGCGTTCGCCGGGGAATTCCCGCGTATCAATAATTGCTTGAACAATTTCGCCTGGCTGCATTGGCAACAAGTTGACAATGGGGATTCCCTTCGCGGAACGTTCGCGTTCTGGAATATCCGCTGCACGCAACTTGTACACACGGCCACGGTTCGAGAAGAACAACAGATACGCATGCGATGTGGTGAAGATAACGCGACGAACAAGATCGTCTTCTTTCAATGTTGCGCCCTTGACGCCACGGCCACCACGTGCCTGAGCACGGAACTGCGCAGCAGGCACAGCCTTGACGTATTGCGCGTTAGTCATAACGATTACAAGCTCTTTGTCATCGACAAGATCTTCGAGGGCCATTTCGCCACTGTCGTTAATGATGTGGCACACACGGTCGGTTGCGAACGTTGCACGGACATCAATGAGTTCATCTTTGATAACGGTGCGCAATTTTGCATCCGATGCAAGGATTGATTCGTACTCTGCGATGCGCGATTGAACATCTGCAAGTTCTTTTTCCAAGTCGATGCGTGACAAACGTGTGAGTTGACGCAATTGCATGTCAAGAATGTCGACTGCCTGGCGCTCTGAGAACTCGTATGGTGCAGCCATCAATGCAGTTTTTGCTGCTGCTGGGTCTTCGCTCTCGCGAATCAGCTTGATGATTTTGTCGATGACATTGAGGGCCTTCAGGCGACCTTCAAGAATGTGACCACGATCGCGAGCCTTATCAAGACGGAACTGTGTACGACGAGTAACAACTTCAAGTTGGTGGCGCACATAACCATTCAGTGCATCAGCCAAGTTGATGGTGCGAGGCACGCCGTCGACCAATGCAACCATGTTCACAGGGAAACTGCTTTGCAATGATGTGAGCTTGAACAGGTTGTTGAGAACAACGTTTGCATTTGCATCGCGCTTCAACAAAATGACAAGGCTTGTTTTTCCACCAGCAGATGCGTCGTTTACGTCGGCAATACCGTCGAGTTGACCGCTATCTACAAGTTCAACGATGCGGGCCGCAATTGACGAGCAACTTGTTTGGTATGGAAGTTCAGTCACTTGAATTTCCATACGGCCTTGACGGTTTTCTTCAATAACTGCTTTGGCGCGAGTCTTGACGCTTCCGCGACCTGTTCTATACGCATCCATGATTCCGGCGCGTCCAAGAATGTTCCCGCCTGATGGGAAGTCAGGGCCCTTCACAAAATTCATGAGGTCGTCAGGAGTTGCTTCAGGATTGTCAATGAGATGCATGGTTGCATCAATGACTTCACCCAAGTTGTGCGGTGGAATAGACGTTGCCATTCCGACAGCAATACCTTGGCTTCCGTTCACCAAAAGGTTCGGGAAGCGTGCAGGAAGTACTTGTGGTTCTTCTGAAGTTCCGTCGTAGTTCGGAATCATGTCGACAGTGTTTTCGTCGATGCCATCAAGCAAACGCATTGCTAATGAATGCAAACGTGCTTCGGTGTATCGCGCAGCAGCCGGACCAAAGTCTGGCGAGCCGTAGTTTCCGTGGAAGTCGATGAGTGGATGACGCAATGAGAAAGGCTGAGCCATACGCACTAACGCGTCGTAAATAGCGCCGTCACCGTGTGGGTGATAACGCGCCATGGTGTCACCCGTTACACGAGCACACTTTACGAATGGTCGGTCAGGACGAAAGCCCTGTTGTTCCATGTCCCAGATAATGCGGCGGTGAACTGGCTTTAAGCCGTCGCGCACGTCTGGCAGTGCGCGCGACATGATGACTGACATTGAGTAGTCAAGGAACGAGCGTTCCATTTCATCTTGCAGTGGTACTGGTTGGATTTGATCAAACAGGTTTGGATTGTCACTCATAGTCAGGCCCTACCGAAATTAGAAGTCGAGGTTTCGCACGTCACGCGCGTTGGTAATGATGAATTGTTTACGACTGTCAACATCGTCGCCCATAAGCACGCTGACTGTTTCGTCTGCGATTGCTGCTTCTTCCACGGTGACTTGCAGCAGTGTGCGTGTCATGGAATCCATGGTTGTGCTCTTCAATTCTTCCCAGTCCATTTCGCCAAGACCCTTGAGGCGTTGGAATTCTTTTTTGTGTCCGGGTTTTTCAGCAAGGAATGCAGCTTTGGCCTGATCGTCTTTCAGGTACACCTTCTCTTTGCCAACTTCCGTTGAGTACAACGGTGGTTGTGCAATGTAGATGTAGCCGGCTTCAACCATTGGCTTCATTTGGCGATAGAAGAATGTAAGAAGCAACGTACGAATGTGGCTTCCGTCAACGTCAGCATCTGCAAGCGCGATGATCTTGTGATAGCGCGCCTTTGAAGCATCGAACTCGTCGCCAACGCCGCCACCGATAGCGGTGATGAGCGCGCGAATTTCATTGTTGTTCAGCATCTTGTCGAGACGAGCACGTTCAACGTTCAGAATTTTTCCACGAATCGGCAAGATTGCTTGCGTACGAGGATCACGTGCGTCAACTGCGGTACCGCCAGCTGAGTCACCTTCCACGATGAACAATTCGCTCTCTTCGGGTTTTCCGCTTGAGCAATCTTTCAACTTGTCTGGCATGCCGGCACCGGCAAGTGCGGTTTTACGACGCACTGCGTTACGGGCATTCTTTGCTGCAAGACGAGCCTGCGCAGCAGACACTGCTTTTTTCACAACGCGGTTTGCTTCAGCAGGGTTCTCTTCAAGCCACTCTGCCAGGTACTTGTTGGTGGACTTCTGTACGAAGGAACGCATGGGAACGTTACCCAGCTTGGCTTTTGTCTGGCCTTCGAACTGGGGTTCACGCAATTTCACCGCGATGATGGCAGTAATTCCTTCACGAATGTCTTCGCCAAGAAGGTTGTCGTCTTTTTCTTTCAGCAAGCCTTTGTCGCGTGCGTACTTGTTGATGACAGAAGTAAGAGCAGTTTTGAAACCCTCGACGTGCATTCCGCCTTCAGTGGTGGAAATACCGTTGGCGTATCCGTGGATGCCTTCGTAATATCCGTTGTTCCACTGCATGGCAATATCAAGCTGCATGCCTTCTTCTTCGTCTTCATCTTCGAATGCAGCAACTTTTGCGAACAACGATTCTTTCGAATGGTTGAGGTGCTTCACGAAGTCGACAATGCCGCCCTTGTACTGGAATGTGACTGTTTGTTCGCGACCAACGCGCTCGTCAGTGAAAACAACTTCAAGGCTCTTATTAAGAAAGGCCATGGTTTGCAAACGGTCCATGACGGTGCGTGCAACAAACTCAACACCTTCTGAAGCGAAAATTGTTGGGTCTGGATAAAACGTGACAGACGTTCCGGTCTTGCGACCGCGAGCCGGAGTTGAGCCAGTTTTTTCTAACTTGCCCTTAAGTTTTCCGCCGTCGACGAATTGCATTGTGTAGCGATCGCCGCCACGGTCGATTTCTAGCAAAACCTTGCTAGACAAGGCGTTCACAACGCTGACACCCACACCGTGGAGTCCGCCCGAGACCTTGTAACCCTCGCCGCCGAACTTTCCGCCGGCGTGCAAAACGGTGAGAACAACTTCAGCTGCGCTCTTTCCTTTGTGCGGACCAGAAGGGTATGGATCAACAGGAATACCGCGACCGTTGTCGTCTACTTTGCATCCACCGTCGGCCAAAATTGTGATGCCAACGCGATCGCAGAACCCGGCCATTGCCTCGTCGACAGAGTTGTCGACGACTTCCCAAATCAGGTGGTGAAGACCGGCAAGACCCGTTGACCCGATGTACATACCGGGGCGTTTGCGTACGGGGTCTAAGCCTTCCAGAACCTGAATATCTTTAGCGCCGTAATCGGCGGAGGGATTGTTAGAAGAGGCTTTTTTAGGTGCAACCATGGCTCAAATATCCTACCAATTAGGGGGTGCTGTTATCGGGAACGTCGTACTCGAATCTCAAGAGATTCAACTTCATCGCCCACGTTGTCTCGTAATGTGGCGATGAGTTGCGATTCGAGGAACTTTAATTGTGTGGCCCACGCTGGGTCATCAACTTCTACGACAAGAACTCGTTTTTCGAGGCGCTTGGGAACAGCATGATCAGCAATTGCGTCTCCGACAATTTGTCTCCATCCAGAGAAAAGTCCGATTGCGCTCGATTCATCTGACACATGCATGCGACGAAGCAATTTGCCGAGCACTTCGTTCAGTACGCGAGGGGGTTTACCCGCCGAAATGTTCTCTTCGTCAAAACTCATATTTGCTCCGATGGCACGATGGTGCCGTTTGCAATACGAATGATGGTGTCGGGGTGTGCTGCGGGGGGCAAAGGCGCTGCCGTGGTGATTAGTACCTGGCCAGGTGGCAGATGCTGCAACAGGGCCTCACAGCGCCCGGGGTCTAGTTCGGACAACACGTCGTCGAGCACCAATAACGGGGCCGTACCCACCACTTCAGTGACCAACCGGTGGATTCCGAGGCGCAAGGCAAGGGCAAGGGTGCGGCACTCCCCCTGCGAGGCGTGGGACTTGGCTGGCATGCCCTTGATGTGAAGAACCACATCGTCGCGGTGGGGGCCAACGGTGCTCAGGCCGCGACGTATGTCGTCGATTCGGGCGGAAGCCAGGCTGGCGGTTAATCCCATGCGTCGCCACTCTGGTTCGTACACCACATCAACTGGCGTTGGTTCACGGGCAAGTGACTCGTATGCCTCACTGACAAATGGGGTGAGTCGTGCAACAAGTTTTGCGCGTGCTTCACCAAGCTGAGTTCCCTTTTCAGCGAACTGCGCATCCCACACATCAAGAGTCATCTCAATGTCGTCTGTCATGCGGCCGTTTGATTGTTTCAACAGCACATTGCGTTGGCGGATAATGCGATCGACTTCCAGTCGCAACGCATCATTGCGCGGCGCTAATGCAACCAGTGCATCATCCAACATGTCGCGGCGTACAGACGGGCCTTCGTATACCAATTGCAAATCAGTTGGTGCAAACACAGTGCATCGAACAACACCCAACAAATCGCGCACGCGCGCAAGCCTTTGTTTGTTGACTAATACTTTGTTTCGACCAGCACGATTGATTTCGGCTTCCACCAAAATTTCTCTGCCGTCGTCGTGCACGACCAGCGCGCGTACATATGCAGTGTCTGCTCCTTCACGAACTAACGCGTCGTTAGTAACGCCGCGAAAACTTTGTAATGTTGACAAATAACTCATCGCTTCCGCGAGACTTGTTTTCCCTTGAGCGTTCAAGCCCATCACCGCGGTGACACCAGGATCTAGTTCAATGACAGCGTGCTTGTAAATGCGAAAGTCGGTGAGTTCAATGCGGCGGATAACCATTTAGTGGCCCGCTTTACACTCGTGAACCTGCGGCCTCGTCACGTCAGAGACGTTGCGGCATCAGTAGGTAAATGTACGTGTCATCGCCAACAGGGCTAACAATTGCTGGCTTATTCGGCACGCTTGTTGCAATGTTGATCTCTTCACCTGCGCACGCTTCAACACCGTTTGCCAAATATTCAGAGTTGAATGCAACCGTGATGTCTTCACCGGTGAATTGTGCATCAAGATCTTCAACGCTTGTGCTGCCATCTGTGAGTTGAACAGTAAGACGAATTCCTTCTGATGACATACGCACGCGAACTGGCGCCATTTCAGAAGCAAGAACGCGCGTACGGCGCAAGGCATCAAGAAGCTCTTCGCGGTTCACTGTTGCAGTGTTTGTGTTGTTCTTCGGAATGATTGTTTGATACGGAGGATATTCAGCGTTAATCAGGCGTGTTGACAATGTCATTGTTGGCGACTGGAACGTTGCATCGAGATCGTTGAATCGAATTGTGATTTCTTCTGACAAGTCAAGCAGGCGCAAAAGTTCAACAAGTGCCGGCGCGGGAATCAGGAATGAATCGGGTGATGCGGCGCTTGTGCCAACAATGTCACGCATCGCTAAGCGATAGCCGTCTGTTGCAACAAGACGAATGCCTTTGTCTGTTGATGCGAGCAGTACGGCTGAAAGGTTGTGTTTCTGAGCGTCTTTGCTTGCTGCGAGAACAACTTGTGCAAGCGCGTCTTTTAATTCTTTCGAAGCGATAGTCACAGGTTCACCAGATGGTGGTTGCGTGCGAGGAAATTCAACGGTGTTGAGTGTGGGAATTGTGAACTGTGAACGTTGTGCAGAAATTGTTGCGTTATCACCAGCGAACTCAACTGTGACTTTTCCGGACGGCATTACGCGAATGATGTCGTTCAACATGCGCGCACTGACAAGGCCTTGCCCGTCTGTGTCGCCGCCTACTGGCAAAGAGAATTGCAGAGAAATATCTGTGTCGGTGCTTGAGGCTGTGAGTGTGTCACCTTCAAGACTCATCTTGACTCCGGACAACGCCGGGGTTCCTGCATTTCGAGTGGAGGCAATTCGAGCAAGGGCCCCTAAGGCCTCGGCAAGGATTCCTTGTTCGCTTCTGAACTTCATGCTGTGACTTTCACTCGGAGTTTGTCAGTGTAGAACGGCGCGATTAGAGATGCCGAAATGTGATGTATAGATCTATTAATAGTAATAAGTGCTGTGGATTGTGGACGGTGAGCATCTGAGCCATATGGGTGCTGAAAAGACCATGTGCACGGCGAAGGACTGGATAACACAGGTTGCGCGCGTGTAATTAAAGAGGGTGTGGACGACGTGGTACTTATACCCATTCGTCCCCAAGAGGCACACAGGTTCATCCCCACGAGATTCACAGCCTGGTGTGTCATCACTTTATGAGTTCTTGATCCGGGCAGTGATGGTGGTGACGAGGTCAAACGTGTGTTTGTCTTCGCGCATCAGACGCTGAGTTTTGTCAACGGCGTGGATAACGGTGGTGTGATCACGGCCGCCGAAGAGGCGGGCAATTGCCGGGTAGCTGAGCTCGGTCATGTCACGGAATACGTACATGGCGATCTGGCGGGCAGAAACTAGTGGTCGCTGGCGAGACTTGCCCTTGAGGGCCTCGACTGAGAAGCCCATGAATTCGGCGATCTCGGCCAACATTTCCTCGTCGGTGCGATTCTTTGGTGCCGAGGCGGTGAGAAGGTCGGCCAACTGCTGCTGGGCCATCTCTACTGACGCCGGCTCGCGGGTGAGGTTGGCATAGGCGGTGACACGGATGAGGGCGCCTTCCAACTCACGAATGTTCGAGGTGATGTTGGTGGCGATGAACTCAAGAACATCGGCTGGCAGAGGAGTGTTGTCTCGCTCGGCCTTATTTCGCAAGATCGCGAGGCGAGTTTCGATGTCCGGAGGCTGAATATCGGTGATGAGGCCCCAGCGGAAACGGCTGCGGAGGCGATCTTCCAAGGTTGGGATGTTGTCTGGCATCCGGTCAGAGGAAATAACGATCTGTTTGTTGGCTCCGTGGAGCGAGTTGAAGGTGTGGAAAAACTCCTCTTGGAGCCCTTCTTTACCCTCCATGAACTGGATGTCGTCAATGAGCAAAACATCGACATCGCGGTAGCGCCTTTTGAAGGCCGCGGTGGTGTTTGTACGAATTGCATCGACGTATTCGTTCAAGAAAGTTTCTGTCGAGACGTAACGAACTTCGTAGTGCGCGTAATGAGCGTGCACGTACCAACCGATTGCTTGCAAAAGGTGAGTCTTGCCTAATCCGGCTTGTCCGTAAATGAAGAGAGGGTTGTATGAACGCGCTGGAGTCTCAGCAACACGCAATGCAGCAGCAAGGGCGAACTGGTTAGACGCACCTTTCACGAAGTTGTCGAATGTGTAACGAGGGTTCAGGCCTACTGCTAAACCCCTGCCGTTATTGGTGTTTGTGGCAACGGCTGCGGTCTCTGGAGATTCAACTACTGCAAGGTCAGACTCGGTCGCTGGTTGAAGGTCGCTGATCTCGATAATGAGTTCGCGATCGCTCTCACCGATCTCGTCGAGCGCATCAACGACAAGTGGGCGGTAACGAGTAACGATGCGGTCGCGCACATGCGCGTTAGGAACTTGTAGACGAAGCGACTCATCAGTGCTTGTAAGAGCGACAACGTCGTTGAATGTTGAGTACCACACGCCTTCAGACACTTGTGCTTTGAGGAGTTGTGCTGTTGCATTCCACACTGCTTCGTGATTGCTCATTTGTGGCTCCTTTTGGCTCGTCCACAGCACAATCCACAGGCTGTGGATGACTGCATGGGGGAATTCCCCTGGGTAGATGACCGTAGCAGGACTTGTGGATAAGCCAAATTTGGCGGGTCGCGGTGGGACGGGTCCTACGCCCGTTAGCCTGTGCCAGACGTTCGTCTCGTACCGCTGGTACAGGTTCGTTCTCATAATCCGCGCTTCTTTGCCGAAGCTTGTCCCAATAGGAGGCGCCATGAAGCGCACCTTTCAGCCCAACAACCGACGCAAACTTCGTAAGCATGGCTTTCGTTCGCGCATGAGCACACGTGCCGGCCGCGCAATCTTGAAGAACCGTCGGGCCAAGGGCCGTCACCGCCTCAGCGCTTGATCGGCCGCATCCAGAGCCGATCCACCTTTCAGCGCGTTCGCGCAGAAGGGCGTCATGTTCGTTCTGGTCCGCTGTCCTGCACCATGTTGCTTGACTCCACTCTCTCTCACCCTCACGTGGGCTACGCCTTAGGGCGCGGCTACGGGTCTGCCGTGCGCCGCAACCGTTTGCGCCGCCAACTTCGTGAACTTGTGAAAACCCGTGAGGCTGCAATGCCGGCGGGCGTCTATGTCTTTGGGGCATCGCCTCGGGCTCACGGCGTTGCCTTCACAGAACTCGGCCGTCACCTCGATTCGCTTCTGGTCAAGTGTGCAGGAGGCGCGAAATGAGCACCGAGGCCTGCACCGACCACGAGCATTTCACAAAACCACAAAGTGCCATGTTGAAGGCCATTTTGTTTTACCAAGTAGCACGCGAAGGTCGTCCTTCGCCGTGCCGCTTCTACCCCACCTGTTCTCACTATGCGGTGGAAGCCATTGAAACTCACGGATCTGTCCGCGGGCTGTGGCTCACTATTCGCAGACTGATCCGTTGTCGACCATTCGGGCCATCCGGAGTCGACCCAGTACCTGCCCCGCGAGGGGCTGCCTAGAAAGGCCCAATATGTTCCAAGCAGGCGCATGGCTCATCGACACCGCTTACGGGTGGGTGCACAACTACGCAATAGCAATTGCCATAGTGGCACTTGCCATCATGATTTTGATTACCCCGCTCACAATGAAGAGCACCAAGGGAATGCTGGAAATGCAACGTCTCCAACCAGAGATGAAAAAGCTGCAGAACCAACACAAGGGTGACCGCCAAAAGCTGAACGAAGAGATGATGAAGCTCTATCAAGAGCACAAGGTGAACCCTCTTGCATCGTGCTTGCCGTTGCTGGCCCAGATGCCGGTGTTCATCATCATGTTCCGTGTGTTAAGTGGCTTGACGAAAAAAGACCAAATGACTGGTCTTTTTGACCCTCATTACATCTCAGATAGCTCGGACCTTTCAATTGCCCTTCGTCAAGTAAGCAAGATGATGTCGTTTGGTCTTGACCTTGCCATCACACCGGCTGATGCGATGAGGCAGAACTTTGGCCACGGAATTTGGTACGCGCTTCTCGTTGTGTTGCTTGGTGCATTGTTCCTTGTGCAGCAGCGCATGGTGGCTAGCCGCACACCAACAAACGCTGGAATGTCAGCAACACAGGCCAAGATCATGCAGTACATGCCCGTTGCATTTGCACTGTTTCAGGTCTTTTTGCCAACCAGCCTTGTGGTGTACTACCTCACCCAAACTGTTTTCCGCATCCTGCAACAGGGATACATCACTCGTCGCTTCTATGGAGAAGATGGCCTCGGCCGTCAGGCTCAAGCCGCCAGCGCATCCGCGCGCGAAATGGGCAAGGATGACGCTAAGCCCAGCAAGCAGAAGAACGAACAATCGCAAGCACCCGCTCCCATTCAGAGCAAGAGGGTTACCCCGAGCAAGAACCGTCCCGCACCAAGCGGCCGGCCGAGTCGCCCGGTTCCACCCAGCAAGCGAAACAAGTAACGCGTCACGCTGACGCACTATTCACACACAGAAATTGAGGACACCATGGAATGGGTAGAAACAACAGGCAGCACACTCGAAGAAGCCAAGGAAGCCGCGCTCGACCAATTGGGCGTTGCAGAAGATGATGCCGAATTCGAAATTGTTGACGAACCAAAGGCAGGCCTTTTCGGCCGTACCCGCGGCGAGGCTCGCGTGCGTGCACGCGTTCGTCCGGCAACACCACGCGGCAAGACCGAGCGTCGCCCCCGTAAGCAAGCAGCCGAGAAGTCATCAGAGCCACGTGAACAGCGCCCCCGCAAGGAAAACGCTGAGCGCGCAGAGCGTCGTGAGCGCGCACCACGCGAGGATCGCCCACAACGCGAGCCACGCGAGCCACGCGAAAAGATTGAAGTTGATCCTGAAGAAGTGGGCAAGGCAGCAGCCGAGTTCCTCAACGGTCTCGTTACAGCCTTTGGTACCACGGGTTCTGTAAAGGTCAGTCGCGTTGAAGAAGAGATCGAAGTACTGGTCGACGGATCAGAGCTTGGGCTCATGGTCGGACCTGGCGGCGCAACATTGCTCGCTATCCAAGACCTCACTCGCGTAGCCAGCCAGCGTCGCCTTGGCGACCAGGACACTCGCCTTCGTATCGACATTGCGGGTTACCGCGAGCGTCGCCGCGAAGCACTCAGTCGCTTTGCCCAAAAGGTTGCAACTGAAGTGAAGGAAACTGGTTCGCCACGCATGCTTGAGCCAATGTCATCAGCTGATCGCAAGATCGTCCATGACACCCTCATGGAATTTGAAGGCGTTGTTACTCGCTCTGAGGGTGAAGATCCTCGCCGCCGGGTGGTTGTAGAACCAGCTGAATAAGCACTCTTTAGTGTGATGGGCCCGCCGTATGGCGGGCCTTTTGCATATATGGCACTACATTCATGACGTGCCAGAACCCCGCAGTCTTGAAGATGTCCTAGGGACAGCCCAGCGCCTCGGCACCCTTGGCTCACTGCCAATCCCTGATGTCATTGCACATTCGCGCCAGTTTGTTGACGCCCTTGTAGGCATCACAGGGTCAGTGATGGATATCGGAACCGGCGCCGGAGTGCCGGGTCTTATCATCGCTGTAGACCGCCCCGACCTGACCTTGGTACTGACTGATCGACGCGAAGCCCGGATGGATGCGCTTGCTCGCGGGGTGACCGCAATGGGAATTCGTGACCGAGTGAAGGTGCTGACGGCCGACGTGGCTGCTCTTGGCCAAAACCCCGAGCACGCCGCGAAGTACGACGCAGTGGTGTGTCGAGGGTTCGCCTCACCCGAGGTCACGGCCACCCTCGCGCGACCCCTCCTAAAAAACGGAGGGACGTTAATCGTGTCCGAACCCCCTACTTTTGACCCCTCTCGATGGCCGATAGATCTCCTAAATCGCCTCGGTTTTGACCCCCCTGAATACCGCCCTGGCGTGGTGTGCCTCACGGCAAACCCTTGATTTATTTGGTTGAGGGTTTGTTTCACGTGAAACAATCGCCAGACCAAAAACCTTCAGATGTTTCACGTGAAACATTCTGAGAGCTCCCCGCCCAAGGGCCATGTTCCACGTGAAACATCGGTCAACATCCACCCGTTGTCCACAGGGGGCACCTACACTGGCAGTGTCCACCCCAACATCACAGAGCAAGGAGACACCCCTTCGTGAGCAATTCAGACACCACTGTCCTTGCCATCTCACTGCAGAAGGGCGGCGTCGGCAAGACCACGACCGCCATCAACCTGGGGGCAGCTCTCGCTGAGCTGGGCTTTCGTACCCTGATCATTGACCTCGACCCACAGGGCAACGCCTCATCTGGCCTCGGCGTACGCCCGCCAGAAGATGCGCCAACTATTGCCGAAGTGCTGCGCCGTGAAGAGACCCTGGACAGCATCATTGAGCCGACCGCGGAAAAGAATCTCTTTGTTGCGCCTGCGCCTACCGGCCAAGCACTTGCAGAAGTTGAAGCCCAGCTTGTAGCAGAGATGTTCCCGCAGCCCCGTTTGAAAGACGCAATTGATGCGTGCCGTGCTGACTGGGACTACGTACTTCTCGATTGCCCACCCACCCTTGGGCGCCTCACGGTGAATGCATTCATGGCCGCCGATGCAATTCTTGCGCCGGTGCAGTGCCAATATTTTGCGCTTGAAGGCCTTCGTGATCTCAGTGAAGTGGTGAAGCAAGTGCAACAGGCACTAAACCCAACTCTTGAAATAGCCCATTATCTATTGACGATGTCAGAGGGCAGCAAGAAGTTGTCATCTGAAGTCGAAGCCGAATTGCGTTCTGCATACGGCGCCAAAGTCTTTCGCAGTTCAATTCCGTACAACGTGAAGTTGGCCGAAGCCCCGTCAATGGAACGGTCGGTATTGAAGCACGCCAGCGCCTCAAAAGGCGCAAAGGCATACCGCGATGTAGCAAAGGAGTTGAGCCATGGTCGAACGCCGAAAGCTAGGTAAGGGACTTTCTACTCTCATCCCTACGACGAGACAAGACGCTCCGCCACCCGCTGCAACAACGCCTGCATCAGCCGCGAAGCCCGCAGCCCCGCAAGAGGAACTGCCAGCGTCTGCATTGCGTGATGTGCCCACATCATCTATCGAGCCGAACCCACATCAGCCGCGTGTTCATTTCGATGAGGATTCATTGAGTGATTTGGCAAAGTCCATAAAGGAAATCGGCATCTTGCAGCCGTTGCTTGTGCGCGAGATGTCACCTGGCAAATTCCAATTGATTGCGGGCGAGCGTCGTTGGCGTGCAGCACAAAAGGCCAAGCTGTCTGTTGTCCCGGTCGTTGTTCGCGAGATCAACGAATTGGGTTCAGTAGAACAAGCATTGGTTGAGAACCTTCATCGCCAAGACCTCACGGCGCTTGAAGAAGCATCTGCCTACCAGCAACTGTCTGAAGATTTTTCAATGACGCACGAGCAGATTGCGAAGCGTGTTGGCAAGAGCCGTGCTGCAATTACCAATGCATTGCGCTTGTTGTCACTGCCTGCAGCAGTGCAGGGGTATTTGGCAGATGGCCGACTAACCGCTGGTCACGCCAGAGCATTATTGGCGAGCAGTTCAAGTTCCGTCATGGAAGAACTCGCAGCGCTTGCTGTTAAGGATGGCTGGTCAGTGCGAGCCACTGAAGACGCAGTGAAAAATGGAGTTCCCGGAGTCGACAAGCCAAAGCCAGCAACAAGTGGGGGAACCACTACGTTGCGTCCAGCTGGTCTGTTGGAGTTGGAAAATCTGCTGGCGGAGTTCCTTGATACGAAAGTCAGCGTGTCAATGGCTGGCAAACGCGGACGGATCAGCATTGAGTTTGCGGATCTGATTGATCTTGAGCGTATTTATCGCCATATGACTGATTAATCAGATAAATCTGATTGCAAATACCAACGGTGTAGTTATCCACACCGCTATCACCCTCAACTGTGGGTAGAGACTTCATGGTTACGCACAGTTGTGGATTGCCTGTGGATAACTAGATCTCTCGCAGTGGATCTTCGCGCCAGGCATCAAAAGCGTCAGTGACTGCCAAAGCAATTGAACTGGTGGTCAACGCCACCATGTCAACGGGGCCCATCGAGCACAAAATTGCAGGCATTCGCGTTTCCCGAAGTACCGGATGACGGATTCCGATGACACGTACTGACAATTCGGGCACTCGTGATGTGATTGCAGCAGCAACACGCCGCGCAAGATTGCGTCCGCCGACACTGACAAACGTTGGCACTTCATAAAAGTAAATAATGCATCCGTCATCGTTCGATACTTCGCAACCGATGTACACATCTGCAACAAATTGATTAGCAGCTTGTGCTTGTGATGATGCATCTGCGTCAACAGATGTCGCGAGTGGATGCGTTTGTTTCGCGCGCCGAAGAATTGCATGCGCAAGTTGTGCTCCGCCAGTGAAGTAGCCAACAACTAATCGCGCATCATCGCGCGCATCGGTGTTACCTAAATCAATTGATTCGCGTACAGCGGCAACACCAGGACCAGCACCAGACTGCGACCCCATCTGCTTCAAAAGGTCAATGAATTCAGGGCTACAGATGCCATTGGCAGTGATTCCCATATTGCGCTGAAACTCCGAAACAGCATCAACTGCTTTCTGACCGTAGATGCCATCAACACGTCCGCAGTTAAAACCGAGACGATTCAGTTGTGTTTGTAATTCGGCTACGTCATCACCACGAATATTTGGTGTGCGAAGAAACAACAAACGTTCACCGAGCGACCATGACGTTTCAATTAATGCCGACCACGTTTGTTCGTCGCATTCGCCCGTAGCAGCAAGACCGTATGAATCTTGAAACGACAGGACAGCGCTGTGCGTTCTTGCACAGAAGTTGAAATCTTCAGCTGAGCCGGGAGCAAGAAAACCTGCAGCTGAGAGTCGACGTTGTAGATCATGCACCGCTGGACCGCGGTGACCAGGACCTATTGGGAAGCCGGAAGAAATTTGGAAAGCTCCTCGAGCATGCGGCCCTTTGGCATCGCTCCAACAATTTTCGTCTTGATTTCGCCCTTGTCGAACAACAACATGGTGGGAATGCTCATGACATTGAAACGACCAGCGATGTCGCCGTAGTCATCAACGTTGAGTTTCGCGATGGTGATTTGGCTTGGCATCTCAGCACCGATTTGATCGAGAATGGGTGCAATCTGCTTGCATGGTCCGCACCATTCGGCCCAAAAGTCAACCAAAATCGGTGTGTCTGAACTGTTGATTACCTCATCAAATGTGGCACTTGTAAGTGTGATAGCCATAGCAAAACCTCTCGTCGGTTCCTATGTTACTGCCGCAATGTTTAGTGAGGGCGATAGGTGCCAATGGCGGGAATCAGCTCAATGGAAGGCGCACCAATCACGCTGAGGCAATCGGGGACTGCTGCAATAACAGCCCCAAGACATTCGGCAATGGCCGCTGGTTTGCCCGGCAAAGTGATGATGAGTGCCGAACCACGAATACCGGCTGTTTGACGGGACAAGATGGCGGTGGGAATCAGGCCGATAGAAACCGCGCGCATTGCTTCACCAAAGCCCGGCAGCATCTTGGTGCACACGGCCTCGGTTGCTTCTGGCGTGACATCACGAGGCGATGGGCCGGTACCGCCAGTAGTAACAACTAACGAGCATTTTTGAACATCAACGAGATCAATCAGAGTTGCCGAGATTGTGTCCTGTTCATCTGGAATCAGGCAATCTACGAATTCAATAGGGGACGTGATGCACCCAGTAAGGAACTGGTGGATAGCCGGAGCACCTTTATCTTCGTACACGCCGGTCGAGGCACGGTCTGAAACCGACACGACTCCGATGCGCGTAGTCATGACTAGTGCTGGTGTTCGAGCCAGCGCTCGCAGTCAAGAGCAGCCATGCAACCAGAACCAGCAGCAGTAATTGCTTGGCGATACGTGTGGTCTTGCACGTCACCGCAGGCAAAGATGCCCTCGATATCTGTGTAAGTGGAACCGTCACGTGTCAGCAAGTAACCGGAATCTTCCATGTTCAGAACGTTCTGGAAAATTGCCGTGTTTGGTTTGTGACCAATAGCAATGAACAAACCAGTAACCGCCAGCGGGCTTGTTGCACCGGTGACTGTGTCTGTCAGCGTGACACCAGAGAGTGATTGTTCACCATGAAGTTCAGACACTTTTGAGTTCCAGTGAATTTCAATCTTCTCGTTAGAGATTGCACGATCTTGCATAATGCGCGAAGCACGTAAAGCATCACGACGAACAATGAGGTGAACCTTTGATGCAAACTTTGTGAGGAACGTGGCTTCTTCAACTGCTGAGTCACCGCCACCGACAACGACGATTTCTTGACCGCGAAAGAAGAACCCGTCGCATGTTGCACAGGTGGAGACACCATGCCCAATTAGCTCGGTTTCCTTGGGTAAATCAAGCATTAATGACTGTGCGCCTGTTGCAACAATGATGGAGTTCGCACTGTATTCAGTGTCGCGAATCCATACTTTGAACGGACGTGATGAGAAGTCAACCTTCGTTACTTTTTCAGTAATGAACTCCGCACCAAAGCGTTCTGCTTGTGAGCGGAAATTCATCATGAGTTCTGGTCCCATGATGCCTTCAGGAAAACCAGGGAAGTTTTCAACCTCGGTGGTCAACATGAGCTGACCGCCTGGCTGATCGCTACTGGAACTTGGTTCACCTTCAATGACGAGTGGCTCAAGTGACGCACGAGCAGTGTAAATAGCTGCTGTGAGTCCGGCAGGGCCAGAGCCAATAATGATGGTGTTGCGAACGTTGCTCATTTATTTATCTTCTTCTGTGTAACGGCGGCGCATCAATAGGGCTCCGATGAGACCAAAGATTGCGGCAAGGATGAAATAGGAGATCCACACGGCTGCATCGTGATCCACGACGGCGTCAAGTGCTGATTGCAGTGCGCGGGTAACACCGACGACAAACAACACCACCATTGCAACGACACCAAAGGCCCCGAGCAAGCCAAAGACAATGCCTCGAGCTGTGGTGACAAGTGGTTGCGTGGTGTACCGACGAATGGTGCTGACAACGCGGTCGATGAAATCGACAGAGCGGTCCGCCCATTCAGGATCGGTCAGAGGGTTTGACACCATGGGTTCAGCCTAACGGCGACACCAAGTAGGGCAATGGGCTTACGGCTGTGCAGGAAGTGGGTAACTGGCGATAACGGCACACGAGGATGGGTCAACAACAACAAGGTTTTGCGCAGAACTCCACACTTCTCGCACGGAGCCGGCAGATGAATAGGTGCCAACGAATGCGTAGTCAGTTAGTCCTGCGCCACATGCGGAACCTTTGACCGGAATTGTGGTGACTGATTTGT
>Ga0208363_1000102_pt1 | contig 23288 bp, 18 predicted proteins | sample LakMenEpi03May11_FD_150666 | JGI IMG/M metagenome (GOLD analysis project Ga0208363, IMG submission 150666) | Freshwater microbial communities from Lake Mendota, WI - 03MAY2011 deep hole epilimnion (SPAdes) | ecosystem: Environmental > Aquatic > Freshwater > Lake > Epilimnion/Euphotic zone ...
CCCCGGAATACCAACCCCGCCTACAGCAACATCTGCACTCAAAAATGAACCCGTCCAGTTGAAGTAACAGTTGTGTACAAAAGCATCGATGAAAGTTACAATCCAAAGAATTAACACGAATGGATGCTTAAGCAACTTGACTGCTTCCAACCAAGCAAGGTTTTCGGAATCTCGAGATTCTGGTTTTTTCGCAGGTGTATGAGGCAAAACCAAGCTGAATAAAGCAAGTGCTAAAGAAGCTATACCAGCAATGATAAATGTCCATTTAGTAGCTTCTTTCAAAGCCTCACCCGTCAAACCATTTTTCAAAACAGTACCAATCCAATCCACCATGCCCTGAGGGTTTGCCTTAGTAACAGCATCCCAATCAACAAGGATGAAAGTAAAAGGCCAAGCAGCAAGAATCCAACCTATTGTTCCACCCATACGAACAATACCAAACTCATTCTTGGCATCTTTCATGTTGGCAAAAGCAATGGAATTAGTAATGGAAATCGTTGGCACATAAAGCAAGCAATGAACAAGCATCAAAGCAAAGAAAGGCCAGAAATCTTTGGTAAAGGCACAACCTAATATTGCCAAGCCTCCAACAAGGTGACTAAACGCCAGAAATTTCTCCGCTGCGAAGTTTCTATCCGCAAACTGATTCGAGAAAAACATCCCGACAATGGCTGCAATAGGAAACGCATTCAATATCCACGACTGCTCTGCTGGAGAGAAATTAAGGCTTGGTAAGTAACCGAAGATTAAGGGTAACCAAGCCCCCCAGATGAAAAATTGAAGAACCATCATCACAAACAATCTAAGACGAACTGACATTTTGTTCCCTTTCGTCAAATTCCAACAAAAGATATTAAGATGACACTATGAAACATTTGTTTACCAAATTCAACCATCGATTCACAAAAAACCATCTTTAACGTTTTAAAGCATTGATCAAACTATCTGCATCATAAACACATCCACCCCAGGTGCCGCCGCCCAAGGTCTGCAATGCTGCCCATAAGCGTGTATCATCGGGCAGATTTGGGTCTGCTGCCAAGTCTGGCCTTAGCGTTCGGCTATGAAGTGTTTTATTGCCCCATTCAACCCCATAATCTTGTCCGTTTTCGCCTACAAGGTTCAATGAGCCTTCCAATTTGTTACGGTCAATGATTATTTCAACCAAGTCACCTTCCAAGATTTTACCTATCGGCCCACCTGCAAGTGCCTCTGGCCCAACATGGCCAATACAAGCCCCAGTTGAAACGCCAGAAAATCGAGCATCGGTAATCAATGCCACATGCTTACCAAAACTTAAATGCTTCAATGCAGAAGTAACTTGGTAGGTTTCTTCCATACCACTGCCCATCGGCCCCCTACACATCAGCACAATAATATCGCCCGCCTTGATTTGCTTTTCTTTGATCGCTGCAATCGCAAGTCGCTCTTCCAGAAAAACCCGGGCCGGCCCCTTGATGCGATACACCCCATCATCACCCACCACCGAAGCATCAATCGAAGTAGCTTTAATCACGGCTCCCTCGGGTGCAAGATTTCCCTTGGGGAAGCAAACAGTCGAAGTTAAGCCTTGTTTTTTAGCCTCTGCAGGTGGGAAAATCACTTCATCGGGATTCACACCATCCATCTCTTTTAGCATCTGCCTGAATTTATGCCTGCGCTCAGATTCTTTCCACTCTTTCAAATTTTGTGCCAAGGTCTGGCCTGTGCAGGTAAGAACCGAGGTGTCCAACAAACCCATAGCTTCAAGATGAAGCATCACTTCAGGAACACCACCCGCTAAAAACACACTCACCGTGGGGTAACCCACCGGCCCATTCGGAAGTGCATCTACAAGCCTAGGAACCTTACGATTGATTTCTATCCAATCTTCAACCGTGGGCCTTCGAAGCTTTGCAGCATGGGCAATTGCAGGGATATGTAAAAGCAAATTAGTTGAACCACCAAATGCAGCATGCACCACGATCGCATTACGAATCGCTGCGGGGGTTAAAATATCCGAAGTTTTTATCCCCTCAGAAGCAAGTTGATAAAGCGCTTGCGCAGAATATTTCGCTAACTCCAACCAAACAGGTTGGCCCGAGGGCGCTAAAGCAGAATGTGGCAATGCCAGCCCTAACGCTTCTGCAACCACTTGCGCAGAGGCTGCTGTTCCTAAAAATTGGCAACCACCACCAGGAGATGCACAAGCTCTGCAGCCAGCTTCCGCAGCTTCTTTCAAGGAAATTTGATTATGAGAAAAGCGCGCTCCAATAGTTTGAACCTTACCCGCATCTTCGCCATTATCAGCAGGCAAAGTTACTCCACCAGGCACAATGATTGCAGGCAGATTATGCAAACCCGCAACCGCCATCATCATTGCAGGCAATCCTTTATCACAGGTTGCAACGCCTAGCACACCTTTCCGAGTGGGCAAAGATCTCGCCAACCTTCGTAAAACAATCGCAGCATCATTCCTATAGGGTAGGCTATCCATCATGCCATGGGTGCCCTGCGATCTACCATCACACGGATCGGTCACAAATCCTGAAAAAGGAATCCCACCCAAAGTTCTAAAAGTCTTGGCAGCCTCTTGCACTAAAAGAGCGACTTCCCAATGCCCGGTATGAAACCCTAATGCCAAGGGAGTGCCATCCGGATTACGAATTCCCCCGGAAGTGCTTAGCACCAGAAATTCAGGCCTGCCCATTTCTTCAGGCTTCCAGCCCATGCCCACATTTAAGGACCAACCAAACAAATCTCCACTCGGAGAATTTAGAAGTAATTCTTCGGTTAATGGAAGCTCGCCTTCTGGTCCTTTGGCGTGTGATTTCACATTAAAAGTTTCGGGACGGCCCTTGAGGTAATCCTTGACGCCAAATTTATTATTTGCCATGAATCGAAAATCCCTACTGTTATTGTTTAGCTTACTTTGGCCGAATGGGAGGTTGGCACTAACCGGGGCAATGGCACCACAGATCCATGTATCCCACCATGCTTGTGGATTAACTGGGCGAAATCAACTCGAAGAAAATCATGCAGATAGGGCTTTTTGGTTATTGCAACATAGTCCCTTGCCATATGAAGCATCTGATCATCATAGGATTTTTTACTGTGCGTATGCCAAGCACAACGGCCCTGATGCCTGCGCAAATCCCCATTGAATTCAGGGCTGATATGATAAAGTTCATGAAAAACCGTAACCAGTTTATTTTCGAGTGTCTGATCTTGAAATCGGGGCAAACAAAAAGTGACTAGATAATAGATCTGCCTACCATCCACATAATACTGCTGCACTTCATAATTTCGATTCCCCCGTTTGCATTGAAGATTTCCGCCTTCAAACCTCATAGGGGTAACCCTTGCCTGCAAACCATGCAGTCTGAAATTTCTAGCTCGGGTAATCGTCACCAGAATTTTATTGGGATCAAGATTAAAAAACTCTGGGCAGTTCTGCGATATGTCTGATATTAGCTCCAGCATTCTTACTGAAAAATCAAACGAGCTTTCAATAGCTCCCGTTTGCAACCATGGGGGCGAATCAAATCCAACTTTTCGCACCTTACCAATTTCTTTACGGTCAAAAACGACCATCGGCACCGGGACTACCGGATTATTCCACTTCAAGATTGTAGGATAATGCCTCATGCAATAAAGCGATTGTGAATCGCCTCTCCTTTGTATTAATCAAATTTAGTTGCCTCGTTGCAACCACTATTAAAGGATGATCTGTAATTTTCGTTATTTCCAGTAAATTCTTTTCATATTTCCAACCGATAAGAAGTAATGAGTAGTCCTAACACTCAAAATTTGCATTATTCGGTTGAAAACCGGCAAGACAGGGGAAATAGATATGAAGATTAAATCAAAACTAGCTTTAACAGCACTTGGCTTCACTGGCCTTTTGTTAATTGGGACCTCAGGTTGCCAAACACATATTGGCGGCATGACTTTGCCAAGCGGTCATTATCTGGAACACCCACCACAGTATGTTCCACCTTCACCGTTTTTCCCTCTTTCCAAGGAACTTGCTTCCATGGAGACAGGTGCCAACAACAATCAAACTGCAGGTTCACCCTCCGCACTGCCTGCGCCTTTGCCTGGCCCCGGTGGAATGGGCGCTGGCCCAGCCAACTAATCCTCTTATCTTTCCCACTTCCCAACTAGGGGCATAAAATAATGCCTCTAGTTGCTTGCATTCACTTGACAACCTTGCCAACAAGGGTTATTCCCACCGCCATCTTGTTTTAGGTTTGAATCGAGATTTTTTCTCTACCCTGCATGCTATTGGAGCAATGCAAGTTCAAACAAAAACAGCGGGAGGGATTCCAATGCGAATCCAATATTGGCACAAAGCTACTTTCTTTCTTTCCTTGAGCTCATTCCTATTCACAGGTTGCTTTGAATGGTGCCCCTTTTGCACCAAAGAAGATAAAAAATTCCAACCCAAACCTACTTACTCGCTTAATACTCTGGGCGCACCCACTACCCAGCCTAAAGTTACTACCGAAACCGCAGACATCCCAGGCGCAGGCGCTGTCAGCAATGTGGGTAATACTTTAGATGGCAACCCAATTGTTATTTCCAATGCCCCAAAGGTAGCCCAAGCACCTGATAAATTACCCATTGCTGTTAGCAATCCGATAGGTGATGGCGCTGCTGCTAGTCAGGTGAAATTCACCCCAACGCCACAGGTAAAAAAGGCTCCAGTTCATACTATTGCTGCACCAGAAAATATTAACAAACAGCCTACACCTGGTACCGCACCTGCTCTACAAGAACTAGGCATTCCGTTAACTAGTTTAACTCCATCCTTGCAATCTGTTCCATTAACCATGGATGCCGATAAAGCCATCCTTCCGACAAATGCTAAAGAAAGTATCCCAGCAATTGATTCGGTAATTATTCCGCCCACTCCTGGAATGGGTGCTCCTAGGACAAGTGCACCGCCTACGGTAATAGTTCCGACAGGGGGAAGCTTGCCTAGCTCTGCGCCTTTAGGAATACCATCCGCACCACAATCAACGCCCTACAGATAAAAATCTAAGCTGACTTAAAAACAAAGAACCCTACGGCTTTTGTCCGCGGGGTTCTTTTTTTTTTGTTGTTTGTAATGATTGCTCATTTAAAGTGCGATGGGGATTTCCCTTTCTCTTTTTTCTTTTATTTTCTTTTTCCCCATAGCCCCAACCCTCCTCCCCGCTAGGAAAAAGTCTCTTCGCTTCGCTAGTCCGGTTATCAATTCACCTATTTTAATTCAATGCCCTTAAGTCCACCCATTGAAGTACTGAAACTTACCAATAATTATTTTCTAATTCCAGGTGAGTAAATATTTTCAGAACCGAAAGTGCCGGCGACGGACGAAATAATAGACGATAACCAGATTCGTTAGATGGAATATTGGCCGGATGTATTTCGGTCGCTAACGCCTCCGGCCCTGAAAGAAAATGTTTGGTAAGAGTTAAGACAAAGACCCTAAGTTTTTTGTATTATAAGCGATTTTGTTATTAGCCTTTATACCTAACTATTGAATTGGATGAGCTATTTCATTTTTCTTTGCCACCCCTCTTCAACCAGTTAAGAAATCCAAACGAATAAATCCAATCCAATCTAAACGATAGATTAGGTCGTTCAATATTACTTCACATTTATGCGCATAAATCTTTATAAAAACCAACCAGTTTAATTGGAAATCCAAAAAGCAAAGAGGTCGGTGGATCAGAGGTTTTACAACCTTAACTGTAACTTAAGATTACTAAAAACAAGCGCTGCTCATAGCCACCGAAACAGAAAATGTAATTTCCCAATCCCGAAAAGAAACTTATCGCAGCGGAAATCAGAAATAACTTTTATCTTTCTTCATATTCAATCACCATAGTGGAAATCCAGTTACCATTACTTCCAACAGAGTTTGCTCTTAAAATTTTAAAATTAGTTCTATCACCAGCAATCAGATCAACGTTTTTTCTTAATTCAGATTCAGCCTCAAATTGAGTTTTTCCTACCCCGGTAACAGAGACTCGTACTTTCTTTTTTTGCTGGTATGAAACTGAAGAACCAGCGGCTTGAATCGGTTGGGAATAAGTTGTTGCGTCAAACGCAAACACGAGGGCAATTAACAAACAAGTTTTATTCATCACTTAACTCCAAAAAAGTAATCGTTTCAAGCAATAAAAAAGATTGCCTAATACATTAAGCGGATTATCTAGACAACATTGGTCAAAAAAAGGAGATAAATTTAAAAATATACACTTAAACAAGAACATCTTTAAAATAAAGATCCAAATGGAATAATGGGATTTAAAACACCACCAAACAAAACTGAATAATTTAAAACACTAGTTTCAAGTTAGACCGGTTCCCGTCCATTGATATTACAACTTTTTGCCTACTTCCCATTTAATATTGATCTGAATCAGTTCATAACAATTCAGCAACAATGCAAACCCCGCACTTTAACAATTATTATTGCATCATTTATATGGTTCCCGGCAGAACTTTTAAATCAAATGAATTGCAATCATTCAATCCCGGGCTAAAACATCATGAAGCTCAATACTTTTCTGATGTTAAAGCACGGTTCAAGATAACAATTCAAAACCTTTGATTGCAACCATGAGATGAAGAGATGCCATAACTGTTGGAATAGGGCAGAGAACAAACAACAATCCAATAAACCAAGCAAACTTATTTGGTTCCGAACGATACCGCTGTATCAGGAAAATCAAACCTCGAATAGTTAAAAAAAGCCCAATGATAACGGTGATAAACACCCAACCGATTGGTCGAATTTTAGATCCATCAGGAAAAAGTAAAAATGGAAGTGCTTGTAAAAATACAAACACATTAAATAGAAAGGGAACTAATAGCGTTGGTGCGATTCGAAAATAGGAGATTTGCAAAAGAAATCGATTCAAACAATACAAACAAATCCCAGTGCCAATCAAATAGAAAAAGCCATTATCGCCCACCATTGCGATTTGATAACCAATTAGAATTAAGCCTAAAGCAAAAATCACCAGAAGAAACAAACCGTTACATTTAACCAAAATATTTGTCATGCATTTATCCCATCAGAACTAAAACATGTAGAGTATAAATAAAAAATCGAAAGGAATTAGATAATCACATCGGCAAATGGTACCGAAGTGATGCCGCCGTTGATTTAGAAAAGATGAGAATCAGGGGGTTTTATTTTTAAGTTTACGGCAGGGAAGGTCGTTAACAGTTCTGGCATTATTAGGAAGGATAGCTTCATCAGCTAGGAAGCAAGGAATTCCATTATTAATTGGGAAGATAGTTTTACAGGAAGTGCATTGCAAACCATTTTCAACCTCGACAACAGGGTTGGCGGGATTAATAGGGCAACGGAGAATGGAAATGAATTCGGGTTCAATCATAGTATTTAGTAGTATAATATAAAAACCCCGCTCTCCCAAGGGAGAACGGGGTTTCTTTTAAATCCGATGATTACCAAATAACGAAATAATGTGTCTCATGATAGGAAAATTACTAATACAAAAGAGTATTAGAGGTCTCCTTAGAAAGGAGGTGATCCAACCGCAGGTTCCCCTACGGTTACCTTGTTACGACTTAGTCCCAATCAGGAGTTTCATCTTCGGCACCAACTTAGTGTGGCGACTTCGGATGCCCCTCCCTTTCGTGGCTTGACGGGCGGTGTGTACAAGGCTCAGGAACACATTCACCGCGGTGTTGCTGACCCGCGATTACTAGCGATTCCAACTTCATGCAGGCGAGTTGCAGCCTGCAATCTGAACTGGGGCGTACTTTTTGGGATTTGCTTGATCTTGCGATTTTGCGTCCCTCTGTATACGCCATTGTAGCACGTGTGCAGCCCTGGACATAAAGGCCATGAGGACTTGACGTCATCCCCACCTTCCTCCGGTTTGACACCGGCAGTCTCTCTAGAGTTCCCGGCATTACCCGCTGGCAACTAGAGACAAGGGTTGCGCTCGTTATCGGACTTAACCAGACATCTCACGACACGAGCTGACGACAGCCATGCAGCACCTGTGGTAAGTTCCGGACTGGATACCGTTCATTGGCCGTTTCCGGCAATTACTTCCTACCGTTTTCACATATGTCAATTCCAGGATAAGGTTCTTCGCGTAGCCTCGAATTAAGCCACATGCTCCACCGCTTGTGTGAGCCCCCGTCAATTCCTTTGAGTTTCAGCCTTGCGACCATACTCCCCAGGCGGGGTACTTAACACTTTTGCTTCGACTGTGAACCCATGAAAGTCCACAATCTAGTACCCATAGTTTAGGGCTAGGACTACCGGGGTATCTAATCCCGTTTGATCCCCTAGCTTTCGCGCCTCAGCGTCAGAAGAGGTCCAGCACATCGCTTTCGCCACTGGCGTTCCTTCAGATATCTACGCATTTCACCGCTCCACCTGAAGTTCCACATGCCCCTACCTCCCTCTAGACAATCAGTATCAAAGGCACTTCTCCAGTTAAGCTGGAGGATTTCACCATTGACTTGATCACCCGCCTACGCGCCCTTTAAGCCCAGTGATTCCGAATAACGTTTGCACGGTTCGTCTTACCGCGGCTGCTGGCACGAACTTAGCCCGTGCTTCCTCCAGGGGTCACTCAACCTTACGGCTTGTTTCCCCTCGACAGTGCTTTACAACCCGAAGGCCTTCATCGCACACGCGGCGTTGCTCGGTCAGACTTTCGTCCATTGCCGAAGATCCTCGACTGCAGCCTCCCGTAGGAGTTTGGCCAGTGTCTCAGTGCCAATGACGCGGGTCGTGCTCTCACACCCGCTAGACATCTTTGCCTTGGTGGGCCATTACCCCACCAACTAGCTAATATCATATGGGCCCCTCTCGAGGCGTAACCTTTACTAAATCGTCGATGCCGACAACTTAGGCCGTCCAGTATTACCTATCCGTTAGAATAGCTATCCCAGACCTCAAGGTAGGTTACCCATACATTACTGCCCCTTTCGCCACTTTCCTCTAGGAGTTACCCCCCAGAGACTCGTTCGACTTGCATGCCTAATCCACGCCGCCAACGTTCATTCTGAGCCAGGATCAAACCCTTCAATAATATATGCGTGAAGCCCGAAGGCTTCTGAATAACGGATCCACTTTCGACATGCGAAGGTTTCACCGGTTCAAATCGCAGAAGAGTCTGATGTTCGCTTAAAATTGGTTTTCGCTCAAAGAACTTGAAAGGTTATGAATTTCTTCATAACTCGCAAGGATTGCGTCTACCTAACTTTAAGCAGACACATCCTCGCTATTTGGCTATAATCATCGAATTGTCAAAGATCCATTAAATGTGACCAAAGGTCACACTGTCTAATTAATTCGGCCAGCAGAGGCTGACTTCTTTAACTCGACATTTTTCTTTCCTCAGTTATGAGGATAATTTCACTATAGGCTTCGATTCCGTGGAGTCAACAGTTGGAATAAATATTTTTTAAAGCATTCATATTTAAGCCATTTTATCGCTGTTTCTTTTCATCTTTCCTGCATAATATTTTTTAAGCACTCCGGTTTTTCTAAAATAACATTGGGTTTATTTCTTGGATTTAGGGTAAACAATCATGGCTTCACCAAAAGTTTTCATTCTAAGGGCTCCTGGTTCCAATTGCGATATGGAAACGCATTTCGCATTTGAGAAGGCAGGCGCCCGCCCAGAGCGCATACATATCCTTCAACTTAGGGATAACCCCTCAATTCTTAAGCAATTTCAAATCCTTGTGATTCCGGGTGGATTTACTTATGGTGATGATGTTGCTGCAGGAAAAATACTTGCCTCTCAGCTTACCCATTTCCTCCAATCTGAACTTCGGGCCTTTCGAGATTCCGAAAAACTCATTCTTGGGGTTTGCAATGGCTTCCAAGTATTACTAAAGGCCGGCCTTATTCTGCAACCGGATCAAGATGGCCCTGTTGCCACTTTAGCTCACAATACATCTGGAAAATTTGAGACTAGATGGGTCAACCTTGAAGTTCGCCCAGATAACTGTCCCTTCCTTACCGGACTTTCTTCCCTTTTTGTTCCCACTGCCCATGGTGAAGGCCGTTTTGTATCCCGTGAAGAATGGATGCTTGATGGGCTCGAGAAATCAGGCAGAGTTGTGCTTCGTTATGTCAACCCGCAGGGTAAGCTTGATGGGTTCCCTCATAACCCTAATGGTTCCCAAGGAAACGTCGCAGGGCTTTGCGACCCATCTGGCAGGGTTCTTGGCTTGATGCCACACCCTGAACGGCATGTATTGCCAACTCAACATCCAAGTTGGACTCGTAACGGTTTGCAAAAAGAGGGCGAGGGTTTCGCTATTTTCAAAAACGCTGTAAAATACTTTGAGTAATGTCTTTTCTAATGAGGCTCGCCAAATGCCATTTAACACTTTTGAAGACAAGGCTTTCACACAGTTACTTGAAATGGCAATCGCTGAAGATATCGATTCTTCTGGGGATTTGACCAGCAAGGCCACATTGCCTGCGGAATTAAAGGGAAAAGCAACATTGGTAGGCCGTACGGATGGGGTTCTTGCAGGAATCGAGGCGGGCGAAAGGGTGTTGCGGAAAATTGCCCCTGAAGCTGAATGGTTTTCACTTATGGAAGATGGTGAACCATTAAAGCATGGAAGTTTGCTTGCTAAAATTCAAGGTCCGATGCGAGGCATTTTATCTGCGGAGCGAATCATACTGAATTTCATGCAACGACTTTCAGGGATAGCAACTCAAAGCGCAAAATTTGTCGCTAAGGTACATGATCTTCCCGTAAAAATTTTAGACACCCGAAAAACAACACCTGGTTGGAGGTACCTCGATAAATATGCAGTAAGATGTGGCGGTGCACATAATCATCGAATGAATTTATCCGATGGAATTTTAATCAAAGATAATCATTTGGCAGCTTTAGGCGGTGGGCCGGTTGCGATTCGGCAATCAATCTTATTATCAAGGCAATACTTTCCAGGCACATGGGATATCGAGATCGAAGTGGATAATTTGGAAATGTTTGACTGCGCATTACAATCATCACCCACGATTATTCTTTTGGATAACATGAGCAATGAAGATATGAAAGCGGCGGTTCAGCGTAAAAATGCTATAGCGCCCGATGTTTTGCTTGAAGCCTCGGGTGGAATAACCATCGCAAATGTACGGGAAGTAGCCTTAACAGGAGTTGATCGGATAAGCATCGGTGCAATCACGCATTCTGCACCTGCATTGGATTTAGCGTTGGATTACAATTTTTCATGACGCAAACGAAGCCAACAAGCATCTGGGACCTCGACCACAAGGTGATTGGAAAATTAACCTGGCACTTCGATGAACTTGATAGCACCTCTAATCATGCTGCAACTCATTCTGGGGAAATAGCAAATAATGGGTTGGCAATAATCGCAGACAGCCAAACTTATGGAAGAGGCCAGCATGGGCGGGTTTGGAATGCAAATAAAGGGCAATCGGTTTTACTTTCGGTATTGTTATTCCCGCCTGATGGTTTGAGGCGCCCTGCAATACTAACTGCTTGGGCTGCAGTGGCTGTTTGCAAAACGATTCAAGATTTTCTTGGCTTAAGAGCGAGTATAAAATGGCCCAATGATATCTTGATGGATGGCAGAAAAATCAGTGGTATTTTAATTGAGCAATCCGCAGGCACCATTGTTGGAATAGGCCTTAATATTTTGCAAACGCCTTTAGAATTTGCAACCTTGGGGTTACCTTTTGCTACTTCGATGCAGCAATTCACTCCGCACCAATTAAACACACATGAAATCGCAAAACGACTTCTTTCAAACCTTGATGAAATCTACCATCAATTACTTGATGGGAACGTACAAATGCTTGAAAAAGACTGGGTTTCCGGGATGGGATTATTAGGCAGAGAAGTGTTGCTTGAAGAGCACAAAAAAAAGCATGAAGGAAAGCTTCTAAAACAATCGTTTGCACACTTGGAACTAGAATCATCCATGGGAATCAGGCAACAATTTATTCCCGAGAACATTTTGCACTTAAGCGAATTTAACCCCTATGCAGAAAGCCAACCTTGATCAACCCGCTAAGCCTAAGAATAACTGCTGCAGAGGCATTTGAAATAAACAATAATGACATATGTTGTTATATATTAGATATTAGAAGTAGAGTTAGTAAAAAACAAAGCAATTGGAAAATTTCTAGCTCTGTCGGTTTAGAAGCAAATGCAGAAGAGATTAATTCCTGGGCTGCAGGCATTGATAAAAATAACTGGGTGTTTTTTTATTGTGCCTGACCGGATGATGCGAGCGCGGCCAGTTGGGCCAAACATCTAAGAGGCATTGGGTTTTCGAAATCTTTTGCTATTCGAGACGGGTTGGAGGCGTGGAAACAAGCGGGTGGATTACTCGAACCATTGAAAAAGAAAATGTTATTTCTCGATAAAACTTTTGCTGATCCCCACGAAAACATTGCGTTCGATGAGGCGCTTTTGCTTCAGGCTGAACTGGGGCAGTTGGATGAATGTCTGCGGATCTGGGAAATCCAAGAAAACGCTGTAATTCTAGGCTCTGGCGGCATATTTTTTGACGATGTAAAAGAAGAGGAATGCCTAAAAGCCAAGGTGCCTATTCTAAGGCGATCTAGCGGAGGAGGCACAGTTTTACTCGGAAAAGGATGCTTGCTTTTTTCTCTTATTCTTCGAACAGATACCCGGCCTGGTTTGGCAACCATCAAAAGTTCTTATGTCAGCATCATGGAACAAATCGCAAGCTGTTTAGGTATTTCTGGCATTACACATGATGGCACCAGCGACCTGGCTTGGGATAATAAAAAGTTCTCAGGGAATGCTCAACAACGAAAAAGTGTTTTCATTTTGCATCATGGATCCATCCTTTATGATTTCAATATCGGGATGATCCCAAATTATTTAAAGCACCCTACAAGGCAGCCCGAATACCGCCTCGACAGAGTGCATGAACAATTTTTAACCAACCTGCCCATCGCAAGAAGCGAGATCGTTTCACGATTGCAAGACTCGTGGAAGGCAACGCAAAACCTACAAGATCTGCCGCTTGATACGATGAACAAACTTGTGCAGGAAAAGTATATATTAGATAGCTGGACCCGAAGAAGATGAGGGTTGTTGAGGCAATTGATCAACCAAGTTAAGCAATTCTTGAAGCCTACTAACACATGCGGCAAGTGAACTTGCAGCCATTTGAAAATTAGTATGATCCGAGAATGTTTTGAAGTTTTCCTGATAGTAGATGTTAGCTTTTTTTAAACGACTAAACTTACCATTTAACCTATGAAAAAAGTCGGCCCAATCCGCACGCTGATAAGCAGGCTCGGTGGCACGAATGTAATCAAACAAGGTTCTGGGAACTTCAAGCATATTTTCATCGTCTTGAATCTCATCCGCATGCTTTAAGAAAGTTCGAATCATCCAGAGGTGTGCAAGCACACCCTGGAATGAAGCTATCAATTCATCCTGATTCATAAGGTTCACCTAGCTGGAGCAGGGTTAGGCTTTGCAGCAGGAGCGCCAGCTTGAACTTCGGATTGCTCCTTAGAAAGCAGCACCAAAAAGGCACCTGAAGCTACGGAAATAATGCCAATCCAAAGCAATGGCCCGGGAGTATGCTCCATACCAAAATGAAGGAAATCTCCATTTTTCGAAGGATGCCATAGCAGGCTGACGAGGGTATTAATCACAGGTGCGAGGCCAAAAATCAAAGGAGCGATGTAAACCCTGAAAGAAGCAGGAGGCAACCCGCTTTTCTTCGCAGCATCCACGGCAGCCTTAGAGGCAAAAATCACGCAAATGGCGCCAACTGCTCCCGCAACTCCCGCAAGGCTTGAAAACACCAAGCCTGGCGTACTTAATTTAGAAGGCCATGCAAAGCTTGGAATTCCAGCCCCCATAAGCCCTGCAGGAATTAGCACCGCCATCAAGAAGTAAGCCAATCCAACGCAAAGTATTGACATGAGCCTGCCGCCTAATTCACCCGGTTTTCCGGTTAGTTCCAACCCACCATAAAATATAATCGGAACATAAGTGCCCCACGCAAGGCCCGCCAAGACAACAAACAAGATCCACTCAGAAACGAACTCCACTTTCTCAACTGATTTAGTTTCAGCAACAGCAGAAGTAGCGGGTGCTACTATTGGGGCAGCGGGTTTAATTTCAGAAACTTCCTTGGAGTAAAGAACTAAAAAGGCGCCCAAGCCGACAAGAATAATACCAAGGAACAACTTATAGCCAGGCACTTTCTCCAAACCAAAATGCCAAGGCTGATCGGGTTTTGGATGCCAGAAAAGACTAACCAAGGTGTTGATTACAGGGGCAAGGCCAAAGATTAAAGGGGCAATATAAATGCGATAAGTATTTTCTGGCAGGCCCAAGGCATTAGCAGAATCAACAGCAGCCTTAGAAGCAAAGATTACAGAAATCGCACCAAGGGCGCCCATAACCCCAGCAAGACCAGAGAAAATCAAACCAGTCTTTTTCATTTGTGGCCAAGCTTGCTGCTTGGTCAAAAACAAAACCAACGGAATGAGTACCGCAAGTACAAAATAAGCCATGCCAACGCAAAGAATAGAGGTCAACCTGCCACCCAAGGTGCCACGCTCTGTGGTTAATTCTCTGCCACCATAAAAAACAATGGGAACATAAGTCCCCCAGGCAAGGCCTGCAAGAATGACATAGAACAACCAACCAAAATTTTTCTGCATGAACCAACTCCTAATTAAACTTACTCTTTAAGCTAAACTTACTCTTTACGCTAAACTTACTCTTTACGCATGGCTGCAACAAAATTATTTGTACGAATCGACCAAAGGCTTGCAACGCAAACCATCAACCCAAAGAAAAACATACCGCCTTGCAATAAAGCAAGAACGCCCCAGCGGGTTGCTGTGGAATGTTCAAGCGGAAGCACAGAGACAAGCGCAGCAAGGGTACCAATTCCCAACCCTAAGAACAAAAGCAACGCATGTTCCAAAAGCATAACAAGCACGACATCGACTTGGGTAAACCCAAGTGCGGAAAGTAACCCGAGTTCTGCTCTTCGTTCCCAAACCGAACGAGCTAGCACCGCAGCAACTCCCATAGTACCAATAAGTAGTCCAATCGTGCCAAGTCCCTGAAACATTGATAAGTAAGCATTTTCGACAGATGCAAATCGTTCGATAAGATCTTTGGTTTTTGAAACTTTGGCCCCGTAGTCAGATAATCCGATTTTAAAAGCCTCTTCGATCTCAGAAAGGTCTTTAGAATCTGCATCAATTAAAAAATACTGATAGCCTTGCTGCTGGGGATAAAATTTCAAAAATTGCGATTCACCTATAAGGATTTCGCTTTGAAAAACAGAGCCTTGAAACAGCCCCGCAAACTTAAGAAGCTCATCTTTCCCAGAGGCATCCTGAATTTTATAATCTTTACCCAACCCAGAGTGAATCATCCATTCAACGGTGTTTTTTTCAACAAAAGCATTTACAAGAACATTGCTGGAATCGAGAAGCTTCCAAGGGTTTTCCGAAGCTTCTGTGGTAGCAGAAAACAAAAAGCCACCCCGTTGTTGCAGGGAATTGGGCACACCTAAAATTCTGGGTTTAGAGGGTGCAAAAAGGTTCAAGCAACTTGCATCATCGCCAGGATTAAATCTTAAGCTGAAAACCTTAACATCCTTCAAAACATTTTTGAATCGATCAACTTGCTGCCGGGCGCGTTGTGGATTTCCCCGATTACTTTTTTGCACACCATCGAGAATGGTTTCGATCCCCGAAAGGCCATCAAGCCCTGAAAGCACCGGAATATTAGTTTCTACGACAATGCTAAAGCCGCCAGTTCCAGAATTTTTGCCAGTATTGCTATCAGCTTCTTTTCTGAATGGTTCAACCGCAATAATCAGAAAAGCAGCGCTGGAAAGCAGCCCTGCGGTAAGAAGTGATCGGGTTTTATTACGCGCCATGTTTCGTAAAGCAAGCCTAGCCAAGCCATCAAATCCATGGCCAAAAACCATGATTTTATGGACATAACGCAAGAATGCGCCAAGGAAAAATAACCCTGAGGTAAGTACTAGCCCGCCAGCACCAAAAAACTTCAAGGCTTTTAATTCATGGTCCTGACTCGAGGGAAGAAAAAGCATACCAAAGCCCAGCATCATAAATAGCGAGCCATAAATCAAAAGCGAAAGAGGTTGTTTGGAATTCAAAACAGTCGAATCAAGATAACCACCTTTGATCAAAGTCATTACCGATGTTTTCACCAAGGTTCGTGAAGTTCGAAAAATAGCTACCGCACTCATAATGAAAGCCAGAACGAATCCCATGCAAAGGGTTTTAAATGGAATGTGTAATTTAAGGATTTGTTGAAGCGAATTATCAGGCCAATTGGATTTCAGATATTGCAACAGTCCGATAGCATAAACACAAGCAACGCCTAAACCCAATAGCACACCTAACCCAGCAACAAGCAGGCCTTCCAGAAGCAACAAATGCGCAACTTGCTTTTGGGTAGCACCAAGGGCAAGAACTGTGCCGACCTGCGAAGCCCTGCGTTCAAGATGCAAGCGAAAAAGTAAGGCAACAAGAATTAAAGCAGAAAGGATGAGAAAAAAGCTGAAGCCTACGAAAAGCCCAGAGAAATCCGTGCCGGACTGGCTAGATTGCTGAAACCTGGCGCGAAGATCTTGAAAAACAAATCCAACCGAAGTGGGGTCGATCGATTTAAGCAACCGGGCCTGAAAATCAGCAGCAAAACCAGTTGGGAAACTTAAGTTTGTAGGATAAACCCTGATGGAGGTAATTTTCCCAAACCTACTACCCCAAAGACTCTTTGCAGCATCAAGGTCAATAAAAGCCTTTGGAACCGATCTAAAATCTTGCCAGTATTTTTCATCTCTTGGCTTGATCCGCTTGTTGTCATAAGGGAAAGGTGGGTTCCAAGAATCCAGCGAAAGCTTATCTGTAATTCCGGGAAAATCTGGAGTAATTTCAGGGTCCACAAGATTAATATCCGCTGGAATGTATCCTGCAAATTGGAAAGAATCTTTTTTCTCGATGGGTTTTCCAACCACTTCAGGAAGAAAATACTCAAGGCCGACAGGGTCTCCAATGGCAGGTTTTAAAGATGATTCATTCCAGTCGAGTAACCAAATTTTCTCACCCGACTTCTCATTTGCTGCAAGCTTAACTCCCAACTTTTTTTGCAAGTTTGCATCGATTCCCGCAATGACGGAGTAAGGAACAGCGTTGCTCTTTTCTTGAATATTATTGGCCAGATAAACCATGATTTGCGAAGACTGCAATCCCATCTCTTGAATTAAATCATCTGCTTTTTGGGCAAGGTTGGGAGAAACCAACATTTGGCTACTCTCGAGGGAGTAATAATTTCGGTTGGCACGAAAAAACTTTTGCACACTTTCGATGTCGATTGTGCCTGCTTGTGATTGAAGTAATGGGATCAGTTTTGCAGGCATTTTCCCCTGATATTCTCGCTTTTCCAAAACTTGATTCTTATCACGATCAAATTTCGCAAACAAATCCAAGGCTCGGTCTTCAGGGCCTTTGAATGTCAATTCATAATCTGAAAGTGTCAACAACGAAAGAAATTTATCCTGCATCCCCGATTTACTTGTAAGAATCGAATTGATTTTAGAAGTGATCCCCAATTTTTCCTGCACCAGTTTCAATGGTACAAAAATAGTTGCAGGCACATCCATCCCAGGAAACAAATTGAAACCCGCATACTTATCAGAACGATCCAGCACTTTTTCTACTTCAAGTGTGATGGAGTCAACCACATCCTCACGATTGCCCAGAAAAGACTCTCTAGGAATAGCGCTCGGCTTTTCGATTCTCAACACCACATTTTGCTTCTCGGAAATCTTTAACCCAATAGCAGCTTGATGATTAAGCCATGCACCCTTTAGATTTTTCCAGTGCGCACTTTTCCCTTCATCTTGCCAGAACTCTTCGGGCACTGCGACAACTTGGGCACTACTAATTTGTGTTACCAAGCAATCTTGATCATCTCGAACTTGAATCGAAGCCTTAAGAATAATGGCGGGGATGGCCGTTTTCTCTCCAAGTTTAACGACGATTTGTTCATTGAAGAATCGTTGCGCAAGAACTGCTTCATTAACCCAAACAAGCTTATTTTTAACTGTATCTGCCAAACTTCCGCGAAGAGAATCCCCAACAAGAAGTGCACCGGTCAACGAAGCAGTGGCAATAACAATGCCCATAAGAACCGCGAGGTTGCCTTTGAGATGAAATCTGGCAGTATTGACAACAAATTGGCCCAAGCTAAAAGACATAGAATTAGTTCGCCTTTAAATCAGTTGGAAGATACTGCTTGCGCAAGGATACCATCATCCATGGTCATGACTCGGGGAAATAATTTTGCAAGTTCGAGACTATGAGTAACCACAATTAGAATATTTTTTTCTTCTTCATGAAGCTTAAGAAGCAAACGCATAATATTATCAGCATTTCTTTTATCAAGATTACCTGTGGGCTCATCCGCAAGCAAAAGCCTTGGGCGCATAATAAGAGCTCGAGCAACAGCAGCCCTTTGCCTTTCTCCGCCAGAAAGTTCGGAAGGCATATGGTCCATTCTGTTTTCAAGCCCAACCCTTGCGAGCAAATCCTTGGCAAGTTGAATGACTTCAACTTTTGGTGTAGAGCCTAACAATGAAGGCAAAAGCACATTTTCAAGCACGGTACATTGAGGCAATAGATGGTGATCTTGAAAAACAAACCCGACTTTTTGATTCCGGTAATGGGCAAGGTCTGTTTCATTCATTGCAAGAGGGTCAAGGCCATCGAGAAGGATTTTTCCTGCACTGGGTTTATCAAGCCCACCCAAAACATGAAGGAAAGTACTTTTCCCAGAACCTGATTGGCCCATGATCGCAAGAGATTTGTCAGAATCGAGATCCAGATCGATACCACAAAGCACAGGCAATGAACCCGAGCGTGTGATAAACTCCTTGCGAATCTGCCTAACTTGTAAAGTCATTAAAACTCCTTATTTTCGTGATGCCAAGAGTGCAAGTGCGCCCAAGGCATAAAAGGAATATTCGACATCCCTTCCTGCATCCCAAGACCCGCCATGAAAACCACCTTGGATATTTCCCGTGGACAATACATATTGCGAGATCTTATCTAAAGGAAGCTCATCAAGGCCATCAAGTTCTGCCAAGGACCAAAGCGAAGTAAAAGTGGAAAGGACATCGCAAAAGGGAATACGATGATTCGCTTTAAAACCATTTTCATCACCCATCATACCCTTGTAAAAGTTGATGAGATTATTTTTCATATCCCCCTGCAGCAACTGTGGCGCGATGGCACGCAAAATTCCCATCCCTGCAGCGGTGGGGTTGGTGCCACTTTTTCGCATGGGGCCGTATTCAACAAAGCCGCCATCGGTTCGAAGGCGGGAATGAACAAAAGCAACCAATGAATCAGGAGCAGCAATTTTTTTTCCAATTAATTGATGGCAAAGCAATGCAAGAAAACTCATGTAAGTGCTGGATTCTTTACCACCTGGGACTTTACCAAAACCGCCATCTGCGCCACGAAGTGAAGCAAGAAAAGCCTCTATGGTCTCGGTCCAATCCCCACTGGAGGCAAAAACATCGGGCCCACCGCCCATGGAAACAATCACTGCGGAATAAACGAGGGAAAAGAAATCAACCAAGCTGGTTTGAGAGTGCAATCTTTGGGAAAGAAAAGTTCCAACTTTTTCGCAAGTTGGAGTATCAAGAGCATTCAATACCAACAAAGAACGTAGGGCAAAGCCAGTGTAATACAAATCACTATCGGGGTCGCGACCGTAAAAACCCCCATCAGGATTTTGGCATGAAAGTATATACCTCACATGCTTGTTCCTGATATTTTCAGGGATTTTCATGGCACCCTGATGAAGGCGATTGGTCAGATTTTCAAGATAATTAAAAGGAGCAATCATCCGACTATACCGCCAATCAAAAGATCCCGCATAGTTTGTGGAATGGGAATAGATTTGGGGGGTAGTTGGTCATTCAGTTCGCAAAGGACCGCAACAATATTTCCCGTGGCCAAAAGAAGATCAGCTTTTTTAATATCGATAGTGTAAGAAAGCGAAGATGTTCCAAGCCTCTGGAGTTTGACAAAAATTTGAAGCGCATCTTGAAATCGGGCAGGATGATGAAAATCACACTTGGCGGAAACCCGAGGCATGCCAAGTTTCTTACCTTCTAAATTCATAACAACGGAAAGGCCAAGCGATTGAAGGAAGTGATGCTCTGCCTCCTCCATGTAGCGAAAAAAGCTGCTGAAGTGAACAATTCCGCCCATATCTGTTTCAGCAAATTGAACTTGCCTGTTATAAATAAATTCCGCCATCAACTTTTCCCTTAAACTTTGTCCCCAGAAAGCATTCGCTGATAAAAGGACAATGTCTCTTCTGCCATTCTTGAGGAATTAAAATAATCGATGACGGCATTATGCCCTAAAAGTGCCTGTTGTTTAAGCAATAAACCGGAAGAAAAAGCAAACTCTAATTTTTCGATTAATTCTTGTTGATTGCCCGGAGCATAAAGCCAACCACCGCCCCCCGCTTTGTTTAAAAGTTCAGGAAACGAAGCATGGTTGGGTTGTAAAACGGGAACATTCTGGGCCCAAGCTTCCAAAACATACAAACCCTTGGGTTCAAGGTATTCGGTGGGAACGCAAAGCAGATCAATGCCATCAAAAAACCGAATCTTAGATTGCAGATCGGGGGACTCACAATGTTCAAAGTCTTCCAAAAGATTAGCGTCTTTGATTTTATTGTATTGCTCCAAATAATATTGCTTGTTGCTTTCCCCCAGCCAACCAGATGCCTTGAACTTAATTTTAAAATTTTGATTCTTTAAACGAAGTGCAATCCAAGCATTCACTAGGTTATGAAAACCTTTTTCTGGACAAATCCTCGCAAAGTAGCCGAGAACATTTCCTGCTTTTTGAGCATTAGAGCCTGCAATATGATACTTGATGTTAATGCCTGGCTGAATAACCCCAATTTTCTCTCTGGTGATTTTAAGGTAGGCCGCCATGCTATCCGCATAAAAATAACTCGAAGCAACATACCTATTAACCAAGGAAGAATTAGCAGAGATCAAATCAATCGCTTTGGTTCGAAAAGTTTTGGGTAATGCATTCAAAAAAATGTCATCCCCTTGCAAGGAACAAACAACAGGCGCACCAACCTCATTGGAAAGAATATCAGCCATGCCTGAAAGCAGGGCATTAGTAAGATGAATAACATCAGGCTTAATTTCTTTTTTCAACCAAGCAGCAAGTTTTAGTGCCTCTTTGACCTGATAACCATGTTTTCCCTTCAACATGGAAATAGTCAAATCGCCTAAATCTTCAGCCTTAGTACTAGAAGCAAACCTTGAAACCCACCGTAGCAAAAAGGGTGCATCTAATAATCGATCAAAAAAAGAGGGTGTCCAACGAAAGAATCTGGACTTCTGCTGCAGGTAGACATTGATGCCCCCGAAGAAAACCCGATCCATACTTTGACTGATCTCGTCAGTGCGAATCGGGGTATAGGTGGGGATCAGCAGTGCATCATGGCCAAGGGCACAAAGGGCGGTAACGAGGGTATTATCATTTAAGCAACTGCCACAGAACATTCCTGCTGCACCAGCGGTGATGTAGGCAATTTTCATGGTTAAGCCGCATTAAAAAATAAGCTTCGCAGCTTATTCGGGGGAACCTTCCGCCTTTGGTTCAAGAAGGAAAAAGCTAGTGACAAAACCGATTGCAAAAACCAGCACACCGGTAATACCAGCAGCATAAGCAACTTTTTCAAAGTTGTTAGAGCCAATGGTAAGCATAGGGGCAATCAGATTTGTGGTTAAAAACGCTGCAGAGGTTCCTATCATTCTGCCACCAACATTGGTCGCAAATGCACTCCCAGTACCGCGCAAATGAACAGGAAAAACCTTAGGGAGATATTCACCGAAGTAAGAGAACTGGGCAACAATACAAAGGCCAGCTAGGAACACACCATAACTGAAAAGGTGTGGTGCGTTTTGAAAAACAAAAAACCAAACTAAAGGAATTATAAACAACCCAGGAATCTGGAAGATCCATAAAAGCACCCTTTTGCTGGCAATGGAAACAAGAGCAATCGCAAGAAGAATTCTACCTGCCAACCCCCCGAGTTCCTGCATGAATTGCACACTCTCCCTACGAGGCTGGACTTCTTCTTTATTAATTTTGCCCATCTTTTTGAGGTTGTCTTTAAATTCCTTATCCTTGGTTTTAAATTCTTCAGACTCCTTATCAAGACCTGCAAATTGTTTTTCCAACCCCTTGTTAGCCTTGATCAAAGGCTCCATCTTAGCACGGGTTTCTGCCATATCTGGCAATCCAGGAACCGCTTGGGTAACGGTAACTTGCAAGGTTCCAAAAGCAGCAGCATAGGCACAAGCAGAAAGAATAGTTGCAACTACAGTGGTGCGAAGTAATTTAGGTTCAAAGATTTCGAAAAAGCTGGGCCTGCGCAATGCACCCGACTTTTTCCTTTCAAGCCATACCGCAGATTCAGGAACAAAAGGCAAAAGAATCGCAATGGGAATGGCAGGAAGTAAACCAGTCATCAAAGTGAAACGCCAAGCGGGATTGGTCGGATCACCCACGGGAAGATTGGGAAGCATTTTATTTGCGACCATGTAACCAACGCCTGCACTAACGCCGGTTACCAATAAACCGCCAACACTCGCAAAAGCCTGGGTCCAACCGATTGCAAGTTCCCGCTGACGCTTGTCCGGGAATAATTCTGCAAGCCAAGTAACAGCGGCAACGAATTCAACGCAAACACCTACAAAAGTTGTGCATCTAAAAAACACCAACCAAGTAAGATCGGTGCTTAAACCAGCCAATACAGGTGAAAATGAATAGACAAAAATACTGCCAATCATAACAGTCTTACGGCCGAACTTATCGATCATCCACCCACCCATCAAACCAAAAACCCCACCACACAGCGCAGTCATCCACAAAACCCTTCCAACCCAGAGTTGTACATCAGGGTGATTGGGTGGAACCCGCAATAATTCTGACAAAGCCGGAGCAAGAACCAAAGGTGTCATTAGAAGTTCGTAAGTGTCAAATAAAAAGCCAATAGCTGCAACGGTAAGAACCAGCCAAGCAGTTCTGCCTAAAGGTTTAGAAATTTCAGTTGTCACATCTGCCTCGTGTAGAAGAGGTGGGTGGAGGGTAAGATAAATCCTTACCATCTTTATAGAGATGCTGGCAAGATGTGTCTAAAGAACTTTTATTACACTTGGGTAGTCAT
>Ga0208363_1000108_pt1 | contig 22624 bp, 9 predicted proteins | sample LakMenEpi03May11_FD_150666 | JGI IMG/M metagenome (GOLD analysis project Ga0208363, IMG submission 150666) | Freshwater microbial communities from Lake Mendota, WI - 03MAY2011 deep hole epilimnion (SPAdes) | ecosystem: Environmental > Aquatic > Freshwater > Lake > Epilimnion/Euphotic zone ...
TATCACCATAAGTGCTGTTCACGATCGCTTTGAGTTCATCCTGCTCTTGCGCGGGAACCTTGAACTTATCCAAGGTCTGCTGAAAATCATCCATAAATGCAGCCCATTCCTTGGGGGTGATGTTTAGATGGCGGTGAGAATCCATCATCGAGCGGCCCGAGTATTTTTGCGGCCCACCTGTTACCATACAAACCTGCTCTGTTACCAAATATTTAAAGCCCGCAGGTGGCACCCGATGATGCGCTTCCTGCACCGCAGCGTTAGCATTCAACCGCGCATCATGCATGATGCGATCAATAAAATCATCCACCACCGTTGCAATAGCGAAAACACCTCCGAGCCTTTCGTAAAGACTTGGGTTTTGAATTTGAGTTGACATGTTTTTTACTCTTTTACTTTTTGGTGGGATACTTCGTAAGTCTAGATTGTGCGTTCTTAGATAAACTCAAGCAAGAAAAAAAAGATATTAAGCCCTCTTTGATAAACTTCCTTCAATCAAGGATGCTAATAGGTTTATGAGTGTGATTTGATTACAAAGCACTGTAGAGAAAATTAAGAAGGGTTTAAAAAATAATTCTTTCAAATGACCAAAAATCGTCTAAAAGAATTACATGAGAACTTATGTAGAAGATTCTGTAGTCAGGAATATCAATCCTTAATTGATTTCTAGGATACCTAAATCAGGCTGATTTTTGGTTACTTTGACTTTTAATGGGCTAGTGGCGGGATTTTGATATTTGGAAGGAAATCGGACCGGCCCTTCTTTCCGAAATTGTCCCTCAGTTGCAGCATCTTCCCGAGCGGAATCAGACTCATTGCTAGGGACTGCAAGTGTGATAGTATAATCACCTTCGGGGGCACCATCCGCAGTTTTAAAAGTAGTTGCTACAAATTTGCCATCATTATCCGTTGTTGCTTGGGATTTAATTTTCTGATTAACATCTGTGGAATGAAAAATCAGGATAACTCCGGCCAGAGGTTTGCCTAGATGAATGATTTTACCAGATGCAGGAAAAACTGGCACGGTAGATTTGAACGATGACTCTTCCCCACATCCTAAAATCATCGTGCAAAAAAACAGATGAAGAAAATGGGGTTTAGTACTAATCCACATTTGCTATTTCCCCATTGCTTTTAGTTGTAACTGCGGCAACTACACCAACACTAATTGTTTCCTTGAAAAAACGTGTTGATCCATCGCCAAAAACCACATTGGCACCACCGTTGTGGAAAGAATAAATTTCGTTATTATTACTACAGTTAGAGGCACAGGGCCCGCCAGAAGTAAGGCCGTCTGTGGAGTAACCATGCAGGGTAAAGGTTCCGCCTTCATCAGTCCAAACTGCGCCAGAAATTGCGGTGCCCGCTGTAAGTTTTCCTTTGGCATATCTATTCGGCCTACCAGCGTCCTCAACAATTAATATAGTGTTCGAAGTGCCATCAGTTATAGCTGCCATTGTAGTTTGGAAGCTAAAATCTAGAATGCCTCGCCTAGAAGAATCATCGAGGGTATAAGGTATAAGCCCTAGAGAATACGCATTAGGGACATTAGCGAGTTCCACGCCATTCATAACATTGTAATCCGAGGTGTAAGCATTTGTGTAAGCATAGCCGGGGCCATTACCGGAGATGGGTTGGGCTCCCGGGGTGGAAGGGCAGTTTAAAATATTCATCTTGGTCTGGTAGATACTAGTCATGTCCGGGTGGTCCCAATTTCTGCGGTTGGCTCCGGTTGAAGTTGGGAAAGGCGAATGTATTGCCTCATATTTTTTATACAAAGCTTCTTGCTCGATATAAGGCAAAATCAACACAAATAGCGAGCGATTTGAATTACCATAAATAGCCCTTCCTTGCGCATTGGAAACCCGACATAAGGGAAATCGATTAAAAGTGTTTTCGGAATTTAAAACACCAAGGCCAATATTTCGAAGGTTGTTGGCACATTTCATTCTAGCAGCAGCTTCACGGACTTTCTGAACAGCGGGCAAAAGCAATCCAATTAGTATAGCAATAATAGCAATTACTACCAAAAGTTCAATCAGTGTGAACCCCTTGTGATGATTTCGGTAGAACATAATTTCCCTTTATCATTTATTAATTGAATTATTAACAACATTTTTAGTTTAGTGAACTTAATTTTCTTACTCATGAAGTTATGATTAAAAAAGTGTTAATGTTAAAAGAAGTACAAATGTAAAAAATCACTTTCATGAATGGAGGCAATCCTAGAACTTATCAAATTTCGTAAAGACTTGGGTTTTGAATTTGAGTTGACATGTTTTTACTCTTGTATGTTTTGGTGGGATACTTCGTTAGTCAAGATTGTGCGTTCTTAGATAAACTCAAGCAAGTAAAAAACAGATATCAAGCCCCCTGATCAAATAAGGCATGCCTAATTGCCTGCCCCACCCATTGATAGGAGCGATGCCCGGATGTGTTTTCAAGCAAGCCGGGCTTAGCCCCAGAGCCCTTGAAGCTGTTCCTTTTCGGTCAGGCCCAAAGGGAATTTTTTGGCATGAGGATGGTTGGCGATCCCGGCAAATTGACGCAGGGCCTCATGAATGTGCTCGGGGCGCACTCGGCTGCCCTTCTCTTTATCAAGCGCAAGAGTCTTGGGGTTCATGGGAACTGCAAATTGCTTTTCGTCCGTCGCGCCTAGTACACGGTTGCCCTTGATACCAGGCCCGATGAACATGATGGAACCTATGGACCAGTGGTCTTTGCCATTTCCTTTGTTGTAATCAGGGGTGCGCCCCATTTCACTCTGCACCACCACCACAAGCTTTTCTCGAATCTTCAGTTCCCCGGCACGGCGCAGAATATAAGCAATGCCTGCAAGGAACTCGGGAAGGAGTTTCATCTGGTCGGTATCATTGTTCGCATGGCTATCGAACTGGCCAATGGAAAGATTCGCAGAGACGCAGACTCCAGCCTTGAAGGATGCAAGGGCAATCTCAGCCTGTTGGGCGATACGCTCCTTGGGAATGCTTTTGGGAATGTGCGGGGTGATGCGTTGCATCGATTTGGCATTTACCTGAGCGGCATAAAGCATGCTCTCAGCGCGCTCCTGCCTAGGAAGAAGAGGCATTGAGGCGCGGGATTCCCTCTGTTCACGCAGCGCCTGCTCGATACGGGCAAGGGCAAAGTCTTCGTGATACGGGGATTTGGGATTGCCTTCAATGGCATCCGCATTGGCGATGCGCTGGAGAGATGGCAGGTAGGGAACGCGGGACATTGCCACGATGTTTCCCGTGGCGGAATAGTTGCCAAAGGTAAGGAAAGACAGTGGGCAAGTGGGCCCTTTACAGGCGGCCACCAGAGCTGCAAAAGTAGGGTAGGCCATGCTATCGAGTTTGCCCGTAGCCATATATCGAGCCCCAGGCGAATGATTGTTCACCGAATAATCGAGGCCATTAAGCACGAGAAGTTCGTTGGCAAATTCGGCGTAGAACTCTTCGTTGCCCATGCCGCCGTTCTTATGTTTTTCAGTCGGGGCAAACTTATGGGCGCCCTTGGTGAGAATGTCGCCTTCTTTATAAAGCCGATTGATGCCGCCAATGCCTTTGGGGTCCATCAGATAGGTGGTGTCCCAACCGCCCGAGGCATTGATCACGATGTAATACGGTCCCTCGTAGGGGGAGTCATCCTTTCCGGCAGCGTGCAGGTCTGAAGAAAGGCCAATAGGGCAGGCAATACCAATACCCGCCAATCCACACAGTTTCAGGAAATCTCTTCTCATAATTGGTCTCGCTTATTCATAAAGAAACTCAGACTGGCGCAACAGGTAGGTAATCACGCTACGCCACGCACGCACCGTATATTTGGGATCAGGAACTGGTTCGATGAGGTTTTGGCGGCAGGAGTAAATCTCTTGTTTTTCGAAGTTCTTGCGCTCAGCAGCATCACTGACAATACTTGCGAAGAGTTGGAAACTTCGGGTGACTTCGGGCGAATCAACCTTATCAAAGCGCCCCAGTACCCGCTGGTGCAAATGCACAATCGCACGCCTGATTTTCGCATCCGCCTCGGGTGAACTGCCTGGCACCACATCCGTATCGATCCCGGGGAAAAGCAGACGGTCGGCAGGCTTGCGACTAAAATCCAGGGCAGTCTCCCTGCAGGCAACATCATTGGCAAGAATCCGTTGAATCGCACCCATGGCCCCACTCGGATCGGTGGCCCTCTCCGTAACTTCCTTTGAGTCAATGCCACCGTAGAGCATAGCCATTTGTTCCGTCAAACGGCCCCAAGGTTTGCCAAAGACAGCGGCAACCTTGCGCTCCACTTGTTCGGGGGCGAGCATGCGCACCAACCCCAGGTCGTCGAGTTGGGCAAGTCGTTTCGGGTCGGCTGCCACCGTGGCTAGGCCATCCGCACGATAAAAGTCGGATACAACCCATTCTTTTAACACGCTTTTGAAATTAAAATCTGATTTGGCAAAGCGTTCGGCAATTGCCTCTGTCTGCTTGCGCTGCTCATGATAGGCGCGATACTTGGCGGCATAAAGTGGGTCGGCAAGTTCTTTAGGTGGCAGCAGAACCTTGCGACCCGTAAGGATATACCAGGCATGCTCGACCATGGCGACTGCAAAGCGCGGATCTTTCGCAGTCCGTTCTCCAAGCCATTGCAGAGAGCGCCAGCGTTCCCCGGCGGGCAAGTCTTCCCCCTCGAAACCTGCGCCAAACATGTCCTTAAACCAGCCTTCCTTGCGCCGCCCGTAAACCCCTTCGAATTTCCAGTAGTCCTGAAACAGACCTGCCACCGGATCTAGGGTTTTGTGGCATACGACACACTCTGAGGCCTGCATGGTGGGGATCTGATATTTTGCAGAGGCAGCGGCGGCATCCGAAACTCTGGCTGCAAGTTCCAGCACATCAATACCCAGAAAATGCTGATAATAAACCCGCGCACGCTGGCGATTGCGATTGGTCTCGGTAGTTGGATAACGCTTCAGATATTGAAAATTCCCCAGTAGGCCGGCATGAGGATAAAAACCCGTTGTCGATTCTTGATCCTCAACTCGGTTGCGTCCGACAAGAGCCTTGAGCTTCACTGGGATGTATTCAAACGGGTCTTCTGGGTCTTTGAATTTCGGCTTCAGTTCCTCATAAATCCCGTAACCCCGGGAAGTAAAAGGCGTGACCATGATATAATCTGCGGTAACGATTTCCGTAAAGGGCTTATCATTGCGAACAATGTGTTCGATGAGTTTCATCGGCTCGCCAAGCATTGCCTTGCGGTAATCATTTGCAAGTTTATAGCCTGCCTGACGCCGGTCTTTCTCATCCTTGATGTGGCTTAGGTCAAATTTCTGGGTCCAGCCCCGGGTGGTACTGAAGTGCTCATAGGAAAGGGCGTTTTCCGGGACATCATCATAACCGACGGTGAGAAAGATATCATTGAAGCCCTCGCGCAGGCGGTTGTAAAAAGCATCCTCCTTCAAAACGGTGTCCATGATTGTGGGCAACGCCTTGAGTCCCTGGCGGGCGATGGTTTCTAACTCCGAATCACTTGGAAGGCGGCCTGCAAGTGAAAGCGTGATACGCCTCACCAATTGCCGATCATCCAGCATTTTGACTGAATGAAAAAAAGGGGGTAGGTTCTTGTCTATAACAAAGTCAGGTTTCGTGTTAGGGGTATTCAACCGGGCCACAAAATCGGCGAGAACACGGTATTCAACGGAATCTGGTTTGAGTTGCTCTTTGCCTCCGTGCTTTAGTTTTCCAACCACTTTCAGCAACAGCCTGGATTGGTGCACTTCCACCTCCATCTTGGCCATGCGGGAAAAAGCCTCGCGATTATGCTTCAGATCCCCGGCCTGGTCTTGGCTGCGTTTGAGATCCCGCAGCAAAAACTTGCTATCCTCGGCTTCGCCCCCGGGTTTGTGGCACTGCAGGCAAGTCCGTTCCCCTACCTTGGCCCAAACTTCCTTTTGAAAGAAAGTGTCGAGGGGACTTGCCACTTGAACTGGATTCGTAGACTGCCCGGGAATTGCCAAGAGAAAAAAACTTGCAAGAACTGCAATCATGTTTCACACCCTAAAACGAACCAAGAGAAAAAATATGGTTGCTTTCAAACCAAAGGCAGGCAAATCATCATACAGCACTATCCCATCTCAACTATTTCAAATTATATCATCCCGGGTTGGCTTAACAGATTTTTCTCGCAAGAATTGAGAAGTTTTGCCTGTACTCCTTGCAGTTTCAGGATTGTATTTCGTTTATGAACTAAGGGAGCCTACTTCTATTTGTTCTCCCGCAATATTTGTCTTCTTTGATACCCAAAGAATGTTATCATGATGGGATATCTGCGTATTGAAACCTGCCTTGTTTTTCAAAATCTAGGAGTATTGCAAATGTTAGGGATTTCCAAAAAGTTATCACAGTCCATTCGAATTGGGGCATTAGGCGTTTCCCTGGTTGTTTCCGCCTCGATTGCGAAAGCAGAAAACTGGCCCAACTGGCGCGGCCAATCCTTTGATGGAATCTCTAAAGAAACCAAACTCCCTTCAACATGGAGCGACAAGCAGAATATCGCTTGGAAATTACCCATGCCTGGAATGGGCAGTTCCACACCCGTGATCTGGAACGACAAGATGTTTCTTACCAGTGTAGATGGCGAAGACCAAGTATTGCTTTGCGTTAGCACCGATGGCAAACAGCTTTGGAAAAATGTATTGGCAAAAGGTAGCTCCAAGGTAAGGGTGGATGAAGGCAATGGCGCTTCCGCATCGTGCTCCACCGATGGCAAAAATGTCTGGGCTTTTGTCGGTGCCGGTATCCTTGGCTGCTATGATTTTTCAGGCAAAGAAGTCTGGAAGATGGATATGCAGAAGGAATATGGCGCATTCAAGATCCAATTCGGAATCCACTCTACACCCGTTTTGCATGAAGGCAAACTTTACCAAACCTTGATTCATGATGGCGGAGCCAAGGTGATTTGCATTGATAAAAATACTGGTAAAGAAGTCTGGAAAATTGATCGACCCAGCGATGGCGTTGAAGAATGCAAGCATTCCTACGCTTCACCAACCATCTGGACTAATGGCAAGGAAACCCAATTGATCGTGCATGGAAATGATTACGCAACTGGCCATTCACTTACGGATGGTAAGGAACTCTGGCGTGTAGGCGGCTTAAACCCCAAAGATAAGTACAACAAAACCCTAAGGTTTGTTGCTTCACCTGTCGCAGTCAGCGACCTTATTGTAATACCTAGCGCCAAGAATGGCCCAGTGGTTGGCTTGAAACCAGGCGCTTCTGGTTTGGTCACCATGGGCAATAGCAGCGAAGTATGGCGCAGACCCACCAGCACCCCGGATGTACCTTCGCCATTGGTTCATGATGGATTGGTTTATCTCTGCAGGGAAAACGGATTCCTAATCTGCATGGATGCCAAGACTGGAAAAGAACTTTACAACGAGCGAACTCATAACGCCCGCCATAGAGCTTCCCCTGTTTTAGCTGATGGTAAAATCTACCTGGCAGCGAGAGATGGCACGGTAACCGTAGTTAAGGCGGGCCCAAAGTTTGAAATTATAGCGACCAATAAGCTTCCTGATCAGATAACTTCATCACCTGCAATATCGAATGGTAAAATTTATATCCGAGGGTTTGAAACTCTTTACGCGATCGAAGTAAAGTAATAGATTTCGGCTAATATTCAGCAAAAGCTCTCTCCTGCAATAGTTGTGGGAGAGAGCTTTTTTATTTAATTAATAATAATTACACGAATAATTCATGAATTCTTACGAACAAATAGGTAGTTCGCTGCGTAAGATGAATATAGAAATTGATATCATGCGCAAGGATGCGCCAGCCACCTGAATTCAGGAAGGATTGGTCATGCTAGCTATCAACATTTCAGTTTCGGAAGATATACAGAGTCTTCCTGCGATAAAAAAGGCGCCTCTCAAGCGCAAGAAAAACCCAAATGCCTGCAACCTTTTTGTGGATGCTCAATTTCATTGGATTGAAGTTGGTAATCCTGATGCGTATGCAGAAAGCTTTTGGAGCACTGAACACGGGAATCATCCGCGTTGCTATCACCGTTTAGACCAGAAGATTTATGCGTCACTGCTTTGCGAGATTGCACAGCTACGAAATCGCTGGATTGCGGGTGATGTATCGAACCTATCGCATCAGGCCTGCGAAGATAGATTCCAGCAAATTGAAGAACGGGTGGGGCAATACTTCAAGGATGCGAATCTGCCTGCGCTAGTGCACAAGCACCCAAAGTTTCCCGCACCCAGCATCAATTGGGATCTAGTTGCGATGTAATAATGGCTTACTTGCCCTGCACGATTTTAACCTTTGCAGGGCTTTCTTTATCATCTTCGACTTCAACTTTCACTCCTGCAACTTTTCCATCTAGTTTAAGAACCACAGTATGCACTCCAGGAGTGACCTTGAGGTTAATCAAACCCGTTGGCGCAATTGCAATTGGTTTTCCATCCACCCAGGCCGACATCCCGGTAGCCTTATCCAGCATGATGTTTACGCTTCCCATGCTACTTGTTTCGAATCCAAAGCGAACAAATGCCATTGAATGCGTGATGTTTTCAAGATTTCGCTTTTGTTGCAACAAGGGCAGATCGCGCAGGGGCAAGGTGCCAACCACCATTGCATAAGCATTCGACCATTTCAAATTCTCTGCAGGATTTGCAAAGGCATCCTGCCCCTTGCGTCCTAGCACGGTGTAGGCATTTGCATCGGGTTCCATCGCTTCGTATCTTCGTACAATAGAAGCTTTGCCCGGACCATAGGGCCCGACTTTCCCCAACTCGGAAAGAAACCGTACGAGATCAAGAAGCTCGCCTTGGGTCAAAGAATCCACCATGCCTTCGGGCATTAGGGATTTACCGTTTTTCTGTTCTTCGATTTTCTTAAGCGAGATGTTAATGAGTCGGTCTTCCGCATCACGCAACACCAATTCATTATTATCCTGCCTAACCTTGATGCCATTAAAAACTTTGCCATCATCGGTGGTGACCACGATGGAATGATAATTTTCCTTGATGGCTTTGTTAGGATTGATCATGGATTCGATCAGGTAATCGATTTGAGCACTGGCGCCAATGCTGGTCATATCCGGGCCAACCAACCCGCCCGAACCTGAAATCGCATGGCACTTCATGCAGACAAGTTCTTTCCTTCGAAATACAAGTTCGCCCCGTGCAGGATCGCCCTGCGCGAGAACAGCCTTGGTCATTTCAGCGAGTTTTTCCTTGCTAATTTCTCTTGAAACAGCGCCTATCTTTCCAGCTTTTTCGAGGTTCTTAACCAATTCAGTAACATCTCTACCAGAACCTTTTGCTTGACGAATGCCCACCTTTGCTGCATCAGCAGAGATTGTAGAATTCGCAAGCACCTTAAGAATTGGAGCCAAGCCTTCTTTTTTGCTCAAAAAAGCATCAAATACTTCAGCAAGTTCTGCACTGCTTTGAGGCAGTTCCAAAATCTTTACGGATAATTCTGCTGCAGAGTTTACATCTAACGATGCGAGTGAAACCAAGGCCCAGCGCTTGATTGGCAAGGGATTATCACTCGATGCTGCAATCATTCCCTTAAGCAATGCGATGGAGGATTTACTACCAAGGTCTGCAATGCTTTCAAACGCAGCTTTACGGATACTCAAATCTTTGGCATCATCCTTGGCAATACCTTCCAAGGCGGACTGTGCTGAAATAATTTTCCACAAGCCCAAGAGCCGGATTGCAGATGCCTGCCTTGGATCACTTTTACTTTCTAGGGAAGCCATAAGAACTTTAGGATCGATTTGCGCCTTGATGGCACGGGTTTTTGTAGATTCGATAAGTGCAGATAAGATTGCATTACCGGCCTGAGCATCCGCCATGCCTAGGGCCTTGGTTGCAACAATCCCTAATTCCACGGGGCCGCCCACGGAAGCAAGATGAAGGTATGCGCCTTCCATTGCGGAGGGTGGAAGTTTGCCTTCAACAACAAGTTCGCCCAGCTTCTTGGCAACATCTGCAGTACCAGCAGCTTTGAGAGCATAGACCATTCGATCGGATTTACCGCCGAAGGTTAACTCGCCTTTGCTGAAAGCAGGCAGCCAGCTATCCTGCAATTCCTGCAGGGTAAGCCACAAGCTATACTCAATGAATTTATCCATGGGTGAATCAAGCACTGCAAGAGAAGCTTCTGCAGCTTCAGCCTTGGGGTAAAGCCCCAACGCCCGCACAGCTTCGAGCCTGACTTGCGGATGGGAATCGTTCACTTTGGCTTTAACGAGATCGAAAGTGCCTGGCATTTTATTGCGCCACATTTCTGCAACTCGAATTCCAGCAGCACGAACATTCGGATTTTTTGCAGCCAACGCCATGCCTAATAATTTCTCGTTGGGCAGATCCAAAGCTTGCCAAGTCCATAGAGCCTCGAGATTTAAAACCTCATCGTCGGCTGGGATAGAGTTAGTCCAAGTTTTAAGATCGGGTGTTACAGATTCAAGTTTTCGTTCGACCAGAACTCTGCGGGCCATATGCCTAGTCCACATTTCTGGGTCTTTCATATGGTTGAACAAAGCAGCATTGGTATCTGCTTCAAGCTTTGGTCGAGGAACCAAGGGCCTTTTCTTTGCGGTGATGCGCCAGATTCTACCATGGGTTTTGTCTCGCCGAGGGTCGCGAAAATCCACTTCGCCATGCTGAATAATAGGGTTGAACCAATCTGCAATGTAGATGGCTCCATCAGGGCCTTGGCGCACATCAATCGGCCTAAATGCAGGATGATTGGTTTTGATTAATTCAGGCTGTTGCTTAGAGATATAACCAGCGCCATCGGGTTCGAGGGTGAATCTGCAAACTCGGTGGCCGCGGAAATCGTTGGTGATAAAAGATTGTTGCCAATCTTCTGGGAGGTGTCTGCCTGAAAGGATTTCGAGACCGCAATGCTTAGGGCTACCTGGGTTCAAACCTTGAACCACACGCTTGGCACCAACAGCGGTTGCGTAGTAGGCACGGGGGATAACATAATTAATACCTTCACCACCCGCACCATCAGTTGCAAAAGACTGGCCCCATTGATCAAAATGATGGCCCCAGCTATTGACCAAACCACGCATGGTGATTTCGAGTTCAAGATTTTTTGGACGAAGCTGCCAGATTCCTCCGCCACCCAAACGCTTGGGCCCGTAGGGAGTTTCCAAATGGCTATGAATGTAAATCGATTGATTGAAATAAAGTAAACCATCCATGCCCCAGCGAAGGGTATGCACCATGTGATGGGTATCTTCGGTACCAAAACCAGAAAGGATTACTTTTCTGGTATCAGCCTTGCCATCGCCATCGGTATCACTGAGGTGAACAAGGTCGGTACTATCAATTACATAAACGCCGCCATCGCCTGGAGCCAAGCCGGTGGGGATAAGAAGCCCATCAGCAAAGACGGTGGTTTTGTCTGCGATGCCATCGCCATCGGTATCTTCCATAACCAGAATTTTATCTTGGTTGGGTTGCCCGGGAAGCACCTGGGGATAGGTAGAGCTACAAGCGGCCCAAAGCCTGCCCTTGGTATCGAAGCAGATTTGAATGGGTTTTGCGAGTTGAGGATCGCCTGCAAACAGATTGACTTCAAACCCTTCTGGAAGAATGAACGATTTACGCTCATTTTCTGGGTCGATATCAACCGTAAGAGGGGCATTCTTTTGCGCAAAGCAAACGCCTTGAATCAGAAAAAGAGTAATTACGAGTGTGCTTAAATTGCGTTTCATTACTTGGACTCCATCAGCGAGTAGGTCCGTGTTACGGATTTATTAAGTTTGTAAATTTCTTCTTCTTTTGCAGCAACAATCGGGTCGAACTGGGGTAGTTCCCTAGCATTCTGCCCTTGTTCATGTTTTCTAAAACCTAGGAGATAAGTTTCGTTTTGTGGACGCCATCGATGAAAATACTGTCTGTTCTTTTCCAGAATCAGCTTCCGCATCATTTCTACTTGGTCAAAATCTGGCCCACTTGAAATTATAACTCCCTTGGCCCAATCTTCAGAACTCTTCATCATCACTTCCTTGCCATCAACCAAGAGGCTGTAGGTTCCCTTGGGAAGATTTTTGATTGCGATGGTTCTAGGGGAAGGATTGAGGGAGGCAAAGCCCGGAACAATGGGCCTAGGCAACATTTTATCCGTTACTTTCCAATTCATCTTTCCCGCACTCTCCACGGTGCACCCTTTAGTATTTATAGCACCACCAGCTTGATCAATTGCAACTTGCCAAAGTTCTTCATTCACGCCAAAGGCCCTGGCAATATCATTGGATAAAAGGTAATACCCAAGTTCGGTGGGGTGAATACCATTGCTCGTAAGTTTTGCTGATTGCCCAAGCATTGCTTCACATGAAGTTTTACTCTGAAATAAATCATAAAAGTTGGCTTGATTCGACTTGGAAATATCATCAATCATTTTGCTGTATGCAAGGATGTTTAGATTGTGCGGAGCGGCATCTGGCAGTGGCGCTCCCATGTTTTCATGCCAGAGTGGCGCCAGAAGGATGGACTTCGACTTAGTGTTCAACAAATCCTTTAAAAGTTTGTCATACCCTTTTTGAAAAGCGGCTGCACCTGCTTCGCCTTCAAAAGATTCGTTGGCGCCATAGGCAAACAGGGTGACGGTCGGTTTTACAACATTGATATGTTCGATAAGCCTTTTATAGCCATCTGCGGTGGAACCAAAACCCGCACGGGCATGGCCGTATACGGTGTCGCCACTCCAGCCCAGATTGCGGAATCGAACTTTCTGGCCGGTAATCCTGCGGGTGAGTTCGGTCTCCCAGTAGCCTGAAATTTGTTCGCGCTCGATGAGTGTTCCGCCCACAAGGGCGACCATGTCGCCATCTTTTAAAATGGGAGGCGACTGAAAGGGAACCGAGCCAAGGCAGACAATCAAAGTGATTGATTGAAGAAGCATGAAATAACTCCACAAGGTCACACTGAAGAACAAAGAAATATCTTATCATTCAAACAAGGTGGAGTCTTGTGTAATCCAGGAATCAGGATTTCTGTTTTCTGGGCTTTGGCTTTTCAAAAGCGGGCGGCTGCGCGCCATTAGTGCTACTAAGAACACCAGGAGCAAGAAGGACACCTGCAATAACGCCTAGGGCTTCAGCAACATTGTTTTGCTGATCATTGCGGAGAATTGAAGGCCCCGATAAACAATCATCAAGGACGTTTCGATTCACAGAGTTGAAGATTTCCTCAAAACATTGAGGGATTTTATCAGTGATTGCAGTATGTTCACCGAAGCAATTTTCTTCAGCAGCGCTGTCGTTTTTATTTTGCTGAACTAAATTTGCAACCACAAACTCAAAGGAAGGATCTTTAGCATCCACTTTGTTTTTAGCGGGTTGGGCAGCAGGCAAATTTTTAACCAGCTTCGACATTATGATGTCTGCCAGAATATCGCCAGTCTTTAAAAGGGTGGCTTTGCCATCTTCAAGTAAAGATTTTTTGGTTTGTACAAGAAGGTTTTCAACTGCGTTTTCAAATTCGGAAGGAACCAAAGCTGGCAAAACTTTATCAAAGATATTAGCAATTTCAGATACCACTTGATTCTCTGCATCCAAAGTGCTGAATACCGCCTGATTGAATCCTTTGTACGCTTCTGCAAAGGTAACTAAAACAAACGAACCACTTGTTTTCAAATTATCTGAACCACTAAGATCAAGATCGCCAGCCGGGGCATCGCCGCCCAAATCCTTGGCAAGTTGCTTTTCATCTAAAGTGGCTGCTGTACTACCAAGGCCTAAAGCAATAGAAGCAAGGTTGGCAAGATTGGCGGCAGAGGTCGCTGAGTCTGCACCCGACGCGGTGGCGGATTGGGTGATTGCATTCGCCAAAGCGGCCAGGCTGGTTAACCCGGTTGCAGCGGATGCGGTAGAAGAAGAAGCGCTAGAAGAAGAAGATGCTGATGCTGATGCCGTAGTAGAACCTGCAACGGGACCAGATTGAGCTGTATCACCACCATTGCCATTGCCGCTATTTCCATTACCGCCGCCGCTATTACTTCCAAAATCAAGGACTAAGTTCAAACCAGTTTTAGGCACACTAGAAGCAGCGATACCCCCGCTACTTTGGCCCCCTGTGATTGTAGGATTAATAACTTGGCCATTTGCACCAACCATGGCTACACCAGCAAGAACTTGCCCGCCACCGGTACCGGTCATTTGTAAATTGTATTGCCCACCGACAGCCCCAGGGATAACCACAAGGTCCAATGCGCCTCTGCTGGAAAGACTAGCGGAAGGATTGGAATTCGTGGAATTATTGCCCTGAGAACCAACAGTGCCACCGCCACCGGTTAGGTTGAGATCAACAGGGTCAAAGAAGCCAACTAAACCTGAAAACCCAGGGATAAGTCGCTGAATTACTGCTAGCAACTGAGTCATGATTACTTGACTTGTAGCATTTATATCTGCGTTGGCACTAGCCGCTGCAATTATTCGGGTAAACTCTTCTCTTAATTCTTCCGCGATTCGGTCAATAACAGAATCATCGGTTGGGCGGACGGTATTGGTTGCAATGACATTATTTACTGAAAGGTTATAGGCGCCAGTGGCTCCAGTGGTGCCATTATTTCCCGATATCTCAATGTAAAAATTCTCTGATGCTGATACTGGGAAAGTAAGATTAACAACTCCACCCACGGCACTACCATTTACACTTCCAACCTGAATGTTTTCCCCATTGCGAGTAACAAAAGCCCTGATATTTCCCTGCAAATTTGCAGATGGAGTCAGCACCAAAGTTATATTGCCAGTAAGATCTGCAACACCATGAAAGACATCGACATCGCCAGCAAATTGGATATTAGCGCTGGAAGCTGTGTAGGAGTGAGCGTTATCAAGAACGAAGGAGTAGGCATTAGCAATAGTGTTGCCAAAATCATCTGCAATGGCTGCACTAAGATAAACCACATCAGAGATATAATCGCCTGTGCTTTCACCATAGCCAGCAACTCTTACATAAACAATTTCGCCAGCAGTCAAGTTTAATGAAAGGGAACTATTCAAGGAAGAAGCACTGGCATCATCATTTTCGCCCATCAATTGGCCATCTTCAGAATAAACGGCAATTGTGGTATCTAGGCCATTCGATGTGGGGTTTGCGGAAGCCCTAAATGCATATCTGCCATCTGCCCCAATTGCGACTTTGTAAAAATCAACATCGCCATTGCTTCCGATGGAACCATTTACGGTGCCAACCGTGGTGTTAGCGGTGGAGGTGGTGGAAACAGGAAGGTTGGTTGCAAGGGCGATAGTGTTGCCCACGATGTCTGTGACTGGAGTTATCGAAATGTTATAGGCCCCGGTGGTACCCTCAGCACCTGAAACCATGAAGTAATAAACCTCATCACGGACTACCTGCAGGTTAATTATGCTAGCACTATCGGTACTGGAATTACCATCATTGTAATCAAGCAGAATGTTCCCGGTGGAATCATAAACAAAAAGGTAAGAGTTAAGAGTACTATTATTTGTTGGAGTAACATTGATGGTGATGGAACCATCGGCGGTTGCTTTAAATAAAAACACATCATTATCTGTTGAGGGATTGATGGTCCCCGCCGTATTACTGACGGCGTTAGTTGAAGAAACAACCATTCTGGTTGCGCTTTCACCGGCTTGATTGGCATGATCATCTGCTGCTGAAATAGAAGCAGAAATCGTGTAAGCCCCCGTACTGGATCCGAAACCCGAGGCTTGGAGGTAATAAGTTTGCCCGGTTAGCACATTGATTGAGATTGAACTGTTTAATCCTGAACCACTATCATCATCCTCTAGGATAAGTACTTTGTCTGAATTATAAAGATAAAGATAAGTGTCGAGGCCACTGCTAGCCTCTGCAGCTAATGAAATAGTAAGAACACCACTCGATGATGCGGTAATGCTGAAGAAATCTTGATCGCCAGCACTTGAAATATTGCCTTGAAAACTAGCGCTGTTTGCAACAAAAGTAAGATCTGTAGCATGGGTGAGATCAGTTCCAGTGCCATCAGTTTCAGCAACTGTAGGGGTGAGGTCTGTCACTGAAATATCAAACTGGCCAGTTGTTCCGCCATATCCACTAACTCTGATGTAATAAAGAGTATTATTATCCCCCTGAAAAACCACGGTGCTATTGGTAGTGCCATTTGAATCATCGTTGAACTCGAAAACATTTCCTGAGGCATCCAAAATAGAAACGATGGTATCGAGATTGCTACCAACTTCCTTGGAAACAGAAACTTGTATTGGCCCACTTCGGTTGGTAGTGAAGCTAAATACATCAACATCAGTGGCCGACTCAATGACCATGTTGGCGTTTGTCAACGAGCCAGAATTGGTGCCTGGAGAAAGGGTTATGATTCCTACTGGCAACGAACTTGTAGCGGTGCTGTAATTATTAGCATAAAAATCAACAATAGCAGCAGGTTTTGTTACTTGAAGCGTGTAATTGCCCGTTGATCCCGCACCTGAAACACGGACATAAACTTGTTGCCCGAGGGTAAGGAAAGGCAGCGCAAAGGCTGAGACTCCTGCATTGGCACTGGAAAACTCTAGTAAGGTTGTACCATCATTTCCAATAACTTCTATAACTGGCGCCAGAGTCGAAGCGTTAGATGGGGTCACCGCAATTTCGAATATCCCTTCCACATCAGCAGTTAAACGGAAGACATCGACATCCATCGCTGCACCAATGGTTTTACTTTGACTGGCTACATTACCGGTAAATGAAAGGAGGGTTGCAGTTGCATCGACACTGCCGCCCACATCATCGTTAGTTTGAACAGTTGCAGACACTTGGTAATCGCCCGTTCCGGATCCGTAAGCAGTCGCCTTAAGGTAATAAATAGCATTCGCACTAACAGAAATGCTGACCAAGCTATTTAACCCAATGCCGCTATCATCATCTTGTGCAATTTCTATAAAGTCAGAATTGTAAATGGTCAGATAGGTATCAACGCCACTGTTGTTAATGGCAGTCATTTCAAAAGTGACACCGCCCGTCGCTGCCGCCAAGTACTTGTAATAATCTGCTTCTAAAGCAGTTGAAATAGCACCCGTAATTGGGGCTGTCGTAGTAAGGTTGATTGCGGTCGCGAAGGAGGCGCCGGGGGAGGTGTTTTGATTATCGGAATTATTTGCCGAAATTCGGTATGCACCTGTTCCGGATCCATAAGCAGTCGCCTTGATGTAGTAAATAGCATTCGAATTAACATTAAGAGGAATAAAACTGTTTCTGGTTCCATTGCTATCATCATTTCGTGCAATTTCTGTAAAGTTAGAATTGTAAATGGTCAGGTAGGTATCAACGCCACTGTTACTAATGGCATTCATTGCGAAATTGACACTGCCCGTCGTAGTTGCAATGTACTTGTAATAGTCTGCTTCTAAACCAGTTGAAATAACACCTTCAATTGGATCCCCGGCAGTAAGGTTGATGGCAGTACCAAAAGTGGCCCCGGGAGGTGTAGAATTAAATACAGAATTGCTGCTAGCCGAAACCCGATATGCACCTGTTCCGGATCCGTAAGCGGTTGCCTTAAGGTAGTAAATAGCATTTGCAGTAACATTAAGAGAAATAAAACTGTTTCTGGTTCCATTGCTATCATCATTTCGAGCGATTTGTACCTCGTTGGAATTGTAGACAGTCAAGATGGAATCAACGCCACTGTTGTTAATGGCAACCATGGCGAAATTAATTACACCTGTAGTTGTTGCTGTGTACTTGTAATAATCAGCATTTGAAGCAGGATTAATTTCACCATCATAACTCGCAACCGTACTTGTTGAATTAGAAGTAAGTGTAATGGCATTTGCGAAGGAGTCGCCAGGGGTTCCATTGGTGACCGTAGTAGGCGCTATAAATGTCGCAGAAACTTGGTAGGTGCCTGTTCCGGATCCGAAAGCAGTTGCCTTAAGGTAGTAAATAGCATTTGCAGTAACATTAAGAGAAATAAAACTGTTTCTGGTTCCATTGCTATCATCATTTCGTGCGATTTCTATAAACTCAGAATTGTAAATGGTCAGGAAGGTATCAACGCCACTGTTGCTAATGGCAGTCATTTCAAAATTGACCCCGCCCGTCGCTGCTGCTGTGTATTTATAATAGTCTGCTTCTAAAGCAGTTGAAATAACACCTTCAATTGGATTCCCCGCGGTAAGTGTAATTGCAGTTGCGAAGGTGGTGCCCTGAACAGTGCTGGGCGCTGTAAATGCCGCAGAAACCTGGTAAGCGCCCGTGCCTAATCCATAAGCAGTTGCCTTAAGGTAGTAAATAGTATTTGCAGTAACATTAAGAGAAATAAAACTGTTCAAGCTTCCATTGCTATCATCATTTCGTGCGATTTCTACCAAGTTGGAATTATAAATGGCCAGATAGGAATCAATGCCACTATTGTTAATGGCATCCATTGCAAAGTTAACCACACCCGTGGTAGTTGCAATGTACTTGTAATAATCAGCATTATAAGCAGGATTAATATCTCCAAATGCACTCTGAACCGTACTACCTTGTGAAGCAGTAAGTGCAATAGCGGTTGCGAAGGAGTCGCCGGGGGCTCCGGCTTGACCAGAGGTGGGCGCTATAAATGTCGCAGAAACCCGGTATTCACCGGTGGCACTGGTGCCGGATCCATAAGCCGTTGCCTTGATGTAGTAAACACTACCCGCAGTAACATTAAGAGAAATAAAACTATTAAAGCCTCCATTGCTATCATCATTTCGTGCGATTTGTACAAAGGTAGAATTGTAAATGGTTAGGATTGAATCAACGCCACTGTTGTTAATGGCATCCATTGCGAAATTAACCACACCCGTTGTTGCTGCTGTATAGGTGTAATAATCAGGATCATATGCAGGATTAATTTCACCAATTGCACTCGCAACATTGCCTGAAGAAGCAGTAAGTGTAATAGCAGTTGCGAAGGAGTCGCCGGTGGCGACTGGTGCGTTTATGGGGTCCGATATCACTGTTGCAGAAATTTGGTAGGCGCCCGTGTCAGATTCAAAAGCCGTTGCCCTAATGTAGTAAATAGCATTCACATCAACATTAAGAGAAATAAAACTATTAAAGCCTCCATTGCTATCATCATTTCGCGCGATTTGTACAAAGTTAGAATCGTAAATAGTCAGGATGGAATCAACGCCACTGTTGTTAACGGCAGCCATGGCGAAATTAACCACACCCGTTGCTGCTGCTGTATAGATGTAATAATCAGCATTATAAGCAGGATTAATATCGCCATCAAAACTTGCAACCGTACTGCCTTGTTGAGCAGTAAGGGCAATGGCAGTTCCGAAGGAAGACCCTGGTGGTGCGGCAGCAATAGTAGCTACTTGAACTGGACTGCCACTGGTACTACCAAAGGAGTTAATGATTGCGGTCAGGCTACCAGAGGCGCTTGGCAGTGTAGTAAAGGTTATAGTTAACTGGTTTGCAGTTGCATTAGTGACTGTGCCAGTACCACTGCTAAGAGTAACCGTATTGTTGGCCGCAATGGTATTAAACCCTGTACCAGCAATGGTAAGGGTAGTGGCGTTGCTTGCCAAATTAGCTGTATTTAATGTCACGATAGGTGCAACTATTGTAACCCGATATGCACCGGTTCCAGATCCATAAGCAGTAGCCGCCGTGACAAAGTAAACATTTCCCGCAATCACAGAAACACTAGTCAAACTGTTTAGCCCGGGGCCGTCATCATCATCATCACCTAAAAAAGTTCTGCTGGAATCATAAATGCTTATAAAGGTATCGATGCTGCTGCCGTTAATTTGATCCAACGACGCTTGAAGCACACCAGTTGCGGTTGCTGTAAAAGTGTAATAATCTTCCTCACCATCAACGAAAATATCTCCATCAGCGCCAAATCCACCCGTTATGGCGCTAAGAGGAATTGCTGTATCGAAGGAAGACCCTGGTGGCGCTAAGAGTGTCGCAGAAACCCGGTATTCACCCGTAGTACCCGTGGTGATAGTAGTAGATACATAAGCAGTTGCCTTGATGTAGTAAATACTACCCGCAGTAACATTAAGAGAAATAAAACTGTTTAAAGTTGTTGGATTGCTATCATCATTTCGCGCGAGTTGTCCAAAGTTGGAATCGTAAATGGTTAGGATTGAATCAACGCTACTGTTATCAATGGCATTCATGGTAAATTCAACCACACCCGTTGCTGTTGCTGTAAAAGAGTAATAATCTTCTTCACCAGCAGCAGATATACTTCCATCAGCACCAAATCCACCCGTTATGGCGCTAAGAGGAATTGCTGTATTGAACGAATCTCCAGGTTCTAGCGAAAGATTTGCACTATTATAATCAATTGTGCTAGCAATAAGTGTATTTGAAACTTGGCCGACATGGAATTCGAGAACTTCATCGCCACCTTTTCCGGTCAAATTGCTACTAGCGCCGATATCGGCTTGCGTAATGCTTGCAAACTGCTCTACAAACGCTTTGCCTGCATCCGTGTTTGCGATCGAACAACCATAAAGAAGAATATCCGCATCTGAGGTTAAGGAGTTGCCCCAAGATGCAACCTGCGTTGCGCTGGCAGTTAAAACTCTGGAATCGAATGCCTGATTTCCGAAATACAATACACCATCATTTCCATGGCTGATAATTCTAAGTACTGGCACATTGGCAAGGCCTTCAAGCGCAGTGGTAATCTGGCTGACCACATCGCGGTTGCCATCGATTGAAACAACCAACGAGCCTTTTAATTCATCAACAGGGATGGTTGCAACAAGGGAAGAATCAATAAGGACAACACCTTTTGTAGAGGCGGCCTGCAAAGCAACATCATCAAGTTTGTTTACCAATTGAAAAGCTGAAGCTGAAAAAGCAGAGGCATCATTAGAGGAAAAATAAACCTGACTGGAACGGTAGTTGGTTGAGTTTTGCTGCAGGCGAATGTCATCAACAAGCGTGATGGAGTTTGCTGCACAAGTGTTTTCAGAAATACCAATTGCGAAGTCGTGGAAGGCAGGCACGGTTTTGGCATCGGGGGTAAGTCTAACTTCCAAATGCTCAACCGAAAGGCGGCCGCTCACTAACCGCCTAGATTTAGACCCAAACATCGATTTGAACCAACCCGTATGTTTAATATTATTCAATTGAATCTTTCTTATCTGTTGAAAAAAATATCACGCTATAAAATATCATTAATTGTAAATAATCCTGCAATAATGCGCAAGAATAAATACCCCATATCCTCCAGTAACTGCCTACAATGCTTATAATTGTCAAGCCAAAACAATTATCATCCAGGCCAGTATTTGAGTCGTACGAATGGAAACCTAAAAAAGATCAAGAAAAGCGTGATAATCCTTAAAATAGCCACAATCAGAAAAGTAAATATAGAATGTGCTAATAAACCGTTGCTGGCCAAAATAAGCCCAAAGAAATTAGAAAATGTGCCAAAGAAACGAATTCTTTCGCTACAAATCATTCAAAACAAGCAATTAAAACAATAGCTTTAGGAGTTTAGGTTCTATTACTTTTTAGGTGCAGGGGCATATTTAGACTGTAAGGCTTTAAACTCAGATTCTTTTTTCAGGGAATCGAAGGAATCATCTGAACTAACTGCTTGCCCCCAAATCCCTTGCCTTTGCGGTTCTGGAAATGCCTCAATCGCTTTCTTTAACAATTCGATGGCTTTTTTCTTGTACAAATCAGCCTGGGGTTTGAGTTCAGGCTTGGCATCGGAATCTAACTCAAGTTTACCCCCGGATATGGAATAAACACCAGCTGCGTTTAAAACCGTTTGCACGGAAGGGGTTGGATTTTTTGCAAGTGCAGCGTCTGCATCTTCAATTGCGCCTTTGATATTATTTTGTGTTGCACGCAAATAGCCTCGCATGGTTAAAGCTTCGATGATCTGGCCAGGTTCCGCATCCTTGCTTGCAAGCACCATGGTAAAATCGTCTTGGGCAAGATCCTTCCAAGCGCTAACTAAAAGCATGGCCCTGCGCACCCGAGACTGAGTGTCATCAGGAAGCATGGCTGCACTTCGGCTTAAATCAGATAATGCAGGCCCCAACAAATTCAAAGCTCGCTGGCAGATTCCACGTCCTTTGTAAGCCAAGGGATCAAGGGGCAAATCCTTCTTCGGGTCATGCGTGGCAAAATAATCATCAAATGATGTTTTGCTTTCTGCAAACTTATTCAGTTCAAGCAAAATCTTCGCTTTCAAAAGATGGGATAAGCTGTTGCTGGGATTTAATTGCACTGCAAGATTGCATAGAGGAAGAGCTTTATCAAAATTCTTAGTAGAGTAAAAAAGCTCTGCTGCAATTAGGTAATCTTCGATTTTATCTTTGTTGAGAAATCGCAAATTACCTGCTTGAATAAAGTCCTCTGTAGCTTTCTGGATTTCTTTAGGCTGCAAATCGAGGTAAGCCAAACCACGCCAATGGTATGAATCACCACTTATCGGATTGGCCTTGATGTTTTTAGTGAACAATTCGATGGCTTCAACATTTTTGCCTTCCTTGCGGTAGCAAAGAGCAAGATTGTTAATACCTCTTGGGTCTGTAGGTTTCAGTTTAACGGCTTCCTCAAAATTCTTCTGTGCATCTTTAAATTTGTTCATTTCAAAGAACAAATTCCCTTCATTAACCAACACATCAAACT
>Ga0208363_1000120_pt1 | contig 21210 bp, 16 predicted proteins | sample LakMenEpi03May11_FD_150666 | JGI IMG/M metagenome (GOLD analysis project Ga0208363, IMG submission 150666) | Freshwater microbial communities from Lake Mendota, WI - 03MAY2011 deep hole epilimnion (SPAdes) | ecosystem: Environmental > Aquatic > Freshwater > Lake > Epilimnion/Euphotic zone ...
AAGTGCGCCCTTTTGTAGGGGTCAAAGATATCACCATGATGCATTCCGTGGTTGATATCAGCGGCCTCAATCGCATCAGTACAAAAGTTCTTTCAAATGCAGCCCATGCAATGGCAGGCATGCTAAATGCACCCTATATCAGCTCCACCCTAGAAAAACCATTACTCGCTGCAACCATGTTTGGTGTCACCACACCCTGTGTAGAATTGGGCCGAAATATTCTTGAACAATCAGGCAGGGAGGTTTTGGTTTTTCACGCCACAGGTACCGGCGGATCAACCATGGAATCTTTCATTCGAGATGGCCTAATTAAAGGCGTATTAGATATCACCACAACTGAGCTTGCAGATGAATTGGTCGGGGGAATTTTGAGTGCGGGGAATGAAAGACTTACAGCGGCAGGGATCATGGGCATTCCCCAGATTATTTCGGTTGGGGCTTTGGATATGGTGAACTTTGGCCCCATGGATACAGTGCCCGAAAAATTTCGTAGTCGAATGCTTTACGCCCACAATTCAAATGTCACACTCATGCGCACTACGCCCGAAGAAAACGATTTACTGGGTAAAGAAATTGCGCTGAAAGCGAATGCTGCAAAGGGGCCCACTGCGATCATTTTTCCGCTGCATGGAATCTCGGCACTAGATGCCTCGGGCCAACCGTTTTGGTGGCCACAAGCCAATCAGGCATTAAGGGAAAGCTTGAAATTATGGTTGAGCCCGGATGTGGAATATATCGAGATGGATTTACACATCAACGACCCAGCCTTTGGTAAGGCGTGCGCCCAGAAACTTATAAATTACTTAAAGGATTAACGCTTTGCAGCAGATCCTGATTCTTCAGGGGCCTTAACATTCTTCTTTTCGTTTTCTTCGATGGTCTTTATTTTCTCTTGCACAAATTCAGTGCCCTTACCAATATCCGAAGTGATTTTTTTGGTATTAAAATCTATGTTAATATTGCGTTTACCATCTGAGGTAATATCAGCTTTCACCATATACCAACCTTGAAAATATCCGACAGTTGCAAATGTGATTACACAAAAAGCTGCAAGTGCTAAAAGATTCCGCATGATTTATCGCCTCGAAAAAGTCAAAGTCAACAAGTTTCAACAATCCACCAATCCCATCTGAGAATCAATTTTTACCAAAGGAGCCAACCGCATACCAGACCACTTTTAAATCGATAGCAAATACCCCAGTTTCGCTCAATCTACTATTACTTGTGCTTTACAAACTTAACCGTATTGACCTTGCCCGAATAGGTTTCGTAAAAGCAATCATGGCTGAATATTTAGCCATTAAACTGATTTGAAACTTGTCCAAGATAGCTGAGAACTCATGGTTACGGATAAACAAGACGATCAAGCCGGAATCAAATGGATCGCTTACGCCCTGATCCTCGGTTCAGGATTACTGCATCTGGTCTACCTACTTTTCTTCTGCCCATTAAACCTAGCCCCTGATGAGGCCCACTATTGGGATTGGTCCCGCCATCTAGATTGGAGTTACTACAGCAAAGGCCCGATGGTTTCGTGGCTTATACGCATGGGTCGTGAAGTCTTTGGCCCACTTAGTATTGCTATTTGTGGATCCGAAATGCCTGCAGTAAGATTTCCCGCAGTGATATGTGGCACCCTGCTTATCTGGGGTATTTTTGTTCTCACATTAAAAACAACCGCCAATGCGCGAGTTTCACTAGTTGCAGTGATCATCGCAATTTCCCTGCCTCCCATCGCTGCAGCCTCATCGCTGATTACGATCGATGCGCCTTACACTTGCGCTTGGGTATGGGCCCTGGTGTTTGGTTACATGGCATTATTTGAGGATAAAAGTTGGGCTTGGTTTGCTGCAGGGGCTGCAGTTGGATTTGGGATTCTTGCAAAATACACAATGATTTTATGGATAGGGTCGCTAGCATGCTTTTTCTTATTCACGCCACAATATCGAATTTACTTCATTAAACCGGGGCCATGGGTACTCGGATTCACCGCAGCTTTTTTCTCGCTTCCCATCCTCATTTGGAACATCCAAAACAACTGGGTTTCTTTTCATCATGTTAGCGCCCTCGCAGGAATGCATCAGGGGCCAAGAATACAATGGATGGGCCCTCTTACATATCTAGGACAACAATTCGGGTTACTGCTAGGCTACTGGTTTATTCTTTGGGCTTGGGCCATGTGGCATTTCAGACCTTGGTTGCAAGAAAATGCAGTTAAGCAATATTTGTGGTGGATGTCTGCTGTCACCTTCCTGGTTTTTTTCGGGTTCAGTCCAAAAACCGGGGGCGGAGAAATGAACTGGCCCGTTACAGCTTATCTTTCAGGGTTGGTGCTTATTATTTTTCATATGCAAGAAATCCTAGCAGGACAAAATCGCTTTCTACTAAACTGCTGCAAATTTTTTGTCCCTACCTTCATAGCTCTTGGTCTTGCAATCTCCCTTTTTATGCACCAAAGCGAATGGATCAGGCCACTCTTCTTACTTATCGCTGAAAACCCTTCCAAGGCCAACCCCTTCCCTCTTCGAAAATTTGACCCTACTTGCAGGCTCCGTGGTTGGGTTTCCGTCGCCAAGGAAATTGACAAATTACGCGCTGACATTACCTCTTCCACGGGTCGGGAACCCGTCCTTGCAGGAGGCAGTTGGAATGTACCTGGAGAAGTCGGATTTTACTGCTCAGGCCACCCGCAAGCCTATTCCATCGGCTTGGTCAATGGCGATCGACACAGCCAGTATGATCTCTGGCAAAACCCTATCGACCATCCTGAAGCTTTCCTTGGAAAAGATTTTCTGGTGATTGGTATCGTTTCGCCTAAGGCGAGAAAAGCTTTTGATAGCGTCGAAGAATTACCCTCATTTATGTATTACGAAAATGGTCAACCCATAAGCGTATGGCAATTTCAATTTTGCAAAGGGTTCAAGGGTTTCAAGGTTGAAGGAAGCCCTGGTCACTTTTAAGAAGGCAAAGCTCATCGCCCTAATCTTCCTAAAGCAAACATCTTTACATCGCTTTGATTAATTAGCTCAAGATTGGGTTGTACAATCCCGATAATAAAGATATACGCTCCTCGGATTGATTCGATGTTTTATTTCTTCATGGTGGTGAAATGGGTATATTAAAAAGTCTTATTCTTTGTTCGGATTGTGGGAAGAGTTGGGATGTTCCTAAATCCAATACAATATTTGAAAAGCAAAGGCAGGAATCATGCCCTTGCCCACAATGTGGATCCTACACTCTTGCATATCAAGAAAAAATGATCAAAAGATTGTTGCTTGAAAAGAATGCCGAAGTATCACCTCTGGCAAATGCATCATAAAAAACGCCTACTATAAAAACCAAAGACCCCGGAATAGATCTTCCGGGGTCTTTATCGTATCAAGGCTGCTTTGACGGACAGCCCGTCAGCCGCCTTAAAGCAGCCTTACCTGGATCTTTTTACACATTACGAACACCTCCCTTTCAATAGAACTTTCCCTAATCCGGGCTAAACCCAGTTGCCCTGACTCGGGACTTCTGTAAATCGCACCACGCTAGCGCGATCCGTCTCCGCTAATGAAATGAATTCATCAACGAAGATATCTCATTCATAACACCCAAACATGGGTCTTGACAAGTTATGTTGAAATAATTTTCAAAATAGTTTTTATCTAATCAAAAACTGATCTAGCAAAGTTTTGCATCAAAAGAACACAATATGCTTAGGATTTATCTTTCTTGGCCATGAGGTGACAGGCATGTGGCAGTCTATCGCAGTAATAGCTTTTATGACAACCGGCCAACAAGCGGTTGCGCCGCTCGAGTTTTTAAATATCCGTGCCCCCATGGGAATCTATGGCGCCAACAGGCCCGATTCGAAGAAATATCATCCAGGCGATAACTTTATACTGGCGTTTGACATCAATGGGTTAAAGATTGATGCGATTGGTCAGGCGTTTTATAGCCTTGCTGGTGAACTCTTCAACAAAGATGGCAAAAGCATAATAAAAACTGCTCCCAAAGAGACTCCCGCCTTTAATCCTTTGGGGGGTTCCCGATTGCCTGCGTATGCGGCTGTTCCCATAAGTTTGGAAATGCCTGCGGGAAGTTACACTTACAAATTAATCCTCACAGATTTGACCGACAAAAGAACAGCGATGTTAACTCAATCTTTTGAGGTTTTGCCTAAGTCCCTGGGATTTGTGTTATGGCATATGACTTATGAAAACAATTTCCCCGCCCCTCCAGTGGGCGTACCTGGGCAGGAATTTATTCTCCGATTTTGCGTAACTGGTTTTGAAGCAGATGCACAAACCAGAAAACCCAATCTCTCTTTTACCGTTCGCATCCTGGATGAGGCTGGAGTACCAACCTTATCAAAGCCTTTTAGTGGTGAAGCCAAAGATATTCCCGAAGAATTTAAAGATATTTTTCCCATCTCCGTACCCATTCGACCAAACAGGCCAGGCAGGTTTACCATCCAAGTTTCTGTTACCGACAACCTGACTAGAACCAAAACCACCATCAAGCAAGAAACACCATTTCTTGTTCTCGAGCCTAAATAGTTATCCTCTTTGCAAATAGTTCTTTACAATAATAAGGGAGGGTCCTTTGGCCTTCCCTTATTGTTTGTATTTTGAATATTCATTGGAGCTTTTCATAATGTCAGATTTAGAGAACCGTATTGCGCAATTTCAGAAGATGGCCAACGATGATCCAGATAACGAACTGGGCCATTATCGTTTGGGCCAACTCTACATGGAAAATAAACAGTTTGAAGAAGCAGTTGCATCCTTCAACCGAACATTGATCCTTAGCCCACAATTTTCCAAAGTATTCCAACTTCTGGGTAACTCACTTCTTTCCCTCGACAAAAAAGCCGAGGCTGTCACCACTCTGCAAAAAGGGTTCACAATTGCTGATGAACGAGGCGACAACATGCCCCGGGATGAGATGGCTCGCATGCTTAAAGAATTGGGCGAACCTGTTCCTGAATCAAAAAAAACTGTTGCACCAATCAGCACTGGCGCAGGCGATGCAATGGGCAACATGCAGTGCACCCGGCCTGGTTGCATGGTTGGTTCAAGGGCCAGAAAACTTCCCGCACCACCTTTAAACGATGAACTTGGCAAAAGAATCTTTGAAGCCATCTGCGCCGATTGCTGGAGCGAGTGGGTTAAAAATTACAGCATCAAAGTTATCAATGAACTTAGGCTCGATCTTAGTTCTGAACGCGGACAAGCCGAGTACGACAAATACATGCATGAATTTCTCGGTTTAACACAAGAATAATCATGAATGCCTTTTGCTCTGAGTATTTAGTTCGCTACGGTAAAGCAGGAGAATTCGGCAGGTTTCACGCCCAGAAACCTCTGCAACTCCTCAAAGGCGATCTCGTAATCATTGAAACCCACAGGGGCAAAGAAACGGGGGAAATTCTTTCCCCCTCTACACCCATAATTGCCAAGTTCCTACCCAATACTACCGTAGGAAAGCTTTATGGCACACTCACCGCCCAAGATGATTCGCTAGTTCAACTTAACCATTCAAAATCATCTCTCATCATTGAAGCCGCTAAAAATATCTCCCTTGCCTTAGCTTTGCCCGTTTCTATTCTTGATGCCGAATTACTTTTCGATGGCAAACATGCTGTCCTTCATCTCGCAACAAGCCCCAAAACAGATGTTCGCGATTTGATCTCAAAGCTATCCAATGATTTCGATCTGCATATCTATGTCGAAAACATTACTCAACCAAATCAAGATGATGATGACGAATCACCCGTAAAAGATGCGGGATCCTGCGGGTCGGGTAATTGTGGTTCGAAGGAAGGCGGCTGCGGAAGTTGCAGCAGTGGCGGCGGGTGCGGGTCTTGTTCTACTACCAAAGAAAAAAAGCCTGCGTTGGAAGCAAATGCCTCACAACGCAAGCCCTTAATTTAGCCAACTCGTTTACGCTTACTTCAAGCCTGCAGCAGATCGCAAAGCTGCTGCCTTATCGGTTTTTTCCCAAGTGAAGTTTGCAAGCTCGCGACCAAAGTGGCCGTTTCGTGCTGATTCTTTGTAGATCGGCCTGCGCAAATTCAGCGTTTCGATAATGCCCTTAGGCGTTAACAGGAAAGTCTTGCTGATAAGAGCAGCAATCTTATCATCGGTTAAGCCATGCTTTGCAGTACCAAAAGTGCTAACCCAGATATTGATCGGATCAGGGTAACCAATCGCATAAGAAAGCTGAACTTCGCACTTCGATGCTAGGCCTGCTTTTACAATGTTTTTGGCAATATAACGGCACATGTAAGCTGCAGAGCGATCAACCTTTGTTGGGTCCTTACCGCTGAATGCACCGCCGCCATGACGACCCATGCCGCCGTAGGTATCTACAATGATTTTTCTACCAGTAAGGCCGCAATCACCATGAGGGCCGCCTTCAAGGAAGATGCCAGTGGGGTTGATATGAACCAAAATAACATCACTTGGATATTTTTTGCCCGACTCACCAACTGGGACAAAGTGAAACTTGGTTTTCGCATCGACCAAATCAGGCCGTTCGGCCTTCAAGGTTGGGATAATCAAAGTATTCAGAATTTCTTCACGAGCTTTATCAGAGAAGACTTTCTTCTTCTTTTTAATCTCAACAACACTCTCATCATGCTGGGTGGAAAGCACAATCGTATGAATTCGATTTGGGGTGCCATCTGGTTTGTATTCGATGGTTACCTGACTCTTGGCATCAGGGCGAACAAAATTAAGTTTGCCGCTTGCCCTTAACTTTGCATGATTTTCAACCAAGCGATGGGCCAAAAAGATGGGGAGGGGCATTAAGGATTTGGTTTCTTCACAAGCAAAACCAAACATCATCCCTTGATCGCCCGCACCGCCACCATCCACACCAACCGAGATATCAGGCGATTGCGAATGCAACTTACATTCAATCTGGCAGGTATCAGCAGCAAAGCCAATGGTTGGATCTACATAGCCGATTTCTCGAATAATCCCTCTCACAAGCTTATCCACAACCGTTCTGGTAAGTGGTGCTGTGGTGGTTATTTCACCCGCTACACAAACATAATCTGTTGTAACAAGGGTTTCACATGCTACCCTACTCTTGGGATCATGCTGCAAGCAGAAGTCCAAAATGGTATCACTGATTTGGTCGGCAACCTTGTCAGGATGCCCCATAGAAACGGATTCACTGGTAAAGAGATAATTCTGGTTCACAATCTTCCTCATTTTGTTAAACAATCATGTTCCGTCACGGTGTCGAAATTATAAGAAAAGAGTGGGTATAAAACCAATATCAGAGTTACAGAAAAAAGGCTTTTATGAAAAACACCCAACCACTAGTCCTGATCAATGCCGTTGGTCTTACCCCAAAACTGCTCAAATTCGCACCAAAACTGCAACAACTTGCATTAAATGGCTGGATGCGCCCTTTAAAAGAATCGCTCCCCGCAGTCACTGCAACCTGTCAGGCGACTATCCTTACCGGAAAAGAGCCCTCTGTCCACGGAATAGTTGGGAATGGCTGGCTTTTTCGCGATACTGCAGAAGTTCGCTTTTGGCAACAATCCAACCATCTTATCCAAGCCGAACCCATCTACAAAACCGCCTCGCGACTTGCCCAAGCTCAGGGCTCATCCTTCAAATGCGCCAAAATGTTCTGGTGGTTTAACCAAGGCGCTGATGTCGATATCAGCGTTACTCCCAAGCCCTATTATGGCGCCGATGGTAACAAGGCCTTCGGCATTTCAGGATCATCACAAGAACTAACCACAGGATTAGAAAAAAAGCTGGGGGCCTTCCCCTTCCCATCTTTTTGGGGGCCGATGGCAGGGCTGCCCTGCACACGCTGGATAGCACAGGCAACTGCAGAAATTATTACACATGAAACTCCCAATCTAACCCTCGCTTACTTGCCCCACCTTGATTACGACCCGCAACGCTTTGGGCCCACGGGTTCAGATATGCCGAAACTTACTAGAGAATTGGATCAGGCTTGCGAACCGATTTTAGACGCTGCCAAAGCTAAAGGTGCCCGGGTTTGGATCGTGAGCGAATACGGGCATTGCAATGTGCAAAGTGCGATAGAGCCCAACAAGATTCTAAGGAAGCATGGCTTTCTTGTATGCAGAGACGGGCCCTTTGGCGAGACCATCGATTTTTTTGCTAGCAGGGCATTTGCTGTTTGTGATCATCAACTGGCACACATCTACATCAAAGATTCCAAAGATATTCCAAAAGTAAAAGCGATTCTTGAAGAAACACCGGGCATCAAAATCATTCTCGATGAGGAAGGAAAGAAAAGCATGGGTTTGGCCCATCCTCGTTCTGGCGAACTTGTTGCACTCTCGGAAAACAACAAATGGTTTGCCTACCCTTATTGGCTTGATGAAAGCAGGGCCCCAGATTTCGCCCGCACCGTAGATATCCATCGAAAACCAGGCTACGACCCTTGCGAATTGTTCTTCGATCCCAAGTTACTTTTCCCCAAACTTAAAGTGATCAGAAAACTCTTGGGCAAAAAGCTGGGGTTCCGAACCCTGATGGATGTAATCCCATTGGATCACTCTTTGGTGAAGGGAAGCCATGGCTTGGTTTGCGACAACGATGAGGATTGTGCTTTGTTGGCAGGAGATGGCCCTGCCCCACCTTTGGGAAAAATGCCCATGATTAATGTGCATGGGCTCATGATGAATGCGCTAGGATTTTCAGGCCAAGCCTAGGATCAATCAAGCTTCTGGCTCGGCAACTAGGTCTTCCGCAACCTCAGGCGTAATTTCTTTAATTGGGAAAGGTAATGGGGCAAGGGCCTTCAAACCTATATCCGTTCGATATTGCATGCCACTAAATTTAATTAAGTTCACTGCTTCATAAGCTTTAGCCCTCGCAGCAATCATATCATCACCCAAAGCTGTAACGCTCAACACACGACCACCATCGGTAACAATATTTCTTGAATCAAACCTGGTTGCGCCATGAAAGATTTGAACATCCTTCAGCTTTGCAGCTTCGTGAAGCCCTGTAATCGTATGATTCTTATCAACAACCCCAGGATAACCCTTTGCAGCAAGAACTACGCAAACCGCGGGCCTAGGATCCCATGCGATCTTACCTTCAAACTCATCAAGTCTATTTTCAACTGCAGCTTCGAGTAGATCCAATAGATCGGTTTGCAAACGCATCATCAAGGGCTGGGTTTCGGGATCGCCCATCCTGCAATTAAATTCGAGCACCCGTGCGCCCTGCCCTGTAACCATGATCCCTGCATAAAGAATTCCATGAAAGGGCATTCTTTTTCGCTTCATCGCATGTACGGTCGGAACCAAAACTTCCGTATCAATTTGATCGAGTATTTCCTTCGTGCCCAATGGCGCAGGGCAATATGCACCCATCCCACCGGTATTAGGCCCTAGGTCATTATCAAAAATAGCCTTATGATCTTGGCAAGGCTCAAGCGGGATGATGGTTCTGCCTGAAACAATGGCAAGCACACTAAGCTCTTGACCAACCATGCGTTTTTCCAAAACAATTTGGCGACCAGCGGTTCTGCCAAACTCTTCCTTCACCATGATGCGCTCAACAGCTTTAAGGGCTTCTTCCTGAGTGGAGCAAACAATCACGCCCTTACCTGCTGCTAGGCCATCAGCCTTCACTACCAGCGGATACCTGCGGGTTGAAATCCAAGTTTTCGCCTGATCAGGGTGATCGCAAATCTTGAAGTCTGCGGTAGGCACATTGGCATCATGCATGACAGTCTTAGCGAAGGCCTTGCTAGATTCCAAAGTGGCAGCTAATTTCGAAGGGCCAAAAATAGGCAGCCCTTCTTTTTTAAATGCATCTACAATTCCAAGCGCTAATGAATCTTCCGGGCCAACCACCGTTAAACCAATCTTCTCGGCCTTGGCGAATTCCACCAAGCCTTTTATATCATCTGATGCAATTGGAACATTGGTTGCAAATGCTGCTGTACCAGGATTACCAGGCGCACAAAAGATTGCCTTTGCTCGCGGGGAAAGCGATAACTTCCAGGCCAAGGCGTGTTCACGCCCGCCTTTGCCTACTACTAAAACTTTCATTGCAGCTCTCGCGATCTTAGGATGCCTTGGCAGGGAGAAGCGTTAACAAATAATCCTTGCCCAATCGATTACAGTAATCTCCAAAGGTTTCGCCCTGTGCTCTTTTACCTTTGAAATCAACAAAAAGATGGCGGAACATCGGAACGATATCCGACTTCAATACCAAATCCTTCAACATGAAATTCAGACGGGTGCCATTCACATGACCACCAACAAATACCATGTACTTTTCACCACTTCTACCCACAAAACCTATTTCACTTTGATAAGGGCGCACACAACCATTCGGGCATCCTGTCATTCGAATATTAATAATCTCATTCGCCAAATCTAGTTCGTTAAGAACTACTTCCATCTCATCGATGACCCCAGGCAATGCCCTTTCTGATTCAGAAATCGCCAACCCACAAGTTGGAATCGCTGGGCAGGCAAGACTGTACTTCTGGATATTCGAAAGATCCTGTGGTTTCTTAACCCCATGGCTGGTCAAAATAGCTTCGATCTCCTGCTTGGCGCTTTCAGGCAGATCACAAATCAAAATATCCTGAATTGCAGTCAGCCTTACTTCAGTATCAAACTTGGTGATGATCGTTCGTAAAGCGGTACGCAGTTTAAAATCGCCTTCATCCTTGATACGACCACTCTCAACGCTTACACCATAGAAGAATTTCCCATCGCCCTGGGCATGCCAGCCAAGGTGGGTTTCATAACCCGTGATCTGGATGTTTTTTGGCAACACCAATGGCTTAGTCAGATAGCCCTTCAAAACTTCGCGGAACTTCTCAACGCCCCAATCTGCAACCAGATACTTAATGCGAGCTCTTTTACGGTCTGCCCTGTTGCCATGATCTCGATAAAGAGTGATCACTGCTTCAGCACCTTTAAGCACATCCTCCCGAGGGACATAACAAATAGGAATGGATAAATGCGGGAAAGTAGTAGCTTTACCATGGGTCTTTCCCATGCCACCACCAACCAAAACATCATACCCAACCACTTCACCATTTTTGATATCTGCAACAAAACCAAGATCCTGACTGAACACATCAATGCAATTATCATGAGGCGCAGTCAGCCCGGTCTTAAACTTCCTAGGTAAATATAACTTGCCATAAATGGGTTCAAAATCTTCCGTTGCTGTTTCACTCAGGGATTTACCATTGAGCCAGATTTCATGGTAGGCAGTGGACTGAGGCGCCAAATGCATCGCAATTGCATAAGCATCATCCTGAAGCGTTTGATGCACCTTGTCGTTCTTCATCGGTACGGGGCAAGCCATCACATTACGGTTTACATCACCACAAGCAGATAAAGTGGAAAGCATGCATTCATTAATGCCTGCGATCACGCCTTTAAGATTGTTTTTTAGAATCCCATGAAACTGAATGCTCTGCCTACTGGTAAGGCGGATAGTGCCGTTGGCGTGCGATTCAGCTAATTGATCAAGAGCAAGGTATTGCTTAGCGGTCATTTTCCCGCCAGGGATTCTACCCCGCACCATGAACATGTAATGTTTGCCTAGGCCATCGGATCTGCGATTTTTACGGGCATCCCTATCTTCCTGCTGATAGGAACCATGAAACTTTAGCAATTGTTTGGAATCATCAGAAAAATGATCATCAGCACCGGCTAGCTCAAGGCTCAGCGTGCCTCGCAGCGACCTGCTATTTTCCTTAATGATTTCAACAGCGGATCGACCGCTTTCAGGGGCTTCATCTACAACTGTCTCGTTTTCATTTGCCATTATTTGTGTTCCGGTTAGTAAAAAAGATACCTAACTTCTTATTCAAAGAGCTTAATCCCTACCAAAGGAAAAGCTTTACATTCTTATGTAGTCAATTTAGGCGGATTAATCCTTTAATTCCAGTCCAAGAATCAACCAACTTTAATGAATAGATCGATTCAATCTGCATTAATCCTCACAATTATTTATTTTTCACGCCTGTTTTCATACTATTCAAGTTCCAACCGAGTTCATCCGAACTTCATTAATATACAGAGGAAACTATTCACCTGTAATGAATTGCAACATTTGATGAGAGGCTTAGGGTGACTGTGACGAAGGATCTGCTCAACCCCCAACATTCCATTCATTATGGTTTCCTTACGATTAATCAGGATGCCAATGGTTTTTTTGGCGCTTATCTTGTTACTAATCGCTGGGCAAGGCCTATTGAATTCCGAATTAGTAGTGCTGTTCAACCCAATAAAGTTCAGCATATTCTTTATGGAGAAGGGCTAAAACCTTTCATTTATTCAGAGGTTATAGGCAAAACTTTGGTTGAAAAAAGCTCACAATTAGTCGATTTAGTGGTTACAGATCTTCCCGAAGTCCTTGGATTACGCAAAAAGCTTGATATCCCCGTGGTTTGCCTTGCAAAAGCAGAAGATGCAGTTCCAGAAGGCACCCATGTTATCACAGGCCCAAGAGGCGTCGGATTGCACTTAGCAGGAACCATTGAAGAAGCTGAGCTTTTTACCAACTTTTTTGAAGGTTTAGATATCGATCTAGCTGAACCATTCATTCGCATACGCGATGCAGTTCAAGAAACTAGAAAATCAACCACCCGCACGACTTCCGCTGCTTAAAACAGCGGCTAAGGCGCAGTTGTTCCTTCGATCGTTACCAATATAGGCGTTTCTTGAAGGTCAGTCTTAATTTTTAGCTGCTTCTTAAACTGACCTTCCTGCTTAATTGAGCACTTAAAGGTCACAGTCTGAACCATCGAAGGCTCGCTTGTAGGCTGGGTTCCTAGCTCGATCCCCTCGCCCAAGCCATCCACTCCCAAAACTTTAAAAGGCTTGCTAGCACGAACCACCACTCTGCGTGTCAAACTTTCCTCGGGTTTAATCGTGCCCAGCGAAAGCAATGCTGGCGATACACTTATCGAAGATTGAATTGTGGCTTCTACCAAAACCGAAAGCAAGGGTGTGCCAGTATCGTTGGTTTTTAAGTGAATAAACTCTTTAAGATTCCCAGATGGAGCATCGGGCTTCAAAGTAACACTCACCTGATACCCTATCTGGCCAGGTTTACGGTAACTTTCCTTAAAAGTGGCTTCCAAAGGCGTATCTTTAGAGATTACTTCCGTAATTTGCCAGTTTTGGGTGCCTGCATATTCAACCTCGATGGTTTGTTCTGCTTTCTGCCCTTGGGAAACAACCCCAAACGCAACCTGCCCCGGATTAAAAACGACATCACTTCGGCTATTGCCTGTAACTCTGATTTCAGCGGTAGAAACATACTCTGGTCCAACCGTGACATAAACAATCACGGTCTTCGAGCCAGAAAACCTTCGGGCATCCATGGTGACATCAATGGTTGCAGATTCACGTGGTTCCAATACTTTCACAGACGAAGAAGCGCTGGTGCAACCACACCCACTACGGATATTAACAATTTCCATTTTGACTGCATAAATGTTGGTGATGGTAAATCGGTGAAAAAGTTGGGCACCTTTTGGCACTACACCGAAATCATGCACAAGGCCATCCTTGAACATTTTATCTGCCCATGCTTGAGCAGAAACTGCACTCGTAGAAACCAAACCTAGAAATAATGCTATTAAAGCATGGCGAATGATAGCCACAATCCCCTCCTTGGAACGACCCAAATTAGTCCTTATAAAATCAAATCTAATAGAAATGGTAGTCTGGGAAAAGGCTGATTCTCCCAAACTACTCATAATTTTAATTACTTAAACGCTTCCCACTTCTCTTTAATGAACTTAAACCCATTGCCATAAACATCTTCGGGCGAAGGGAACATATCTCGCCAAATCTTGGTAGCGGCTGCTAAATCGGGTAACGCTCGCCCAAAAGCCTCAATGGTAAGCCATCCATCGTACTTAGCTTTCCTCAATGCTTTAAAAGTTTCATCCCAATGCACATGGCCACTTCCGGGGGTGCCTCGATCATTTTCACTAATGTGAACATGAACATAGGTATCTTCCATAGAAGCAATCGCGTGAGAAATATTTTTCTCTTCAATGTTGGCATGGAAGGTATCGTACATGGTACCAAAGTAAGGGTGATTGATTTCCCGAACAAGGTTCTTTGCATCCATTGCGTTGGTAAGAAAATAGCATTCGAAGCGATTGAGATACTCAATTGCGATTTTAACTTTTACTTTTTGTGCATGATCTGCGGCTTGGGTTAAAACTTCAACCGCCCTTTTTCTTTCATCTGCGGTTGGGGGCTGGCCTGAAAAAACTCCCAATGCAGAGTGGTATGGCCCCGCCAATAAATCGCCACCCATCACGCTGGTCATATCCAACGCCCATTTGATTCGTTCCAAACCTGCCTTACGAATACTCGCATCAGGACTAATGGGATTGGTCTCTGCGTTCACAACCGTTACTGCGGTGCAACCGAGCCCAAGGTTATCGAGTTCTTTTTTGATTTTTTTGTAGTGTTCAGCATCGCCATCAAAAAGGGGGATTTCAACGCCATCGTAACCGGTCTTTTTGATTTTTTCCAAGATAGGAAAATGCTCTTCGGTCACAAAAGCAGTCCACAGCAGCAGATTCATTCCAACTTTCATCAAAGGCTCCCTTAGTTAAAAGTAAAAAGATCAAAGGGGTATTGTGGCCTAAATTGATTCAATAAGCAAGAATGTCGTATGAAAACTTAGCGGGGAAGTTTTATTGGGCTCAAACAGCTTTCGTGTTAAACTGTTACTTTGATTAAACCTCTAGAAAACACACTCAAACTATAAAACCGACCATCTATATGGGCAAAGTGACCTTCTTTATAAAAATGATTATTTATGAAGCCCAATCGAGCAACACACCTTTCTCTCGCACTTATCCCAAAGATTAGCGTGACGAAAATGACGAGCGTGCTCTGCTGCTGATCGATCCGCATGTTAATTTTTATGCATGCGACAATGAAGCAGATGTTTAAATTGAGCGCCGCACCTGCGGGCGAAGTCGAGCAGCCAGAGCTGCTTACGTATATAAGCCTGCCGTTAACTCCCAATAAGCCTTTTCACCAGCCGCCCTCCTGCCGCCGAACGATGAAGGTACTCCGGCGGCGCACCAAAGCCCGAGTTGTCGTGGGGTCGAACGCCTCATAAAACGGCCCCGGTCAGCTTCATCCGCTGGTTAGCCGTTCTCACCCTCGTCAGTGGGTGCATCAGAATTCCAGGTGATGAAGCGATCGGCGACATCCGGCGGATTCAGCGCCGAAACCCAGCTATCGACCAATTCACCATCTAGGTCGCCTACCAATAGCAATGTGATTGTGGAACGGTCAGGCCCTGAACCGAAAAAGCCGTCTTTCTCCAGCCGCAGGAAGCCGCTCAAGACCGCAGCCCAAAGCGAATCGATCCGGGCCTCAAACTCCTCGTCCGGGCCATCGAAATTCTCGATAAGGGCTTCGTTGATCTTTGCGAAATGCTTCTCACCGAAATTCGCGAAGTGACCCCAGTCTCCGTAGGACCACCGCATTCCCGCACGAGTAGAAATCGATCCGTATTTGGGATCTACGGTCTCTTTGTAGCTCTGGACCGTCGCAGTCAGAGCCTCTTCGGTGTTGGCGGCCGGATGTATGAACTGAAGCGAATCGTCGGTGAACACTGCGAAAGCGTAGAAATGCTGCCCCGGGTTTGCGGAGATCAGCTCCGAAAAAGCGGCCTTTAACGCTGCGTAAATGTGGTCAGCAAGGTGGTCAAGAAGGTTCGATGCCATAGGTCTGCTTTCAGCTAACTAGGTTTTATGCAGACCTGTATAATATCTGCCCCGGTCTGCAAATCGTGACAATGGCCCAGGGACTGTATTGGCCACAAAAGATTTCCAATTATCGGTTTATAATCTTAGTTTAACCTTTCCCTTTCGTGTTAACAATCCCTTCAGGGCGGCGGTCCACATGTGAAAGCATTCCACGACGATACCCTGCAGTTACTGGATCAGTTACTTTGCCGCCGCTTTAAACTACCACCGATGCGATAGGTTTTCAATCTGATAATCCTGCGTTACTGGATCAGTTTTTTGCCGCCACTTTGGACTCCCGCGGTGGCGTAATCATGTAAGCACGCCATAGCCGTGGAGTATTAATTTTTTGGCCCTCCGATTTCAATTGTGGGGCCTAAGGATTCGGGTACAATATGCCTAATGGGTTCGAAACCTATATCCCATTGGGGTAAATCATGTATTGGTTGCGCCTATTTGTCAGGATTCTGCTTCTTTTAGGTACTGGGGTTTTAACTCTTTGCGCACTTTTTTTGTTTTGGTTGTTCTACCATAATCATTATTGGGTTCGAAATAACCATGACATATCCGAACAACTATTGGGCCAGGCCCATGACCCCAAAGAGATGGAAAGCGCTATTGGATATTTGGGGATCTTATTTTATTTGGAAGATGAGTCGTGGATTGCGATTCGTTATGTGGATACACATTCCCTAAACATTCAATCGAGTGCCATTGCTTTGGACAGTCAGGGACGATGGTACGAAAGTGATGAGCACTTTTGCGGTCGATTCAATTCTTGCAAGCTCAAGTATGATGCTATTCTCCGTTGGTTTGCTGATCCTAATGGAACAATGGATTCAAAAAAAGGGCTAAAGACTGACTACCTCCAGAATTTGGAACCGATTTGCGAAGTAGATCATTCGCCAAATTTCGAAGTGGCTGTGGAGCGCTTGTTGAAGCTTGGGTTTAAGAAAAGAATTTCCGGAACGGAACCAAAAATGAAAGGGCCGTGGCCCATCAAGATAGAGACCAAAAGGGCCGTGTTGGAACGATTGTCACATTAATTGGTTGTCCCTGAAAAACCCTCAAAGCCCTTGCAAACTAGTTTTTTAAAAATAAGTGAATAATGGGATTTGCCAAGAATCAATCATTCCTGCAAGAAAAGCTCGCAAAAGATGAGGTGGGGCGAGGGTGACGAAACCACCTCGTTGCCGTCATTCTCCGCGAAAGCGGGGAATCCAGAAATACAGGCACCCAAGAAAAGGCAAAAGATAAAGACATTTTTGCCACGGATTAACACGGAAACAAAACACTCATACCATTTGAAATTGTCTGCCTTTGCGTACTTTGCGTCTTGGCGGTGATGGTTTTTAAAAGAATCAAATCATTATTACCGCAAAGTAGGCAAAGACCGCGAAGAGACAAGAAAATAGCTCTCTGGGTACAATATTAATACCAGCGGATTTACATCCGCCGCTCAATAAAAAAAGGGTCCCTGAGCTTGCCGAAGGGGTTCTGAAAGAAACCGTCGCTGACGCATCCGGCTCTGAAAGAAAATTGTGAGCGCTGGGCTGGGAGGGAAGCAACTTTTGCTCCCCTCCCTTTTACTTTTTAATTCGCTCTTAAAATGAAAAACCAAATGATTTCGCAGTGCAAAGCAACGCTTAGACACTAAAATAGTCATATGTGGCGTTCCTTGCCATAAAACCATGATCGTTCCTATAAATAGATTAGTCTTACATTACCTGATCCGCCGATATTGATGTATCACCATGAACAGCTTACTTGCCTGCCAACTGACTTTGCTCTTATTAAATGCAGATACTGCGAGCGTCGATTTTTTTGAAGCCAAGATTCGCCCAGTATTTATTAAGCATTGTGAAAAATGCCACAACGCATCAAAGCAGCACTTAAACTTTAAAAAAACAATCATAAGTTATAAAAGACATCCCCAATAGAACATAAACTCTAATTTTCAAAATAAAACTTATTTTTAAAATATAAATTAAGTATTTTAGCATTAATTAAGGCAAATATTAAGAATGTGATGTCATAAAACAAACAATAACGATATTTTTTAAATTTGGCTGTTGAAAAAGACCTCAAGGATACTATATTCCCTAAATAGCCGTGTCGACCCACCTTAACTATTCTTAGTATTCACCCTTAGCAACGCAAAGGCACTACAATGAAAAAGACAAAAACTCGATACTTCAAACCCTCCCTATTTCGTTTTGAAGACCGATTTAATCCCTCCGCTTTTGCAGAACCGATTGTGTTAAATAGTGTTAACGGCTTGCTTGATATCACTCTTTTGGCTCACCAATCTAATCAATTGTTAGAAACTACAGGCCAAACCCCTTTCAATTCAGGATCTACTCCTGCGCAAGTACTTACAGGAGGTTTCTACACCTATCAATGGACGCTGAATAGTGGCCAAGCTTCATTAGCTGGTGTTAATGTCTCAACCACCTCAGGCGATAATTACACCGGACCCACCCTGAATGTAAATCGTGGTGATACCATTAGAATTCGCATGGAAAATGATTTGCCCGATTCCATTCCTTTAGCACCGGATATTAATACCGCCTTTTCAACTATAAGCACTATGACCCCCGGACCACAACCCATCAATAACCACATGCACGGTTTGCATGTATCCCCTGCGGGAAGTTCCGACAATGTTCTAATTGAAATCCCTCAAGAAATGGGCTTTGTTTACCAATACACCATCCCTCAAGACCAACCAGATGGCCTATTTTGGCTGCATAATCACCGCCATGAATTTACCTCCGATCAGACTTACCGCGGGCTTGCAGCCATGATCATCGTTGGAAACGCTGCAAGCAATATTGACCAAGTTGCCTCAATCCCCGCAGCTAATCAAAGAGTCATGGCCATGCAAACACAAAATCTTGCTAGCGCCACCAACCCTTCTATTCCAAGCTACTTGATAAACCCTCAAATGGATGGTGCAGCCTATTCAGTAGGTGGCGCTTCCGGCACACCCTTACAGTATTTGCAATATTTTCAGGGCGGTAGTGTAGACAGCACCGCGCCTTACACCGACCCTACAAGCAGTGCAGGTGGAATTCCTTCGTCCTTTGTAAAACAGTACACCATCAATGGGCTTGTCAATCCGACTATAACTGTTGGTAAAGGGCAAACAGAAGTTTGGTCTTTCGACAATATTAGCTCTGTCACTAATTTCCAAATTCGACTTTACGACCAAGCTGGCACCCGGGTTGACAACAATCTATTCCAGATCTCTCAAGATGGAAACACACTTGTAAGCCCTGTTGCAGGAAATGACTTAGTTGTTGCTCCAGGGAGTCGCTATTCATTTGTTGTTACCGCACCTATCACCGCAGGGCAAAGCTACACATTGCGCGCCAACGACATAAATAGTGGAACCAAAGCAAGCAACGCTTTCCCTATCCCCTTGGTTACCATTACCGCAAATAACACCAATGGTACGACTTTATCGCCAGCGATCAGCACAAGCACGGTTCTTACCTCTTCTTCCAACCCAGAATTTCAAGATTTATCGACCGCACCTATTGCGGCTAATCGAACCGTGGTATTTAGTTCAACAGTTGCAAACCCCAATGCAGGCGGATCCATTTCGGGGGGCGCAGGAAACGCATTTCAAATCAACGGGGAATCCTTCCCTGAAAATGTAATCTTCCAGCCCCGACTTGGCACTGTGGAAGAATGGACTCTCCTTAATTACAGCAACCAGCCTCATCCATTTCATATCCATGTAAATGACTTTCAGGTTATGTCGATTTTTGCCCCAACGCAACCATCTACCGGCGTGCAGTTCTATCCCGGAAATGTCACCTCGCCCTATCAATATGGTTTGGATGTAATCAATATCCCACCAGCACTTTATGCAAACAATGTAATTACTAATTTAACAGTTACAGCAGGAGGTTCTGGGTTTACAAATGGCCAAATAGTTAACATTTCAAGTTCAACAAGCACTGTCAACGCAACTGGTTCAGCTACAGTTAACTCTGCAGGACAAATCACCGCCGTTACCATTTTAAGTTCTGGAGCTGGTTTTACGAATAATCAATCAGTGAGTATCACTGGAGGCACAACCGCCGCCACAGGTACCGTGGTTGTGCAAAATGGAGTTGTAGTGCCCGAAAACCCGCCGTCTCAAGGTGCGATTGTTAATGGTCAAGCACCTAACACCTTCGGCAATGTGCTTGTACCCGGTAAGATCGTTATTCGCTACAATCCAGTCGGCTTCACCGGATCGTATGTGTACCACTGCCATATTCTTACCCATGAAGACCGTGGGATGATGGCACAGATTACCATCCTTCCAAATATTCCGATTTATGCCACTGGTGCGGGCGCTGGTGGAGCACCTCAGGTTAATGTTTATAGCAGCCTTGATAACTCCCTGATTACCTCTTTACTTGCATTTGAACCTAGCTTTTCCGGCGGGGTTAGTACTGCAGTTGCAGATGTGAATAATGATGGAATTTCCGATCTTATTTGTGGTGCAGGCGCTGGCGGTGGGCCAAGAGTAATAGTATTTAATGGCGCGACCAATTTCACTACGGTCCTTCAAGATTTCTTCGCTTTTGATCCATCCTTCAGAGGTGGCGTAGATGTCGCTGGAGCAGATTTTAATGTGGATGGATTTGCAGATATCGTTGCTTCTGCAGGCCCTGGTGGTGGCCCAGAAGTTCGGGTTTTCGATGCCAAGACTTTGAATGTACTTACCCAGTTCTATGCTTATGACACAAGCTTTTCTGGCGGTGTCACAGTTGCAACTGGTGAAACTGATGGCTCCGGATTATCTTCCTTGATTACTGGTGCAGGCCCAGGCGGGGGCTCCCATGTTAAAATTTGGCGTAACGCACTCATGTATACAATTGGCTCAACTCCTATTCTTCCTGGAGCACAAACCATTTCTACTTTCACGCTTACCGGACAATTCATGGCTTACGAATCGGCCTACACGGGGGGCGTAAATGTCAGCACCGGCCTAGTTGGCGGTATGTCGCAGGGCGGTTTTGATAGGATCATTACCGGTACCATCAATGGTGCGCCGTTGGTATCTGTTTGGCAGGCAATGGACAATATGGACCCATTCCCCATGAGTGCAACTCCTTCAAGTGATTACACCATGCAATCGAGCTTTTTTGCATTCAATTCCAATGATACTAGTGGTGTATTTGTCGGTGCAGTTGATGGCAGCACTGGTTCTGATTTAATAGTAACCCAAGGAAAGGGCAGCAATGTCCTACAACGATATTCCTTCCTCCCCGGAACAGAAGCTCCTACCTTCGAAGATGAATTCTCCCCATTCCCAATCGGGTTTTTAGGCGGGATTAGTCTTGGTGGTAGTAACTAACCTTGATTTAAGTTTAGCCATTAACGCTGGATTTAAATGTACTCTTTAGGGAGGGAAGCAACTTTTGCTCTCCTCCCTTTTACTTT
>Ga0208363_1000121_pt1 | contig 21147 bp, 22 predicted proteins | sample LakMenEpi03May11_FD_150666 | JGI IMG/M metagenome (GOLD analysis project Ga0208363, IMG submission 150666) | Freshwater microbial communities from Lake Mendota, WI - 03MAY2011 deep hole epilimnion (SPAdes) | ecosystem: Environmental > Aquatic > Freshwater > Lake > Epilimnion/Euphotic zone ...
CCGGCCAAATAGGCAACAAACGATTGGCCAAGCGGGCCACGCCATGTCATTGCTTTCATCAGAACTGGAGCAAGAACGGTGCGCACCGATGTGTCAAGCCGTTCGAGAATATAAATTGCGCCGAGCACTTGTTGCAATGGTGTTCCGTCTTCACCAAACGAAAAACGAACCTCTTCTCCATCACCCAACATTTGGTGAATGCTGCGAGCAAGCCCATGGCGGTCTGCTTGGAAACGATGACGCAGTCGTGGTTGCACAATGTTTTCGCCGCGCTGAATCTGTTGAATAAGGCGATGCACGTCGGGCACTAAGTCTTCGTGCACGTCGGCAATGTGCGCAGAGATAATTGCACCGAGCAAAATGCCGCCCAAGCCAGGCGCTGGGTCGACCGGTAAAAAGATTTGACCTAATGCCAATCGGCGCGTGGGCGTAATTGGCCGAGAGTGCCAAATTTCCACCTCTGCCAGCACTTGTTGAGACATGGCGGCTAAGCGTTATTCGTCGATGAAGTCGACACCGCGAGTGTCGATGGAGTCGAGGCACGAATCGACAACCGCTTCTACGCCGATCGGAACGAGCAATACGTTGCCGTCCCAGCGATATCCAATGTCGAGCGTGTCGAGCATTTCGCACAACTGCTTGCGCTCGCCGTCGGACCATTCATCAAGTTCGTACTCGGTCACTTGAGAATCACCTTCGTCGTCCTCGTCGTCGTCATCATCTTCTGCGCCGTCGAGGCGGTCTTCAATTTCGTCAAGAAGATCGTCCACCATTGCTTCGGTGTCTTGCGGAACGAGCAACTCGGTGCCGTCCCAGCCATGCAATACGCCGGCCTCGGCCAAAGTGGCAGCTACGTCGGCCCGATCGTCTATCGACCAGTCGGACAAGTCGTATCGAGTTGTTGGCGCCTCTGGATCGGTTGGGCTCCATTCACTCATACATCTGACGCTACTTGTTTTCTGCCGATATCGGTATTGCGACTAGATTATGGGTGATGCCAGCCAGAGAACTTCCCGACCGTAACCTCGCAATGGAATTGGTTCGGGTCACCGAATCGGCCGCACTCGCAGCATCGCGCTGGGTTGGACGTGGCGACAAACTTGCCGCCGACGGCGCAGCGGTTGACGCAATGCGCAACGTGCTTGACACCGTCAGTATGGATGGCATCGTTGTCATTGGAGAAGGCGAAAAAGACGAAGCCCCCATGCTGTACAACGGCGAGCGGGTTGGAAACGGCTCGAACCCACTGGCCGACGTAGCCGTCGACCCAATCGACGGCACCACACTGACAGCAATGGGCCGAGGAAACGCAATCTCCGTAATTGCAGTTTCGGAGCGCGGCTCCATGTTTAACCCGGGGCCATGCGTGTACATGGAAAAAATCGCGGTAGGCCCAGAAGCCGCAACCGCGATCGACCTCAACGTCTCCCCCACAAAGAATCTCAAAGAAATAGCCAAAGCCATGAAGAAGTCGCTGAGCGAACTGACCGTCATGATTTTGGAACGCGATCGCCACAACGACCTCATCGCCGAAGTTCGCACCACCGGCGCGCGCATCCGTCTCATCAGTGACGGCGATATTTTCGGCGCAATCGCCGCAGCCTCCACCGACGTTGGCGTAGACGTGCTCATCGGCATTGGCGGCACCCCAGAAGGTGTCGTTGCTGCTGCGGCGTTGAAGGCCATGGGCGGCGAAATTCTTGGCCGCTTATTGCCACGTAACGACGAAGAGAAGAACGCTGCGATTGCTTTGGGCTACGACCTCAGCCAGGTACTGACCATGAACGATCTTGTTCGCGGCAACGACGTCTTCTTTGCCGCCACAGGCGTCACCGACGGCGAGCTACTGCGCGGCGTTCGTTACGACGCATACGGCGCGCGCAGCCACAGCTTGGTGATGCGAAGCAGGTCGGGCACTATTCGATACATCGATACGCACCACAGGCACGATCGCCTCAGTGCTTACTCGTCAGACGATTTCAACTAATTTGCCAGGAGCGCTTATACGCGCTTTGTAATCAGCTGCGTGATCTTTCGCGAAACAGCGCGCGGAACAGAATTAGAAATAGCAACCAGCACCTTGTAGAGCGCCCCTGGCACAACGATTACTTTGCCTTTAGCCACACCCTCTAAGCCTGCTTTCGCAACCATCGAAACCGATGTCCACGCAAATGCTGGAAACGAAGTTGCCGCACCAGTGGTGTTGGAGTTTTGCTGAAATTCGGTTTTTGTGAGACCGGGGCAAAGCGCAGTTACTTTGATGCCGGACGAGCGCAACTCCATTGCGACACCCTCGGTGAAGCTGGTGACGTAAGCCTTCGTTGCCGAATAAACGGCCAAACCTGGGCTTGCCTGAAAACTTGCCGAGCTTGAAACATTGAGGATGTAGCCGTGCTTGCGAGTGCGCATTGCGTTTGCGGCTGCGTGGGTTAACCGTGTCAGTGCAATGACATTGAGTTTCACCTCGTTGGCCAGACGGTCTACATCGATTCGATGCATCGAACCCGACGTGCCGAAGCCGGCATTGTTGACAACCAAGTCGATTTCGGGAAGCGAAGTGTCGGCTATGCGAGCGGCAACTTTGGCTACTTCTTCGTCGCGCAACAAGTCGGCGACAAGCACCTCTACGTTTTGATACTGCTGGGCAAGTGCCTGCAGGCGTTCGCCCCGACGAGCAACAAGTACCATCGGAATGCTCGCACGCCCAAGAATGTGCACCATTTCTTCACCGATTCCACTCGACGCACCAGTAATCAGTGCGCGTTTGAACGGGAAGTTGCTAATGCTTTGCCCCGAGTGTTTCGTTCACGCCACCGGAAGCCGCGAGGCGCGCATGAGCACGACGCAGCGCCGATTCGACAGTTGCATCATGTTCGCCACGCATTGCCTCTTCGGCGCGTTGCTTAGCGGCACGAGCACGAGCGATATCAATATCGGCTGCAAGTTCGGCAGAGTCGGAAAGAATCGTCACGTGGTCTGGTGCCACCTCAACGAACCCACCATGAACGGCGAGGTCTTGCACCGCGCCGCCAGTGAGGTAGATCCGTGTGTGGTTTTCTACCAACGCACCAAGAAACGAGATGTGTCCAGGCAAGAAAGCAATTTCGCCACCGTCGAGCGTGCGGGTGATGACCTGTGTGGCCTCACCAGAAAACAGCACACGCTCGGGCGAAACCACCTCTACGCGAAGAGCACCCGTTTCGGCCATGGTTACGCGTTTTCCTGCAGAGACTTAGCCTTGGCCAATACCTGGTCGACACCGCCGACGTTCAAGAACGCCTGCTCTGGAATGTCGTCCAAGTCGCCGCGGATGATTGACTCGAAGCTCTCTACGGTGTCTTCCGTCTTGACGTACTCGCCCTTCAAGCCGGTGAATACTTCGGCAACGAAGAACGGCTGCGACAAGAAACGCTGCACTTTACGTGCACGCGAAACTGTGAGACGGTCCTCTTCGGAAAGTTCATCAAGACCCAAGATGGCGATGATGTCCTGCAGTTCCTTGTAGCGCTGCAAGATTTCCTGCACACGACGAGCAACGTTGTAGTGACGATCGCCAACAACTTCTGGCGAAAGGATGGTCGACGTTGATGCCAGTGGGTCCACCGCTGGGTAAATACCCAACGACGCAATTTGGCGTGACAACTCGGTGGTTGCATCCAAGAACGTAAAGGTGGTGAACGGTGCTGGGTCGGTGTAGTCGTCGGCAGGTACGTACACAGCCTGCAACGAAGTGATCGAACGACCACGTGTTGAGGTAATTCGCTCCTGCAACTGACCCATTTCGTCAGCAAGCGTTGGCTGGTAACCCACGGCTGAAGGCATACGTCCAAGAAGTGTTGACACTTCTGAACCAGCCTGCACGTAACGGAAAATGTTGTCTACGAACAACAACACGTCTTGGTTGCGTACGTCGCGGAAGTACTCGGCCATGGTGAGTGCCGAAAGAGCAACGCGAAGACGAACTCCAGGTGGTTCGTCCATTTGGCCGAACACGAGTGCTGCCTTTTCGAACACTCCTGACTCTTCCATTTCCATGCGCAAGTCGGTGCCTTCACGTGTGCGCTCGCCTACTCCGGCGAACACTGACACACCACCGTGGTTTGAGGCCACGCGGTTAATCATTTCGGTGATGAGAACGGTCTTACCTACACCTGCACCGCCGAACAAGCCGATTTTTCCACCAGCGAGGTATGGGGTGAGCAAGTCGATGACCTTAATTCCGGTTTCAAACATGCGACGGCTTGGTTCAAGAGCAGCAAAGTCTGGTGCTGGACGGTGGATGTCCCAACGCTCTGCATCTTTGAAGTCGTCGTTGTTTCCATCCAGACACTCGCCCCACACGTTCCACACGTGACCGAGTGTCTTATCGCCTACTGGCACCTGAATGCCGTGTCCTGTGTTGCGCACTGGCGTACCGCGGCGCAAACCGTCAGTTGGCTTCATGCACACAACGCGCACTCGACTGTTGCCCAACTGTTGGGCAACTTCAGCCAACACAACGACGTCTTTGCCGTCTGACTTGATGGTGAACTCCAGCGCTTGGTTCAGCTCTGGCAATGATCCACGTGGAAACTCCACGTCGATAACTGGTCCTGCAATCGCGACGACTTTTCCGTCTTTCAAAGCAGTTGGTGATGTTGTGCTCATAATGTGCTCCTCTTTCTCAAACTATTAAGCGGACTTGCCAGAGCCGAGTGCTTCAGCGCCGCCCACAATTTCCATAATTTCTGTTGTAATCGAGTCTTGACGTGCACGGTTCATAATGCGCGAAAGAGTCTTAATGAGCTCTTCTGCGTTATCAGTTGCCGACTTCATTGCGCGCTGACGTGCAGCGTGCTCACTTGCTGCTGCGTTGAGAAGCGCTGCGTACACGCGAGCTTCTACATAACGAGGCAACAGGGTTTCAAGAATTACTGAAGGATCTGGTTCAAATTCGTAATCGCTATTCGATGCCGACTTTCCATCGCCACCTTCAACAACTTGCTTGTCGAGTGGAACGAGTGGACGACGAACAACTTCTTGCGTTCCTGCAGAAACGAATCGTGTGTAGACGAGCTCAACACGATCAACGATTCCCTTGACATACAAGTCGACTACGTATTCACCAATTGACTTTGCATCTGAATATCCAGGTGCATCAGAAAAACCAGCAAAACCGGTACCAATTTTGTATCCACGGAAACGGAAGTAACCCTCGGCCTTACGACCAACCGGAACCACCAAGTAGTCCTTGCCGGCAAGAACATCGGCCTTGACTTCGCCTTCAGTTGCACGAAGCACACCAGAGTTGTAACCGCCGCACAAACCACGGTCAGCGGTAATAGCCACGTAACAGGTGGTCTTCACGTTTTCACGTGTCTTCAAGAACGGCGAATCGCTACCAGCACCGCTTGCGGCCAAGTCCTTCACCACTTCGGTGATCATCTCGGAATATGGAACGGCGGCAATTACACGTTGCTGGGCTTTGACGATGCGCGAAGCAGCGATCAACTCCATTGCACGTGTAATTTTTTTCGTCGCCTGCACGGAACGAATTCGTCCGCGCAGAATGCGCTCTTGACCGCCAGCCATTTAGTTACTCCGTTGCGAGTGTCTTGGCGCTTGCAGCGTCACCAACTTCGCCAGCAGATGTGGCGGTTGGGTCAGCGCTTGCCGATGCGGATGAAGTAACGAATGAAGCCTTGAATGACTTCACGATGTCGGCGAGATCCTTAGGCACATCGGCCTTCGGGTCTTGACGAATTCCTGACAATACCGATGAGTGACGAGTGCGCATGTGGTCGAGAAGTTCGTTCTCGAAACGGCGTACATCACTTACTGCAATGTCGTCCAAGTAACCCTTGGTGCCAGTGAAAATGGAAACCACTTGCTCTTCAACCGGCATTGGGCTGTTGAGTGGTTGCTTCAGCAATTCCACCAAGCGGTAACCGCGCTCAAGCTGTGCCTTCGAAATGGCGTCGAGTTCAGAACCAAATGTGGCGAATGCTTCAAGTTCACGGAACTGAGCAAGGTCGAGCTTCAGTGTTCCTGAAACGCTCTTCATTGCTTTGATCTGTGCAGCACCACCTACGCGCGATACCGAGATACCTACGTCTACTGCTGGACGAACACCTGACTTAAAGAGGTTGTCTTGCAAGTACACCTGACCGTCGGTGATGGAAATCACGTTGGTTGGAATGTATGCCGAAACGTCACCAGCTTTGGTTTCAATTACTGGCAAAGCAGTAAGTGAACCTGCGCCGTTTGCATCGCTCAACTTTGCAGCGCGCTCAAGCAAGCGGCTGTGTAGGTAGAACACGTCTCCTGGGTATGCCTCGCGGCCCGGTGGACGACGAAGGAGCAACGACATCTGACGGTAGGCCTCAGCCTGCTTCGACAAGTCGTCGTACACAACAAGTGCGTGCTCGCCGTTTTCCATCCAGTGCTGACCCATTGCGCAACCTGCGTATGGTGCCAAGTACTTAAACGGTGCTGGGTCTGATGCAGGAGCAGCAACGACAACGGTGTATTCAAGTGCACCGTATTGGCGAAGTACTTCAACAGTTTGTGCAACGGTTGAGCCCTTCTGCCCAATCGCTACGTAAATGCACTTCACACCAAGTCCGCGCTGGTTGATGATGGTGTCGATTGCGATGGTGGTCTTGCCGGTCTTGCGGTCACCAATGATGAGCTCGCGTTGTCCGCGGCCAATTGGGGTCATCGCGTCGATCGACTTGATGCCGGTTTGCAATGGCTCGTGCACAGGCTTACGACCCATGATTCCTGGCGCCTGAATTTCTACACGGCGTGAAATTGCACCAACGATGTCGCCCTTGCCGTCAATTGGCGTGCCGAGTGCGTTTACTACGCGACCCAACATTGCGTCGCCAACTGGTACCGACAAAATGTTGCCGGTTGACTTCACTGGCTGACCTTCTTCAATGAGGTCGGCATCGCCAAGAATTACGGTACCGATTGAGTCTTCGTCAAGGTTCAACGCGAGACCAACGATTCCGCCTTCAAACTCGAGCAATTCGTTTACAGCGCAGTCTGGCAGTCCGCTTACGCGAGCAATACCGTCGCCCACTTCAGTCACGCGACCAACGGTGCGTGCTTCAGTAGACGACTGGAAGCCATCGAGACTCTTATTAATCGCTGCCGCAATGTCACTTGCGGAGAGTGTTAGTTCAGCCATGTGTTTGTCCTTTCAGAACGAAATCAGATTCGGGTCTTCAAATTGTCGAGGCGGGTGCGAACAGTGTCGTCAATCACTTTGTCGCCAACAGTGGCAACAAGTCCACCGATGACGCTTGGGTCAACAACAACTTTCAAGTTCACTGTTTTGCCAGTTGCCTTGCTGAGCGCTGCAGCCAAACGAGTTTGCTGATCATCAGTGAGTGCAACTGCGCTGCGTACTTCAGCGAGATCTTGATTGTTGCCAGCAGATGAAAGTGCAATGACTTCATCGAATACTGCAGGCAGTTCGCGAACCTGGCCACTGGCAACGATCATCGAAACGATCTGCACAGTTGCGCGGTTTGCGCGAGTACCAATCAATTGCTCAACAACCTGCAAGCGACGCTCGGACGGAATGGTTGCATCGCCTAAAACGTTGCGCAACTCATCGCTCGACTCATACGCGCGTGCAACCGCATACAGCTCATTGCTAATTGCATCGGCTGCACCTTCGGCTTGCGCAATGGCGAACAATGCCTGTGCGTATGCCTTTACTTTTGCGTTACTCATCGCCCTGCTCCAACCTTCGAAATGAAGTTTTCTACGAGGTCCTTGTGGATCTGATCATTGAGCGTTGCAGCAACCACGATTGGCGTTGCACGCGATGCAAGAACTGTAATTTCGTTACGCAGTTCGTCTGATCCGCGTCCACGAGCAGCAGAAATTTCTGCTTCTGCTTTCGCTTCAAGTTCAGCAATTTCTGCAGTAATACGCGTACGTCCTTCGGCCAACACTGCAGATGCTTGTGTATCTGCTTCAGCCAAAATGCGTGCGCGCTCTCCGGCAACGTCGCCCAATGCTTTACGAATATTCTGAGCATCGCTTTCTGCAGTGACCTTTGCGGCTGCTGCATCGTCGAGCTCTTTCTGAATTTTCTCAGTTCGAGCCGAGAAGCTCTTCTTAATCATTGGTCCAGCGAATTTTGCCAACGCGCTCACAACAATGACAGTTGCCAATCCGCCGTAAATGATTTCGGCGGTTTCCGGCAATATCCAGCTGTGTGTCTGCGTTGGGTCTTCTGCCGCCAACAACGAGATGACGTGCGCAATCATGAACGTGCTCCAGTCTGCATTACTTGTTGCACGGCTTTCTGAACCACACTCGCGTCAGGAGACTTGCCCACTGCAAGCTGCGTGGTGTGTTCAGTTACCGATGCAACGGCTGCGGCCACTTGGTCGCGTACTGCGTTGCGTGCTGCTTCAAGTTCTGCTTCTGCTGCTGCGCGCTTCGTAGCGATGCGTGCGTTGGCTTCTGCAATCTTGCTGCCGCGTTCTTGATCCAATGTTTGGCGTGCCTTGTCGACGCGTGCTGCTGCTTCGGCGCGAACCGATGCAATTTCAGCCTCGTACTTCGACACGTCCGACTTTGCGGCCGATCGAGTTGAGTCGGCCGACTCAAAGTCTTCGCGAATGCCGTTGTAACGAGCGTCCATTCCCTTTTTAATTCGAGGGAACAAGAACACGCGCATGATGACCAGGAACACGAGGAACGAACCAGCACCCCAGATGAGCTCTTTGCCCTCTGGTGCAATCGGGTTCGGACCCGTGGTTTCAGCAGCAGTTGCTTCTGTACCGCCTTCAGCGGTCTCAGCAGCAACGCGTACCTGAACCAGGCCACCTTGCAGTGTCGTTACGTGAACTCGCATTGGATCAGGCGAACTTCAACAGAATGAAGGCAACGAAGCCGATAAGTGCAAGAGCTTCGGTAAATGCAACACCAAGGAACATGGTGGTGCGGACCATACCTGCGGACTCCGGCTGACGTGCCATTGCTTCAATGGCCTTACCGAAAATCATTCCGATTCCGATGCCAGGTCCGATTGCTGCAAGACCGTATGCAAGACCCGCCATCTGTGCAGCGGCATTTGCCTTTGCTTCAGCTGGTGTGAGTTCTGCTGCAACGCGAATGCTCGCGTGTGCGATTCGTGTTAACGCTTCCATTTTTTTATCTCCTGTTTAGTTGTTTAGTTTTTTGTGGGTATCTGTAGGTATTCGATGTATCTGAATTAATGCTCCGGGTGCGTTGCCCCACCGATGTACACCGCGGTAAGAACCGTGAAGATGTACGCCTGGAGGAATGCAACCAAGATCTCAAAGCCCGTCAAGAAGATGAGCAGGGCGAATGGCAAAATGCCGATTGGTACGAGGAAGAACTTCTGTGTCTCTGCCTGAATGAGCGACTGAGTGAGCAAGGCGAAGATGACCAACAAAAGGTGACCAGCAAGCATGTTGGCGAAAAGTCGAACTGCCAACGAGAACGGACGAACAACCAGTGTGGAGATGAGCTCAATTGGTGTCACCAAGATGTACAGCGCTTTTGGAACTCCCGGTGGGAACAGCACGTTCTTGAAATAGCCAAACAAACCTTGGTGCTTAATACCTGTTGCGTTGAACACCACCCACACAAGTAATGCCATGAATGCAGGAATACCCATGCGTGCAGTTGCTGGCATTTGAATGAACGGAATAATTCCTGGCAAGTTGCACAAGTAAATGAACACAAACATGGTGAGCAAGAACGGCGTCCAACCCATTCCTGATTTGCCCATGGTTTCCATGATGATGTTCTTCTCGACGAACTCAACGATGATCTCAGCCAAGTTGCGGCTTCCCTTTGGAGCCTTGCGTGCATCTTTTAGTGAAGCAACAAGAAACAACGTTGTTCCAATGACCGCAGACAAGATTGCGATGATGACAACTTTGTTGATGCCTGGAACAACATCTTTCCAACGAAGAATGGTGTTGATTGGAGGGAAGCTAAAACCGCGCCCCGCGCTTTCACCAAGAATTACTGCAATTTGGTTTGAGAACACTGTGATCCTGCTTTATCGACTAGTTACTTGTTGAATCTTGGACGGTGGGGCTTGCTACATGTTTTGGCTTGAGTCCGGGGAAAGCAAGCGACAAAGAAATATAACGCATTTCCCAGAAGAGCAACCCAACGTGACTAATGACAATAGTCATGCACAATGGCACGAGTTCAACCCACGTCGCGTTGCGGACAAAAAATACGGCTGCGGCGATTACCGCTAGGCGAAAAATGTAACCAAACAACGTTGCGCCCATCATGAGGGCGTATGAAATACGGGCGGTGTAGGACACCATCCATGCTGCGACTGCAAAATTTCCCAGCACCAAAACGACGCCGTACGCACCCGACCATGCGCCGTTCACTCCCCACACCACTGCGCAGAGCCCAATCAAGATGGGGGCCACTATTGAGCCGTGCTTAATGATGTCGCGCACAATTGCAGCCTCAGGCGCTGGGCCTTGGTCGTTCATGGAAAGAATCGACGTGTATTCAGGATCGTCAGTTTTCACTGAGGCTCCTGTCGCGTTGGTGCGCCATTGATGCACTCGATCGCTGTTCTTCCAATGTTTTCATGCGTCCGTCATACGTGTAATACATGCGAATGAAGTTGCCGACAACTGAAAACACCACCAATGCAATAGTCACGATCGGCATTGTTCCAACTTGTGAATCGATTATCAGTCCAACGACGGTAAACACCAACACGCTCAGCGCCATCTCTGGGCCACGACCGAGTGTGTCAGTCATGCCAGATTCCAATGCCTTCTTGGGCACCAACTTCTTAGGAAAGAACTTCAACGAGAAAATGCCCCTCAGGCTCGAACCGCTTGTGAAACTAAGTACAAACTAGTTTGACACCGCCAAACCCACCAAACCAGTCGTGCGCTTGTGCTTTATTCGGCGTCCGCGCGGGGTCGCCAACGCGGGTGAAACACCGTAAAACCTGCCAACAGCACGGCTGCAACAATCAGCGGCCAAAAGTTGGGCTGCGTAGAAATGAGCGCCGGGTACAAGGCAATGGTGGACAGCAGAGCCGTCCATGCCCACAAAATGACCACGGCTCGGCGAGGCCCATGCCCAAGGGCGATAAGTCGGTGATGCAAGTGACCTCGATCGGCGGTGGCAAACCCTTGCCTGCTGACCGTGCGGCGCAAAATGGCAAACAGTACGTCGAAGAACGGAACGCCAAGAATGAGCAACGGAATGAACAGCGGAGCAATAAAGAAATACGTTTGCCCACTGACACCTTGCAGCTGCGGGTCTGCGCGACCTCCGACCACACTCGTTGATACTGCCATCAACAAGCCCAGCATTAGTGCACCGACATCACCCATGAAGATTCGCGCAGGGTTGAAGTTATACGGCAAGAAGCCCAAACAAATTCCTAGCGTGATGATGGCGATCAGCGGACCGATGTTTGGCTGAGCAAGCAAACCTTGATCTGCAAGATGCTTGCTATACACAAAAAATGTTGCTGCAGCAATTGCCACGATTCCTGTCGCGAGTCCGTCAAGACCATCGATCAAGTTGATTGCTTGCGTCATTCCTAACAACCACAACACCGTGAAGAGTGGAATCCAATCATTGGATAACACAAACACGTCAAGGAATGGCACGCGGAAATAAAACATGGTTACGCCGAACCACACCAACACCAATGCAACAACTACTACCCCGGTCACCTTCATTGGTGCAGACAGATCTCGAATGTCGTCTGCGAAACCAAGCGCAGTGATCAAACCTGCTGCAAGCACAACACCAATCAACTCGGAGTTGCCAGAAATGACTGGCGAGAAGCGATCCATTCGCCACGCAAGTATGAGTGCAGCAACGAGTCCGCCCATGAACGCCAAGCCACCAACGTTTGGAGTTGGAACAGGGTGCGCTCGTCGTTCGTCTGGTTCAGCCATCCATCGACGCTTGCGTGCGTAACGCTCGACAAGCGGAGTAAGAATTGCTGTTACCACCGCGGCACATAGGCCGACGATCAGATAGCCAGTGAGATCAATCACGCACGCTTCGTGTACACAGGGAACTTGGCGCATAAGGCAGCAACCTTGGCGCGAACTTCTGCAACAGCAGCTGGGTTGGCACGATTGCGCAACGTTGTCGCGATGTATTCAGCAATCAATGCCATCTCTGGCTCTTTCATGCCCTGTGTTGTTACTGATGGAGTTCCAATTCGCACACCACTGGTGACGAACGGGCTTCGCGGATCGTTTGGAATGTTGTTCTTGTTCAACGTGATTCCGGCTTCATCAAGAATGAGTTGTGATTCTTTGCCTGTTAGCTCGGCATCGAATGGCCGCAAGTCCACCACCATCATGTGTGTATCGGTTCCGCCAGAAACCAGTCGGAAACCCTGTTTTGATAGGGCTTCTGCAAGCGCCGCAGCGTTCTTCACAATTTGCTGCGCATAGACCTTGAAACTTGGCTGCATTGCCTCATGAAATGCAACAGCCTTTGCTGCAACCGCATGTTCCAGTGGTCCACCTTGGCTTCCTGGAAACACCGCTTTGTCAATTGCTGCTGCGTGTGCAGCAGTGGTCAAAATGCAACCACCACGAGGACCACGCAACGTTTTATGCGTAGTGAACGTAACCACGTCGGCGTATGGCACTGGGTTTGGGTGTGCGCCACCCGCAACAAGTCCAGCAATGTGAGCAATGTCAAACATCATGAGCGCGCCAACTTCATCGGCGATTGCACGGAATGGCTGTGGCTCAAGTCTGCGCGGGTACGAAGTGGTTCCCGCAACAATCATTTTTGGCTTGTGCTCTAACGCAAGCTCGCGAATTTGATCAAAGTCCAAACGCTCATCTGTTGCGCCAACGCGGAACGATTTAAAGTTGTACAAAATTCCTGAGGCATTTACTGGCGAACCATGCGTGAGGTGACCGCCATGGTCGAGGCTAAGGCCAAGAACGGTGTCACCAGGTTTGATGAGTCCGAGATACACCGCCATGTTTGCGCTGGCACCAGAGTGTGGCTGCACGTTGGCGTGATCTGCGCCAAACAATTTCTTTACGCGCTCAATTGCCAACGCTTCAATATCGTCAACTACTGCGTTGCCTCCGTAGTAGCGCTTGCCTGGGTAGCCCTCTGCATATTTGTTTGTGAGAACCGAACCAGTTGCTTCCATCACATCTGGTGAAGTGAAGTTTTCGCTTGCGATGAGTTGCAGTCCAGTGCTTTGACGCTCGCGCTCTTTATCGATCAGTCCAAAAACTTCTGTGTCTCTCTGAGTCTCCGACGGCCAAGGCATTAGCGCCCTCCTTCTTGTTGTTCAATCTCTGCTAGTTGCGCAACTCTGCGCTCATGACGACCACCCTCAAACGGTGTTGTCAAAAACTTTTCAACGATCTGTTCTGCTACATCAAAACTGACTACTCGCCCACCCATGCTCAACACGTTTGCATCGTTGTGCGAGCGCGCCATTTCTGCCAAATACAAGTCGTTGCACAATGCGGCGCGAACGCCGTGCACCTTGTTTGCCGCAATCTGCTCGCCTTGACCACTACCGCCCATAACAATGCCCACTGCAGCTTTGCCATCGCGCACATCGCGCGCAACTGCGGCGCAAAACGGCGGGTAGTCAACGCTTTCGGTGGAGTTCGTACCGTGATCAATAACGGTGTGTCCAGCCTTCGACAACACAGCAACGAGGTGCTGTTTAAGTTCAAATCCAGCGTGGTCAGAGCCAATGGCAATGATGCGAGGTGAAGGAGAAGAATTCATCAGAGATACCGCATGCGAGCATAGGTCACGAGGGCTTTACCCAATAGATCGCTCGTAAACATTGAAAAGTAGAGTTTGTGAAGTGACGCTCGACCCACGCACCCCCGTTCTTGTTGGGCAGGCCCAAATCGCACAGCATGAAGACGATCTTTCGCATGCATTAGGCCCCACCCAACTCATGGCACAGGCTGTAAGCGCTGCCATTCATGACGCTGGCGTTTCAACACTTGGCGTGATTGACGCGCTGCACGTCTTGCGTTCGCTGTCTACTCGTGAGTCAAACCCCGCACGCAGCGTGGCTCGCGAACTTGGACTTGATGTTCGCATTACCGGCCTGACACCGCACGGTGGAAACCTTCCGCAATCTCTAGTGAACAATTCAGCGTTGGCGATTTCTCGAGGCGAAATTGACATGGTGGTGCTCACGGGAGGCGAAGCGTCGCGATCTCGTCGGCGCGCCAAACAATCCGAGGTTCAACCCAAGTGGATGAACGCATCGCCAGAGTCCGCAGCAGACGAAGCACCAACTGCGGTTGCCGAGGAATTGGTGATGAACCATGAAGTCGAACTTGCGCTGAAGATTGCACTTCCTATTCAGATCTATCCGATGTTTGAAACAGCGCTTCGCGCCGCAGCACAACGTTCGGTCAGTGAGCATCAACAGTTAATCAGCGAACTCTGGTCGCGCTTCAGCAAAGTTGCAGAAGCGAACCCGCATGCGTGGTTGCGCAATTCGTACACACCAGAACAGATTCGCACTGCTTCCCCAACCAACCGAATGGTTGGATACCCATACACAAAACTGATGAACTCGAATAACGATGTCGACATGTCGGCAGCGCTTGTTTTGTGTTCGGTAGAACGCGCGACAGCTCTTGGCATTGCCCGCGACAAATGGGTGTTCCCACAAGCTGGCACCGACTGTCACGAACACAACTTCATCTCTCATCGTTGGACATTTACCGACACGCCAGCAATTCGTTTAGGCGGCGAACAACTACACCAACTCACCGGCAAGCCAACGAATGAATACGACTTCATTGACTTGTACTCGTGCTTCCCTTCTGCAGTGCAACTTGGCGCCCAGTCGCTTGGTCTCAGCTTGAACCAACAACTCACACAAACTGGTGGGCTTTCGTTTGCGGGTGGACCGTTTAACAACTACGTGATGCACGCCATTGCCACCACAATGCACAAGGTTCGCGAACAACCACATGCTCACGGTTTCGTCTGGGCAAATGGCGGGTACGCAACCAAGCATTCATTCGGTGCATACGCAGCGACACCTCCACAAAACGGATTTACGCATTCGTCTCCGCAGGACCAAGTTGATGCATTGCCAAAACGCCAAGTGGCAACTACTACCGAAGCAGTTGGACCAGCAAAACTTGAGGCATACAGCGTGATGCACGGGCGTGACGGAAACCCCGAAACCATTTGCGCTTCGGTCATCCTCCCCGATTCGCGTCGTGCCTGGGCAACATCGAATGACCCGCAGTTAGCAACTGAAATGTGCGAACGCGAATGGGTTGGCGTTCCCGTGCGACTTGACGATTCGGGAACACTGCTCGCATGACCGACACGTTCCCTCGACAGTATGCGCGAACACAGCGCCTCACTCTTGGCGAACCGCGAAACATCGTTGTTTCACCAGATGGAAAACGGGTGTTGTTTCTTCGGTCACCCGCCGGCAACGACACGGTGAATTCGTTGTGGATATGCCATACCGATCGCAACACGGAAACCTGTCTTGCAGATATTCGCTCGCTACTCAGTAACTCGAAGACAGAACATGAATCGGCGCAAGAACGTGCGCGGCGTGAGCGTGCACGAGAAGGTGCTGCGGGAATTGTTTCATTCTCATGCGACAGCGAAGTACTTCACGTTGCCTTTGCCGTAAGTGGTCGACTGTTTGTTGGTGACATGCACAATGCTCGCGAAGTCGCAATCAATAAGCCTGCGCCAGGCACCATCTACGACGCTCGCATCAGCCCGGATGGCAAACATGTTGCCTATGTACGTGGCAGCGCATTATTCGTCTGCGATATGCAAGGCAACGAGCGTTGCCTCACTCCTGAAACAGCGAGTGACATCACATGGGGCGTTGCCGAGTTTGTGGCCGCAGAGGAAATGAATAGGCAACGTGGCTACTGGTGGTCACCCAACAGTGATGCGCTTGTTGTTGAACGCGTAGACAACTCTCCAATCGAACTCATCACCATTGCCGACCCGTCGCAACCAACGGTTGAACCGCAAACTCGCAGATATCCGTTTGCAGGAATGAGCAATGCACGTACTTCGTTACATGTCATCGACCTGGAAGCACGTTCAACCGACATTGTCTGGGACGCAGAAACATTCGAATATCTGACATCTGTGCAGTGGAACAAAGCTGGGCTTGTCATTTCAGTGATGTCGCGCGACCAAAAGTTGCTCGACATTCGCAAAGTGCACACCGCGACCGGCGAAACAGAATCTATGCACGTGGAACGCGATGACAAATGGGTCGAACTCGTTGCTGGCGGCCCGTCATTAATCGCCGAAGACAAGTTGTTGTGGTGTGGCGAACGCAATGGTGCTCGAGCAGTTTTGGTGAACAATAACGCGATTACTCCACCCCATATTCAGGTACGCGGAATCGTTAACGCAAATGCCGAATACGTGACGTTCTCAGGTAATCCACTAGACCACCCACATGTGCTGCACGCATGGAAAGTGAACGTTTCAACACGTGAAATGGTGCAACTGACCCACGACGACGGAATTCACACTGTTGCCATTGGCGGCGAAACCATTGTGGTTCGCAGCGCAACCATGCACCACCCACGCTCACGCACATTGGTGAATAACCACCACGAATTGCAAAACAACGCTGAGCAATCACTACTCGGCGTCAACGTTTCATTTCATCGCGTTGGCAAACGAAACATCAGCACTGCAATCGTGTTGCCCGAGAACCACGACGGCTCTGCACTTCCAGTTCTGTTCGACCCATATGGTGGGCCACACGCACAACGCGTGGTTGCAAGCAGCATGGCGTTCACCGCAGCTCAATGGTTTGCCAACCAGGGTTTCTGTGTTGTGATTGCCGACGGAAGTGGCACACCTGGTCGCGGCAGTGACTGGGAGCGCGAGGTGTATCACGACCTTGCAACCACTGTGCTGAATGATCAGATTGAAGTTCTTGGCCACTTGCCCGAAATCGCCACGTGCGCCGACACCTCGCGAGTAGCCATTCGTGGTTGGAGTTTTGGTGGCTACTTGGCCGCGCTTGCAGTAATTCGGGCACCGCAACATTTTCATGCTGCAGTTGCTGGCGCTCCAGTTACCGAATGGAATTTGTACGACACGTTCTACACCGAGCGATATTTGGGCAACCCTGCATACGACCAACAGCCATACATCGCATCTTCACTGTTGCACGATGCGAAAGACCTCTCTCGCCCGCTACTGATCATTCACGGACTTGCCGACGACAATGTATTGGCAGCGCATTCGTTGGAACTCACCACTGCGTTGCTGCATGCTGGTAAACCACATGAGTTTTTACCGCTCGTTGGCGTTACACACATGACACCGCAAGAAGTTGTTGCAGAAAACTTGCTGCTGCACCAGCTGGATTTTCTACGCCGCAGTTTGTCGTTGCGCTAACGCGATCCGGTCTCTGCCCGCGAGGTCACGTCGAATTTCAACATGCACGAGTCCTGCATTTTCTAACAGCACACGAACGTCGTCGCCCTGTCGATAGCCAATTTCAAGCACCAGCCACCCTTTGTTTGCTAACCATGTTGTTGCACCGCTAATTACTTCACGAATGTCTGCGAGCCCGTTGTCGTCTGCATACAAAGCAGAGTGTGGTTCCCAAGCATGAACATCGGTTGCAACTTCATCATCGTCGCGAGCAATGTAGGGAGGGTTGCACAGTGCAATGTCAATTGCGCCTTTCATCGAACCATCAAGCGCATTCCACCAACTGCCAAGTGCAAGCCGAACTCCTCCACCTTTTTGGCCAACGCCAACCAGGTTTCCTCGTGCAACATCCAGCGCATCACTCGACTGATCGGTAAGCCACACGTTGGTTTTGCCAAGCGGTAATTCGTGTGCCATTGACAGCCCGATCACTCCGCTTCCCGTACCCAAATCCACAATGTTGAGTGGGCGATCGATGTGTTGCAATCGCTCAGTTGCTATTGCCAGCCCCACATCAACCAGCAATTCGGTTTCAGGTCGCGGAATAAGTACTCGCTGATCTACAAGAACATCTAAGTGTCGAAACGCCCAACGATTCATGACGTATTGCAACGGCTCACCAGCTAACCGGCGTCGAACCATGTCGTGTAATTGCTTGGCCATTGCCGTTGTCACATATTCATCTTGCGATTGACGAAACTCTTCACCGTCCAATCCGCTTGCGTGCTCACACAACCAACGTGCTTCGTTGGCATCGCCCAGTTGCTCAGTCGTTTCGGCGAGCATCTCGCTCCATGTCACCGCGTCTTCGGGTGTCATGGTGTGGTTAGTCGTTTGCGGCGCCAGCCAACTGCTCAATCTGGAACTGCGTCGTTAACGCATCCACGACTGGGTCAACGTTGCCCGCCAAGAAATCTTGCAACTGATACAAAGTGAAACCAATGCGGTGATCGGTAATCCGATTTTCTTTAAAGTTGTAGGTGCGAATCTTCTCGCCACGTCCACCCTTACCTACTTGAGCTTTGCGCTCTGCAGACATCTTTTCTGCTTGTTCTTCTTCGCGCTGCTTCAACAATCGCGAACGCAACACGGTCATTGCGCGCAAACGGTTTTGCAACTGGGAACGCTCGTCCTGCATAGCAACAACAATTCCCGATGGTTTGTGAGTAATGCGCACAGCGGAGTCGGTGGTGTTCACGCCCTGACCACCCGGACCACTTGCGCGATACACATCAATTTGCAAATCTTTTTCGTCAATTGATACGTCAACTTCTTCGGCCTCTGGCATCACCATGACCGTTGCCGACGAAGTGTGAATTCGACCTTGCGCTTCAGTAACCGGAACTCGTTGTACGCGATGCGGTCCACCTTCAAAACGCATGCGCGTCCACACGGTGTCACCTTTAAACAACATGGTCACTTGGTTAATGCCACCCATTGGCGACTTATCAAGCGACATCACTTCAACCGACCATCCATTGCGCAACGCCCACGCGCTGTACATGTCAAATAGGTCGTGGGCAAACAAGTTGGCTTCTTCGCCGCCTTCTGCTCCGCGAATTTCCACGATGATGTTCTTGCCATCATTTGGGTCTGCCGGAAGCAGCAATACCTTCAACTGGGCTTCGAGTTCGGCAATTCGTTCAACCGCGCCGTCAAGTTCGGCTTGCAATTGTTCGCGCTCTGCACCTTTTGCATCAGCCATCAATTCGCGGGCAGCCTCGGCATTGCCTTCGGCATCTTTGTACTCGCGGATGCACTGCACCAACGGCGTTTGCTGTTTGTACCTGCGCGATGCGTCGCGCAATTTGTTCTGGTCGTTCAAGACTTCAGCAGTGCCAAGACTTTCCTCAAGAGCCACATATTCGGCTTCAATCTGGGAGAGGCGTTCAAACACGATGCTTAGGCTACGGGCTAATCAACGACGAACTGGGGAAACTTCAACGAAACGCGCAGGATTGCGCAATGACTGTGCCAATTTGTGCAACGACGGGGTCACATTGTTTGCATGAGTTGCAATAAGCAGTTCTGCATCTGGTGAGGTGCGCAAGCGAGCATCTGCACCAAAAGCCACCACGTCAACATCAATCGATGCAGTGCACACCACTACTACTGGCATGCCACCAGGAAGTGAACCGAGCGCGACGCACGGCATTTCATCTTTCACATTCATGCGAATAATCGGCGGCTCAACCGGTTGTAGTTGTTGTGCACCCACCAATTCGGGCGACAACACAATTCGGTGACGCAACATTCGCTCTGGTGCAAGCCTGTTCAACGGGTGTGGAACAGAACCTTCAGTGCGGTGATCGCGAACAATTCCTGCCACTCGTGCAAGTGACTCAACTGTTGCATCACGGCCATGCACTAACTGAAACGTTTCGCGGTCGTGTGCACCTACGCCGATTTCTAGCCGAGCTTCATCGCCAGTGTCATCGTTCAACACTCGACACACTTCAAGGCCCATCACTTCGCCTGTGAGCAAACCATGTTCGCGCACTACATCGGCACCTGAGGTTTCAATCATCAGTGCAAGTCGTTCGTGCGAATCGGGAACCATCACTTGTGCAAGTGGTTGCGCTGCAGTCGCACGTATCACCTGACCATTGCTCACGCCCCACACCGTGATATCAAAATTGAACAACGGTGCACGACGCGCAAGCACATCGCCGTCTATTTCGCTCAATACGTTGAGTGATTCAACGCCGTGTTTACCCGCCCACAACAACGCAGGGCTAAGCGCACGCGAATGTTGCTCGGCGACATACACCCAACCTTGCTTGCCGCTTAGCGCAGCATGGCCAAATGCAAACTCAACCGATTCAAATGAAGCGGTATCGGCGCCGCATTGCGACGCCGCCATGCGAAGGCGAGCGTCAGACACTTATGCGGTTGGCTGCTTGGCGATTTCGTTCAAGAAGTCGTCGTTGTTCTTGAATGTCTTCAAGCGATCAATCAACAACTCAAGACCTGGCGCAGCGTTTCCATCTGCAGCAAGTCCACTGAGAACTCGACGCAACTTCCACACCATCTGCAATTGCTTGCGCTCGAAGAGCAACTCTTCGTGACGTGTGCTTGAAGCATCAACATCGATAGCTGGGTAGATACGACGCTCTGCAACCTTGCGGTCGAGGCGAAGTTCCATGTTGCCGGTTCCCTTGAACTCTTCGAAAATGGCATCGTCCATGCGGCTGTTTGTTTCCACAAGTGCAGTAGCCAAAATGGTCAAGCTTCCACCTTCTTCAATGTTGCGAGCAGCACCGAAGAACTTCTTTGGTGGGTACAACGCACCGGCATCGATACCACCCGACATGATTCGCCCAGTTGCAGGCGCTGCCAAGTTGTATGCACGCGACAAACGTGTGATGCCGTCCAAAATAATGACAACGTCTTCACCCATTTCCACCATGCGCTTTGCCTTCTCGATGGTGAGTTCAGCAATATGCGTGTGCTCTTCCGATGGTCGGTCGAATGTTGACGCAATTACTTCGCCCTTTACGGTGCGACGCATGTCAGTTACTTCTTCGGGACGCTCGTCAATGAGCAACACGATCAGTTTCACTTCTGGGTGATTCTTTTCAATGCTCGTTGCAATCGTCTTCATGACGGTGGTCTTACCGGCCTTCGGAGGCGACACGATGATTCCGCGTTGTCCTTTTCCAATTGGTGCAATGAGGTCGATGATGCGCGCAG
>Ga0208363_1000130_pt1 | contig 20749 bp, 12 predicted proteins | sample LakMenEpi03May11_FD_150666 | JGI IMG/M metagenome (GOLD analysis project Ga0208363, IMG submission 150666) | Freshwater microbial communities from Lake Mendota, WI - 03MAY2011 deep hole epilimnion (SPAdes) | ecosystem: Environmental > Aquatic > Freshwater > Lake > Epilimnion/Euphotic zone ...
GTGGATGGTAGCCCTGCTGATGCGTTCTGCAACGGGTTCTTTCGATACCTGATCCTCCCACTTTGCCTCATCGTATGGGTGTAATAATAAGTGGGAATGAGCATCGATCAGCCCTGGTGTTAGCGTCGTGCCTGAAAGAAGAAGGATCTGGGCATTGGAGGGCGGTTTAAAGCTTATTTTTGGCCCTGCAAAGATGATTTTTTCGCCTTGTATTGCAACGACCCATCCTTCATGAATGGAAGAAACCCCATCAAAAACCCTGTCTGGTTGTAAAACGGTTACGGGGTCTGCATGCAGGGCGAGAATAGAGAAAAAAATTAAGTGAAGCATGAATGAAACCTTTTAAAAAACCACGGTATAATGTAACATAGTAATGTTATTCTGAGTTATGCAGTAAGTTACATCGCTGTTTAAATGGTAACCAATAATCCTAGGTTAATAAAGTTTTATAAAGGGTTGAACGAATGAGAATTCTCTTTGCGATTGTAAGCATGGTTGGTTTGGTGCTTGGTATGTCGGTTATTTTGGCACAGGAAAAGAAAGAGGAAAATGCCCCAGAACAAAACGGTTCTGATCAAACGCTTTCCGCCCTCATCAAGCTGAATAAAAAAATCGAGAACATTACTTTTGTTAGTGTTACAGGAGAGAAAAAAACAATCGAAGAGCTAAGGGGCGCCAATGCCACTATTGTTGCTTTTCTGAATTTTCAGTGTCCAATATCTAACAGGCAAACGCCTGAACTTATCGAGTTGGCGGAAAAATATAAAGAAAAGAAGGTTAACATCATTGGGGTATGCTGCGATGTGGAGTCGCCTAAGGAGTTGGCAAATCATATTCAAGAATTCAAAATCAACTTCCCCGTCTTTTATGATCCCGAGCATTTTGTATCCACTCTATTTCTTGCAGACATCACGCCACAAGTGTTTTTAATCGATAGCGCAATGACTCTTCGTTATTTTGGCAGGATCAATGATCAGCATGAAGATCGAGCAACTCGAAATTTGATTGTAAAAAACCATGACCTTAAAGATGCTTTAAGCAATGTACTTGCAAATAAAGAAGTATTAGTCCAATACACGGATTCAGTAGGTTGCCCGCTGGAAAGGGTTAAAAAACCTTTGGTTGAAGATGGCAAAGTTACTTTTTACCGTGATGTATTGCCTATCCTTCAGAAGAACTGTCAGGAATGCCACAGGCCGGGTGAAGCTGCCCCTTTCCCGTTGTTAACATTCAAGGACGCCTATAATTGGGCTGAATTAATCCAAGAGAATGTTGTTGCCGGGGTAATGCCGCCATGGAAACCAACAGTAAAAAGCGTACCTTTAAGGCATGACCCCCGCATGAACAAGCAGGAAATTGAAACCATCAACAAGTGGGTTGAAGGTGGTAGTGCTCGGGGTGATAAAAAAGATGTTCCGGCACCAGCCAAGTTTAGATCTTCCAAAGAATGGGATGATGAAAACCCGCCTGATATTATTCTCGAATCTCCAGGAGATTTTCATCTCGGGCCCTTGGGTGAGGATCATTATCGTACGATCGTAATGCCGCTAAATAACAAGGAAGAACTGTTTATAAGAAAATCACAGTTTATTCCTGGTAATCCGAAGATCGTTCATCACTCCTTGTACTTTTATGATGGCACGGGGATGTTGATGGAGGCGCAAAAAAAACTAGGCAATTCGACCCCGCCCGCAAACGGGATTGGCGATTGGGGCCCCGGATATAGTTCCGGCATGGGGCTTGGATTTATTCCGGATCCTTCGAAGGTGAAACGCAATCAGGATAATCCAGGTTCTGGCCTTGGTGGTTGGGTTCCCGCAGTTGATCCTATTACTGCCCCCCCAGATACTGCTTATATCCTGCCGCCCCAATGCGATGTCTTTATGCAGATGCATTTCCATCGTAATGGCAAGCAAGAGGTTGATCGTTCTAAACTAGGCCTGTGGTTGACAAAAAAACCGCCTACCAAATTCATTAAGAGTTATTTGGTAGATACCACCTTTACCATTATCCCTGCAGGGGTTAAAAAGTATAAAGCCACCGGCTCTAGGGTTCTTGAAGAAGATATCAAGCTTTTTACCTTTGCACCTCATGCCCATAGGCTTGCTACGGAATCACGACTTTACTATTCACTTCCCGGTTCCACGGAAAAGGTTCTTTTGTTTGAAATAAAGGACTGGGATTTTAATTGGCAGCAACGCTATTATCCAATTGATTACGTTTCGTTACCCAAGGGCACTACGATTCATAACGAATGGATTTTTGATAATTCATCCAGTAACCCCCAAAACCCCTTCCACCCTGCGAAAACTATTTTCCTTGGCGAGAATACCACCGATGAAATGGGTTTCTACATTATTGCAGGGGTAGTTGATGAAAGGAACAGAGTTGTTCCTACGCTAATGCTTAATTACTTCGAAAGGCTACTTAAAGCCGAGGCTCTGAAAAAGATATTCGGTGGTAAATAAGCACAACATTCTGATTCTTGTTTGATTCACTAGTTAGACTAGATCAAACAAGTTCGGGAAGGGCTTTCCATTCATCCACCAGATAATGCGGCCTGCCTGCATAATCATTGAGTGCGGTGGTATGAGGGTTGATGCCAAAGTGCTGATAAAGGCTGGCATGAACCTCGCCGAAATGAACAGGTCGGGAAGCAATGCTGCCCCCATCCCGATCGGTTGAACCAATCACCTGACCACTGCGGAAGCCGCCCCCTGCCAGTAGCGCACCACCAACCTGTGGCCAATGATCACGGCCAGCATCCTTGTTAATTCTTGGCGTTCTGCCAAATTCGCCCCAGGCAACAACAGCAACATCTTTATCCAACCCCCGTTGATGAAGATCAGTAATCAGGCAATGCATCGCATGGTCGAACATGGGGAAGTGGGTGTTTTTACATTCGCTGAAGTTGTTGCTATGGAAATCCCAACGGCCAAAATTAAGGGTCACCACCCGTGCGCCTGCTTCGATGAGCCTGCGTGCCATTAAAAAGTGTTCGAGATTTCGTGGTGCGCCATCGCCATAGTTTTTTGGATCGCCCTTGCCAAACTTTTCACGAACGGATGAGGGTTCCTTCGAAAGATCCAACGCATCCATCAGCTTGCTGGAAGTAAGTATTTCAAGTGCTTGAAGGCTGATGGAATCCATGGCATCGATGGAGCCACGGGAATCTAGATCTCTGCGCATTGCATCAAAACTTGAAAGCAACGATCGCCTGTCAGTAAGTTGCGAAGATTTAATGCTATCCAATACCATGTTATCTTTTACTGGGCCGGAGGGCCTGAATGCAGCGTTGGCAATGCCAAGGTATCCTGGATGACCGGGTGAACCATAAGGCGGATGGCCAGCAGTGGGGGCCAGCCCAATGAATGGAGGAACTGAATTATTACTGGAACCTAGTATTTTGGAAATCGACGAGCCAAGCGAAGGCCAGCCGCCTTGAGGTTGGTTTTTTACCGTACGACCGGTGTAACAAATAAAGGAATCATGATCACCACTCGGTGAACCATAGACCGAACGCAAGGGCACAAGCTTATCCATGATGGATGCAAGTTTAGGCAGATGTTCAGAAATTTGAATGCCAGGAACATTGGTGTTGATCGGTTTAAATTCACCACGAATATCAGCAGGCGCATTCATCTTAAGATCGTACATATCTTGATGCGGAGGCGCACCTGCCATGTAAATCATGATTACCGCTTTGTGGGATTTTTTTATGCCAGCGGCTTGTTCTGCTTGAAGCAGCGAGGGAAGGGAAAGTCCACCCATTCCGAGGGCGCCTATCTTTATGAATTCGCGACGACTTTTTGTCTCTGCTTTGCGAAAACTTGTGCAACCTTTTATTTCTGGCATGGTTTACGGTCCTAAATTCTTAGGCGGGATCACTACCTTTATAATTATAGTCGTTTTCAACTGTTTGATACAATTGAAAACTTGGATGCTAATGTTAATATCGGCATTTAAGGCAAGATTAATCAATACCATTGGAACTTGGGTTTTAATCAAAGCCCAACTTATAGGATTTTACGGACTCCGGGAATTGACCGAAGCAATGCGCTAGTTCCCCAACTTAGCCCCAGAGTTACGATAAATACAATCAATGCCTTGGAAATTGCGGGCATCGAGGAGCCGAGTAATGAGTATTGCGACCAGACGATAAATGGGTAATGAACCAAGTAGATGCCGTAAGCATTATCACACAGGTTATCAATAATTGAATATCGAGTGTTGGCGAATCGAAGGAACAAAGCAATGAAGGTAATACTTACGGTCGTACAATAAAGGGTCATAGAAAATCCTAGGTTTACCCATCCCTCAGGGGCAGCCCATTTCGCAGCTGGATCGAGGTGCACGCTCGCAAAAGTGATCAAAAAAAACAAGGCACTAAATATCGAAGCAATCAACCAAAAAAACCATTGCCTTGAAAGTGGCCCTTCCTGCGCAAGAATACTTTTGTCTAACCCAAAGGCGCCCACAGCAACGCCTGCAAAAAAATAAACCGGATACAAAATGAAACGGCATCCCTGGCCTATTAACAGTGGCCCAAAAGCAATCCAATGGAACGGTCCAAACACATACAGCAACGGAATAAAACCTGCCAATGATAATGTCGACAGGGTTAAAAAGAAAACCAGCGGTTTTGTGAATACGATTGCAGGAAGAGCGATTGTTGAGTTTGAGAAAATCCAAAAGCAGACAACTGCGAGCAGATTGAAAACGATTAGCATCGATATAAACCAGGCCGGTCCACTAAACCATGACCAACCCATCCAGTAAGAGAAAAAATCATTAGTGGCACCAGTCATTAAAAAAGAAGGATAGTATGCCAAGGGCATTATCACAGTAAGTGAAATTACAAAAGGAATACCTAGCCTTAGTCCTCGGTCTTTAAGGAAATGTACCGATCCTTTTTTTACTAGGCTTTTCCAGACAAAGAGTCCCGAGATAAAAAACATCAATGCCATGAAAAAAAGATTTAACAGCGGGGCAACAATGTCGAATCCCCCCCACTTGTTCGGGTCAATGATGGGTGCTGCGGAATGTTCAGCATAATCTGCTGGATCAAATTTTCCCCAAGTGGTGTAAGCCAGTGTATCATGCAAAAACAAAACAAAAATCGTCATCAATGCTCTAAGGTAATCAATAGCGGAACTGCGAACTATTGAGGGCTTTGGAACAGGGATTTCATTCTGCATATGTGTCATAATGAAATCATAAAATCATATGATTGATAACCTGTCAAAGGTTTTTATGAAAAATCAAAAGCTAAAAAAATAACCGATGTGGTTGAGGTTTAAAAAGGTGTAGCAGGCCGATGAGCATGGGCCAGATTCAAGGCTTCCTTGGGGGTCTTCTTGGTGATACAAAAGCTGTAATTCCAATGCGACGGCTAAGGCAACTTCATAATCGATGTTTTTTAAAGCAAAGGAAACTTTTGCTTCTTTGGGCTTATTGACTAACTCCCAATGAATGAAAGTTACTAAAAATTCTTTAAGCGAGCTCTTTATGCCACGCGCTTTATAAATGAACGGAAAGTTACCCTTGGAACTTTTAACATTTCCTATCAATTTGTTTGCCGGAATGTAGAAATCGTTCTGGTAATTTTCAGCAGATTCAAGGGTTGCATCAACAGATTGATTTTCACATTCTCTCTTTTTGAGCCAGATACTTGGCCCCTGCTGGATTACGGCTTAAAGCCAGGCGTTCGTATAAGCATGAAGCTTTTTGACGCTTAAGCTCGGGGACAGACCAGCTCTCATTGGTAGATTCGATCTCGTAGAACTGGCGCTCTGCAGTTTCTTTAATGGTGAGAAGCAGTATGTAATGGGACCAACTTAGGGTGAAAGGCAATTTCCGAGAAGGCTTCTCGGAAATTGGGTTTGAGGCAGATATGCGATGAATGGCAGTACTTTTAAAAGACCTTTAAATCTTCTGGGCAAACGATCATCCTAAACAGACATTAACAAATGTTGCAATAGAGTAAAGCTATAAATTAAAGGTTTTAATATTCTAACAGCCGTGCCGCTGCCATGCCGCACTCGCACGGTTATTGAAGTAGAGCCTCCCGCCTTACTTCACGAGCCATTTGCCTGCTTCGAGTTCCTGCTTGGAAGCATCTCCTGCAAAGAGATTAAACTTGGTTGCTGCTCCTGCCTTTGTGTAAATATCTGAAACAAATGCGGGAGTTTTGGTTTCTCCTGCAAGCCAGATTGCATGGGGAGCGTTAAGCGCCATCATGCCTGGAAGATCTAGATACTTGGAACCACCTGGAAGGAAACTTGGGTCGCGATAATCGAGAAGGTTCGAGAAGCGAAAACCCTTGGTATCAACCGCAGCACGGTCGATGGCATCGCCTGCGAGAGCCCTAGCAGCAATAACAACGGGGCCTATTTCCCCAAATCCAGCCACACCAATCAAGGTGGGTTGAGGATGGGAACCAATCTTTGCGGTCTTAAGAAAACGGGTGAGAGTAAGCACATCGTGGGTGCGTTGAGCAAAAAGGGTGTGGTTATAACCATAAGTGAAACCAGCAAACTCACGCGGGTTTGAAACAAGTCTGGTTTGCTTCATGGGCTTGCCATCTTTCAAGAATGCCCCTTGGAAGAGAAGGTCTGCACCCATGACGGTTGCCCCTGCATTCAAAAGTTCTTGAACGCCCGCTTTGACCGAGCCATCTGCATTGTAAAGGGAAGACTTACCCGCATCATCAAGCCAAACAACTGCCTGGCCTTTCCATTCCTTGGGGTAAAGCCAAGTAACGGGAAGTTCCTCTGCATGGGTTTTGTTGCGAATGATGCCAGTCATCTCAACGTACTTGCCTTTATCTTTTTTATCGTTGAGAATCCAATCAGAATCACCAGCTTGTGCATAGGATCTGCCAATAATGATTTCAACCGCTTTGCCAATACCATTGCGAAGCGCTGCAGCGGAAGTGGTGCTGGGTTGCAATAATTTTTCGGAATCATCCTTAAAGTATTTTAAAAGGTAGCGTTCGAAATCCGGTCCATTAGTTTTTGGTTCGGGGTGCTGGGCATCCCATACGGTGAGTTGCGCAGGGGTAAGAGGATCGAAATCATTTTCAATCACAGGCGATTTGTGGCCGAGTTTAAAGTGATGATTTAAAAAGGTGAAAAAAGCAGAGCGACTTAGAGAGTTGTAATTATGTGGATGATGCTCGCCCCGATGCAGCATCACATTCTCAGGTTTCCCTAGGGTTGAGTAAAGTTTCTTAAGATCTGGGAACCCTTTGGTTGCCATTTCTTTGGTCCAATCGTTTGCGGTGGTCATGCCTTGTGGTTTGGGCGCAAAGAGTGCAGCGAATTCAACATTGCCTGTGTTCACTCTAAGCATTGAGGAATTTTCGCAGGTGCAACCGCCTTGCATCGAGGTGCTGACCATGACTGCGGGGAAGGAAAGTTTTAGGCGGGGATCGATTGCAGCAAGCAGCATGGTCTGGGTGCCGCCACCACTAGCGCCAGTCATTGCAGTGCGTTCTGAATCCACTTCAGGAATACTAAGTAAGAAATCCATGGAGCGAATTGCGTTCCAGGTTTGTAGGCCCATGATGCTCTGAAGATTGGATTCAGCTTGTGGGCTATAGAGGCCCCAGTTTTCGGTTTTGTTCATTTCGGGTCGTTGTTTGCCGAAGGTGTGAACAACTTCGCGGGAAAACTGATGGGAATCAGAATCGCTGAGCATATCCCATTGCCAAACAACGCATCCCATGCGAGCGAGTTGGATGCACATTGCTTGAAATCTGCTAACACCACCTTTTTCGAATCGTTCTTCACCAGTTGCGATTTCGTGGCGAACTTTATTGGGTGCTTCCTCGCTGAGTCGAGCATCTTTCCAATGGCCGTGGGCGAACAAAACGCCTGGGACTTTGCCCTTCACATTTTTAGGTTTGTAGAGATTACCCGTGACAAAGAAACCGGGGCTACTTTCGAAATAGACTTTTTCGACGGTGTGATCGGGGCGATCAATTTTGCCATGAATCACAGCTTTAAGGGGAGTCTTGGTGGGCATGGGCCAAAGGCCTTGTGAAAGTAGGATTTGTGTTCGCACAAATTCTGCTCGGGTATCCCATTCGATTTTGGTTTTGGGCGGAGTGAAAGGGAAGTAGCCATTGAGATCTTTGGGTGGCGCCAATCGTTTATCCGAAGGGAGAATATCAGCCCCTGAAACAAACAGTGGAGCTAAGAGTAATCCAGAAATAAAAGCGGAAGCAAGTTTGAGTTTCATGGTTTATGTTTCCAGAAAAATACAGGCAGGGGTTCCAATAGCAAGAATAATAATAAGGCACAAATAGCGTTAATGCTAGCGAAAGCATGATTTTATAAATAATGAAGATATTTGATGAAGAAGCTTAAATGGGCAATCCTAAAATCAATTCTGTCAGAATGATCGAACCCTAATGCAGGGAAAATAGTAATTCTTTGGTAAAAAATGGGGATATCGAGAAGATTTTGATTAGTATGGAACTGTAATTACGGACTTGGTTAACCTACCATACTCAAGTGTAAATATGTCTCAAATTATTCGTTGCAAGATTAAATTTAGCAGTATGATTACTTTCCTGTTTTTAACGGTTGAGCTTCATGCTTCCCAACCTACTGCAATGGAGTCTGGTTTTCAAAAGCATGCAGCTCCATTCTTGAAACAATACTGCGTTCAATGCCATAACGCAGAGAAAATGAATTCAGGAATTCGAGTGGATCAGCTTACTGCTGGGTTTACAGATAACGAGATCCGCCTATGGGATGCCATCTTACATCAGGTCAAGGATGAAGAGATGCCCCCCAAAGGCAAAGCGCAACCCACAAATTTAGAGCGCCAGCAACTCATATCTTGGATCAAGAGTTCCACAGATATCGCTAGGCTTAGGCCAACGCCCAAGAATGGCGGAGCGAGAAGGCTAACGGTGGCGCAGTATAAAAACACTCTTCGAGAGTTGCTGAAGATCGAAGATAACTTTACGGATATCTTGCCACCCGATGCTGTTTCTCGTGATGGGTTTTTAAACAACCAAGCCACCTTGCAACTTTCTCCGTTGCTTTTGGAATCGTATTTCGAGATCGCAGAGAAGGCGCTTAAAGAATGTATCGTTGAAGAAAAATCAAAGCCCACCATCCAAAGCTTTCGTATGGATCTGGGTTTAGCCATTAATAATAATCCTTGCCCTGACCAACTTATCTTGGGCGCAAACAGCCTTCTGCTTAACAATAAAGATTTCAAGGTAACTCAAACCACTCCCATCAAAGGTTTTGATTTTGATCCTTTTATCATGCAAACGAAATTTCGTTTCATAGAAGGGTATGCGGGTAATGGTACCGTTCGTGGTTGGCGAGATTACGACAGTATCTACCATGCCGTTTATGCATGCATGCGTGGCACCACTGGCTATCCCAAGGGTTTGGCCTATAGTTCGGTACCCCAAGGATTATTATTACGGCCTGCGATTCCAAGTGCTGAAATCTTTGGCGTTGATAGCACCTATGGCCCGAGGGCAAACTTTAAAATTGCGCTTCGTGAGCTGCCCAATCAGGGCCGTTTTCGCATTACTGTCAATGCTGCAAAATATGATGATGGCCTGCTGTTAGATTCTGGTGCTACTGCCCAATCTTCCAATTCGGAAAATGTTGTTGTTTGTAGCAACCCATCAGATTCCGCTTCCATCATGATCAAGAAGGCAGGCATTTATCAGGTTGATGTTCATGCTGCAACTCGCGAGAAACTAGCCAAGCAAGATTCTTCTCGGTTAAATGATAAGTTGATCGGAAATTGGCCTTTGAATGGCAATGCGTTTAGTAATCCCGATACAAAAACTCTTGCAGGGCAACTTCAAGGCGATGCTAAGTTTATCAATTCGCCTTTTGGCAAAGCCCTCTCCCTCGATGGTAATGGCGATTCGGTTTTAATCCCCCGTAATGAATCGATGAATGTTAAGGATGGCGAGTTCACGGTTGCTGCTTGGATTCATCCAACTCAACTCAGGCAAGCCGGGATTGTTTGTCTTGGGAAGTACAGTTGGACCAATGGTTGGTATCTTGACATGCCCAATAACAAGGGCGTGCTTCGCATCGAAACGGCTGGCCCTGATAATCAATCTAATGGTACCGTTACTTCGCCCCCGGGTACGATTCGTGCCAACGCTTGGCAGCATGTTGCAGCGGTGGTGCGCCGTGGTAGTAACGAAACGCGTTTGTATGTTAATGGCTTCTTGGTGGGTAAGGGCACGATTGGTTCAGCAAATCTGGATAACCCGAAGGTTGATCTTTATCTGGGCCGTATTCAAGATGCGCAGCAATTCAAAGGTGAGTTGAGTCAGGTCAGAATTTATCAGCGGGCGTTGGATGAATCAGAAATACAAGCTCTAGTAGAGCCCGGTAGGAAATTTGTGCAGCAGCCCCGCGAGAAACCTTCGGAGTTGATATTATCCCTAGGCGAAAGGCAATTCTCAGGCACATTAAATCAGCCAGCCTTTGTTGTTGTTAGGCTGCCTGCAGGTGAAGTTAAAGTAAATGCCCAAACAACAGGCGCTAAAAGTTTTGATCGGATTGTTTTTACTCCTTTGCCCGAAACGCATGAACTTGCGCAGAGGTTTAATCTGTTTGAAAAGCGCACGCCACAGCTTGGGGTCTCTATGGGTTTTCGGCGTGACTGCGGTAGTACACTTGCCCTGATAAGCACACCAAAACCAATTACTTCTAATAAGCCGACTGCGTTTGTGTTCGAGGGGGCTATTCGAAATTACCCGAACCCCGAAGTAGAAAAAGACAATGTTAATTATCTAGCTGGAGTTCGCGAAATAGGTGTTCATAGTGAATACACCGATGGCCGTGAAATGCCAAGAATGTTGATTAGTTCGGTGGAGTTTGAAGGGCCGTTTTATGAAACCTGGCCTCCTGCAACGCATAAGAATATCTTCATTGATTTTGATAAGAAAGATGATGTTGCTGCTTATGCCAGAAAGATTATCACGGAATTTGCTGCTCGAGCATTTCGTTCTCCGATTAATAAAGAAACAGAAGCAGCGTTGTTCGCTGTGTTTGAAAAGTCGATCAAATCGGGGAACAGCTTTCAGCAAAGTATTAAAGATGCACTTCAGGTGGTGCTTACATCGCCCCAGTTTTTATTCTTGATTGAGAACAGCCAGACACCCAATCCCGAGCCTTTGGACAATTATGAATTAGCTTCGAAGCTTTCGTATTTTTTGTGGAACGGCCCGCCCGATGAAAGGGCGTTGAAGCTTGCATCAACAGGCGAACTGCGTAGCAAGATTAATGCTGAAGTTCTGCGCTTGATTGCTGATAAACGATTTTCTGGGTTCATCGATGAATATGCATCGCAGTGGCTTGCACTTGAAAAGTTCCAGGTATTGGAGCCCGATCGAAAGCAGTTCCCAAAACTGACCAGAGATACGAGGGCGGAGCTACTCAAAGAGCCAGGCCAATACCTTCAATATATGATTCGAAATAATCTGCCCGTTAAGAATCTTGTTGAGTCCGACTTCATCCTTGCTAACGAGGTTGTTGCAAGTTATTACGACCTAGGTGATAAATCTCAAAGCGGCTTTGATTTCCTTCCGATCCAGCATGGCAGAAAAGAACTAGGTGGATTTCTGGGCCAGGCTGCAATCATGGCGGGGCTTTCAGATGGGCGCGAATCCAACCCTGTAAAGCGTGGCGCATGGCTTGCCCGAAGAATTATTGCAGAACCACCCGATGACCCACCACCCAATGTGCCCGCACTTGCTGAAGATTCAAAAAAGCTATCTCTTCGCGAAAGGCTTGAGCAGCATCGCAACCAAAAGGGCTGCACCCAGTGTCATGCGAAAATTGATCCTTGGGGAATCCCGCTTGAAGAATTCGATGCGGGCGGGAGATTAAAGTTGCAGAAGATCGATGCCCGTTCGGTACTTCCCGATAAAAAAGAAGTTCAAGGGTTTGATGATCTAAAACGCTATCTGACAAATGATCGGATCGACCAACTTGCTTTTAGTATGTTGAAACATCTTGCGATTTATGCCACCGGGAGAAATCTTTCCTTCAATGAGCTTGAGTTTCTCAAAAAAGAAGGGTTAAAATTGAAAGCGGATGGCTATCGAATGCAAGATATGATTCTTTTTGTCGTCAATAGTAGGATATTTACCGAAAAGTAGAGTATTATTACAATATTAGTGACCCCTAGAGCACACCAAGCAGAGAAACCAATGAGTTCAACCCAACAATTAGATCGCAGAGCTTTCCTTATGGGCATTGGTGGAATGGCGATGGCTTTGCCCGTTTTGGATGCCATGGGTGCGGAAGTTGCTGAACAAATACCAAAACGATTTTGCGCAATCTATACTGCTAATGGTATGTCGCTTCCCCGAGCGGAACATGGCATGGATGATTGGAGCTGGTTTCCCTCTGCTAAAAATGGCAACGATTTTGTTTTTGGTAAATCCACTGAACCATTTAGCCCTTACCGTAATCAACTGAGTTTCATGGGCGGATTGTATCACCCAAGTGGGCCCAAAGCCGATCCACATGTATGTTCTGATATGTGGCTTACGGGGGCCCCGCTTCATAATCCGAAACCCGGCAGTTATAATTCTGCGGGCTTGGATCAAGTGATCGCGCAGCATACCAAGCAATTCTGCAGGCAACCTTCGTTGGTGTTATCGATCGATGCAGGTACTGGATTTTTATCACGCACCGGTACGATCTCGTACAGCTTGGAAGGCAGGCCTATCCCTGCGGAAAATAACCCCAGACGAATATTCAACCGGTTGTTTCGAGTCGATCGTGATTCAATGAAAACAGAACGCGAAGATCTCAAGCGTCGCATTAAACTTGTTGATGCAGTGGTTGAAAGCACCAAGGCGCTGAATAATGTGCTGGGTAAATCTGATCGTGAAAGGTTGGAGCAGTATCTTACTTCCCTTAATGAAGTTGAATCCCGTTTGATCTCTTCCGAGAAATGGGTTGATGTACCATTAAAGAAACAAGATTATTCGCATTTGAACCTTAATGTAACTTCTGAGGGTGAGCCCGCGGATTATTATCGTAATATGTTCGATCTGATCGCATTGGCATTTGATGCTGATATCACCAGATCTGTAACTTTCATGCTGAATCGTGAAGATGGTATGGGCATCAGCGATACCTTCCCACTTAAACTGAAACTATCAAAAACCCACCATGGTCTTTCGCATGCAAACGACAAAGCGGGCCAGTTGGACTTTGCAAAGTATGATCTCTTCCTGAGTCAGCAGGTTGCACATTTCCTTGAAATGCTTAACAAGTACAAAGATAAGAATGGCTGCATACTTGATAACACGATTGTGCTGTTTGGTAGTGGTGCAAGCACCACGCATAATCCAAAGAATCTTCCAACCTTGATTGCAGGTGGCGCCAAGATGGGTTTAAAGCATGGCACCTATTGGAAAAACAACGATACCCGCATGTCGAATATGCACCTTAGCATTCTGCGATCTATCGGGGTCGAGAAGGAATCTTTTGCAGACAGCACGGGCACTTTGAATAGTCCGGTTTTCACCCGTGCTTAATGCTAGCTTAGGTCGAGCCGCTATCTGGTTTTTAGTTTTGCCAGAAAGATATCGTTGCTGCCTAGGTTTGTAAATTCATGTTTGCCAAACATTGCATTGCCACTGCAAGCCCCGGATAGATAAAGATTGCCTGAAGTATCTGCAACTATGCTGTAGGCGTGATCGGTACCCTTTCCAGGCACTTGGTTAAACCAGCGGGCCTTTCCAGCCCGATCAAAACTGATGACAAAAATATCTGCAGATGCTGAAGAGGTTTTCTCTTCGCCTTCAAACAAAACCTTTCCAGTAAATGAACCCGTAAGGAATGAATTACCCTGGTTATCGGTTGCTACACCCAGACCGTAATCGATGCCTGGCCCACCTGCAGTTTTAGTCCAAAGTTCTGATCCATCAGCTCCGAAACTCATTAGCAATAAATCGCTATCGCCATTGCTTTTCACCACCCTATCTTTAAGTTTGAGATCGCCCTTGAACATTCCAGAGGCCCAGACATTGCCATTTTTATCTGCGGTGATTTCATGAATCATAGCCCCGCTGCTACCATGCCCTTGAGCAATCCAATGCACCTTCCCAGAGGCATCAAGCTTTGCAACCAGAATATCTCTACCCATTGCGTTGGTGAGTTTGATATCGCCAAACGAACCTTCGCCACCGGTATGGCCACCCACAAAACAATTACCTTTACCATCAACTGCAATGCCATGGCCGCTACTGTTGCCTTTGCCCTCGGGAGTTTTAGCCCAGAGAAGTTTGCCATCGGTGGTGTAGCGGGCACAAAAAACGCGTGATGATCCAGGTTCTGAAAGTTTAACTTCGTCAAAGGTTCCTTCGCCTGTAAGGGCGCCTGTTACAAATAAGTTTCCGAGGGAATCCACTGCGATGCCATGGCCGTAATCGGAGCCTTTGCCACCAGCGGTTTTAATCCAAAGCATCTTTCCCGAAGAGTTATACTTTGCGACAAAAATATCGTAATCGCCTGAATTCGGAAGCGATACATCTTCAAACTTTGCATCGGTGCTTTCATAATGTCCAGTCACATAGGAATTTCCCAAATCATCGACTGTGATTGCATAACCACGATCTATTTTCGAACCGCCACCACTGCGTACCCATAGGAACTTTCCCTTGGGATCAACCTTGGCGATGAAGAAATCCATGAGCTTATTGCTGGTGAGCGTGAACTCGCCAAAAGTTGCGGTGCCTGTGAATTCGCCTGTAAGGTAGACATTGCCTTTGCCATCCACTGCTATGCCACGAGTTTTATCATGCAGTTTACCACCCGCCTGGATCACCCATTCAAATTGAGGTGGAGTCTCCTTTTCAGCAGCATGAATAGTATTACCCAAAAAGAGTCCAAGAATAACCAGCACATAATGTCTCATGAAAAATCCTCTTAATATTAGGCGTATTATAGTACTTTGCAAGCTTGCAGCAGAGTTTCCTGAACTGCAAAATCGTGATCATAGGAAAAATCGGAAGGCTTTTCTCCACGGATAATACGAACCATGTCTGCTGCATCTGCAACATAGCGGTTGAACCCTTGGAATTTAATTACTTGTGTGCCCTTCTTGTATTCACCCCGTGGTTTTGAAAGCGAAAGCTTCACAGATGGATTATCCAAAGGTTCGATCTCGAATGTTCCTTCGCTGCCACATACCACAAGATGCCTTCTGCTGCCTCCTTCAACTTCCATCGCAGATGTTTTGACACTCGCAATTGCTTTTGGATAGGTGAGCACTGCAAGCATATTGTCCATTAAACCATCATCAATTGTTGAGGCATGCTGGTTGAATCCTTCAACTTTGGTTGGTTTGCCCAGAACGCCAATGACAAGATCTGTGATATGGCAACCCAGTTCGAACATGATTCCACCCTTGAACTTTGCAAGCTGTTTTCGTTCAGAAGTTGAAACCACTTTGCTCATGACGGTATGCACTTCGAAGATATCGCCCAACCAGCCTTTTTTAAGGAAGTCACGAAGTAGAATAACAGCGGGATTGTAGCGATACATGAATCCCATCTGGGTGAGAAGGTTTTGCTTTTTCGCGTTGTCAAGAATGCGTTTGTACTGGATCAGGTTATCGCCTGCGGGTTTATCGAGGTGAATATGCTTGCCCGCAGCAATGCAAACCTCAGCAGTGTTTAATAGATCAGCAACCCGGGTTTCTACAAGAACTGCATCAAGATCTTTTATGTTCAATAGTTCATCGCGTGTCATCCATTTCAAATCGCTATACACGGGCTGTGCCATTGCGCTTTTCTTAAGCGCTTCATCGGGTTCAACGATGCCAACCACTTCGTAATCTGGGGAAGCCCGGTAGACAGAAAGCTTGCTTGCATGAGGATGCCCCACGCCTATCTGCCCAACTTTAATTCGCTTCTTAACCTGGCTTGCATCACTATTTTTAGGAAGAGTAGTAGCGAGAAGAAGGCCCGCTGCAGAATGTTTCAACCATTGGCGCCTAAGCATGATGTTGTTCCTTTGCTAAAGATATTAATCGAGAGGTTTCTTTTCGAAATCGGAAGGGTTGACCCAGCCAGCTTTCAATTTTTCGCCTTTCATGTAGCGATCATAAAAATTCACATGAGCTTTGTTGGAATGTAGGTATTCGTCAAAGAGATTGCCCTTGCCCTCCATGCGCGGATCGCCTTCTGCCTTCAATTTCGCAAACATCTGGTTTTTCAGGGAATCACAGAGTTCTGCATTGGCAGGATTCAAGGCGAGATTATTTAAACAATCAGGATCTTTCTCAAGGTTATAAAGTTCTGCACCAGGGCGCTTTGCAAAACACCAGTTCCAAAACTTATCCGTGGGGTTGCTTCGGTGATCTTCCAAAATCAAACTCTTGGTGGGGCTTGCGTCCACATTCAAATAACCTGTTTCCGGATTGCAGGCAGGCCAGCGCGAAGGTTCAAAGTTATGAAGATAGATTAAATTTGATTTGATGATCCCACGAATGGGATAACCAACATCGCCCGGTCTGCCAATGTCGTGTCTTTCCATTCCAATAAGAACATGATCCCGAACCGGATTGATTGAACCAGATTTTGCAGAAGCAAATAAATCTTGAAGACTTAATCCCGGAGTAGGCGCCATCCCTGCCTTCTTCCAATCAAGATTTGCAACACCAAGAAATGTGGGCGCTAGATCTATAAAACTCACATAATCATCCACCACTCTTCCCGGGTTGGTAATGCCTTTTTTCCACATAATCGCCAAGGGCACATGATTGGAATCGATGTAGGCACTGCCCTTGCAGCGAGGAAATGGCATACCGTGATCGGAAGTCACAACGATAAGGGTGTTGTGCAATAACCCTTGTTTTTCCAGTTCATCAAGCATCCTTCCCAAATGCTTATCAAAGTGTTCTACCTCGAATGCATAATCGAGCATATCATTTCGAACGGTATCATTATCGGGCCAATACCCGGGCACTTTGGGAATGTCAGTAAGCTTCTTACCGCCCTTGGCAACGCCCGAGCCAAATTCATAACCACGATGGGGTTCTAGTCCACCGTACCAGAAGGCCCAAGGTTTTTCATTCGAAGTGGTGCTGAGAAAATCTTTGAAGTTCGCAGCATAATCATTGTTGCTGATGCCGTTGGTCAAGGGTGGGCTTTTATGATCATTGAAAGGTTTCCCAGTCATTTGCCTGGGTTTGTTTTTGTCATCCAGTGCAACACCAGGGCCCCAACCCTTTGCAGTATGGCCTACTTGCCATTGATTTTCTGAAAGCGCTTCGCCCCATCCCTTAAATTCTTTGGGGAAGTAACAAAGATGGTTGGCAGCTTCTTTAAGTTGCCAAGAATTTCTACCTGTAAGAATGCATGCACGGGATGGAGCGCATTTGGCATTGGGTGTAAAAGCATTGCGAAAGAGAATCCCTTGTTTTGCTACACGATCGAAGTTTGGAGTTTTCACCCAAGGAGTGCCATAGGCGCTTGCGTGAACGCCCCAGTCGTCTGCAATTGCGAAAAGAATATTTGGCCTAATCGGAATGGTCGTATCTTGTGCTGCAATTGACAAGCAATTTAAAAAAAGAAGGGTTTGCAGAATCATGGTAGTTTTTCCCGGGTCTTTAGATCGAATTTCTCGCCTGCGTTTAAAAAGAAATAAAACTTCTCGCCCTCTGCGGGTGTACGATCAGGATCATAAATAGCCACTTTACTCGAACCTATGACTTCCAGATTATTTCCTTTTATGATCACTGCGGTATCTTCATCGATTCCAATACCAAGAAGGTGCCGGTGTTTTTGCACCACCTCTATAAGATCATCTTCTCGCTTGCGCTTGATAAGATGTTGATCAACTGCGCAATCCTTAAGGAAGCCTAAACCCGTTTCATAGCCTGGCGCCATCATGATGGTGTTGCCTTCCCGGGCCCCTCGCACCATGTACGAACTTTGGATGGAAGCGCCCGCAGAGCTGCCGCCAATCACTCCGCCACGATCTAGAAGATCAAACAAAGCTTTCTGGGTTTTGGTGTTGAGGTAGCTGTCTGCGTAGCGCCATTGCCTGCCGCCATCGAACCAAACCCCGGTCGCTTGTTTAAGCGCAGAAGCGAATTCATCAGAGTCTGCAACTTTTTTATCGCGGGTGTGAAGTACAAAAACCTTGGCAGCACCAGCCTTGCGTAAAGCAGGCGCGGGCCTTGAGTCATTATCAAATTTGTCTCCCTCAAGTGCGGTAGGCACTACTGCAATTACTGCCTTATCTCCACCAGAAAGCTCGAGAAATTTCTTCATGATTGCTGAATCTTTACCGCCACCACCCACGATGAGAAGAGTTCCCTTCGCAGGGCCTATGCTGCTAGGTTGGAAAGGAGTTGCAAGTTGTTTTTCAAGCCATGGGGCTACTTTTTCTACCCAGCGAGCTGCATGTTCTCTCTGACCTTTGCCATTGAAATGCACGCCTTTACCGTTGCCATCACGGTATTCACTTCCCAATTTATCCGAGTCTGGGCCTTCGAGGGCGATGGTGTTGTTCCACAGTGCTTTTTGGGCATTACGAATATCTTCAGATCCTTGGTCTGCAGGCGAATGATAACTAACCTGAGCGACAAACCAGGGGAAATCCCAACCCACTTCCCGACGGCTATCACGAATAAGTTGCTCTAAATATTTCTGATAGAGTTCGCCTTTCAAAGTGCGTTTTGGGTCTGCCTGGTTGGCATCAGATTCCCCTTGATGCCAAAGCACTGCTCTGAATCCTTGATTGCCAAGGGGTTGCAACTTCGATACCAAGCGCTGAAAGATAATACCTTTGCTTTCCCATTCACCGGAATCAAGTTTTGTTACATTCCCAAGAAGCGTTGGCGGGTTAGGGAAAGTTGTTTTTTCGGGAAGCCATTCGCGGATGCTACTAGCGCCTACACCTGTAGCTACGATACCAACAGGGACATTGAATTGTTCAGCGATTGCATCAGCGAATGGAGGGATGAAACTACCACCGCCACCACTTGCGCCGGGCTGGGGATCGTTTGCTACTTTCCAACTCTTGCCATCGTATGCAACAACCTTGTCAGATTTTGGGCTGAGTTTTTCTTCTGCGTGGTTGGCGGAGTTGGATTGACCTGCGATGACGAAAACTTCACCCACGCCCACATGGGCAACCGATGCCGAAATAAAAGGGATGTTTTGTTCAAGGGCCCGAACTTCAACTGCGTACCAAGCGCCAGTTGGCGCCTCTAGATTGCCCCTAAAAGATTCGCCTTTGGGGGTAGCAAGAAGTTTTTGCCAGTCTCCTTTTATTCCTTTGCCAATTAAACGAGCTTCGATTGCACCAACCTCTGCTTTGGTTGTTTCAAGTTTACCTGCAACGATGATTTTTCCTTTGTCCTTCGAACTGCGTTGAACGATCTGGTAGTCAAGGGGCGTGTTGATCGTAAGGGTGTCTGCCAATAGGTTGGAGCAGAGAAATATTACCGAAAGAATAGCAGATAAAGTTCGCATGGGATTTATTCCTGAGTCAATTTTGAATCTCGAGGCTTTAAGATAGCATAATGGCTTTTGAATGTGCATGAGAAATGTCTAATGGGGTATGCAGCTTACGACAGGTCGATTTTTGCCGATAGGAAAAGCAGAAAGCCATATTTGTTCATAGTTATGGTACGATAATAGAAGTGAAATTTTTATGTTGGAAAGCTTTAGAAAAGGGGAAACCCATGAATTGGGAAAATCATATAGGAGTAGACCCCAACATTTGTCATGGCAAGGCGTGTATCAAAGGTACAAGAATTCCAGTTTCGGTAATTCTTGACAACCTTGCAGCAGGTGAAACAAGAGATAAGATTTTGGAAAATTATCCCTCTTTGCAAAATGCAGACATCGACGCGTGTCTAGGTTATGCAGCCCAAATTGTGAAAGAGCGGGTTGTAAAATTGCCCCAACTCATGGCATGAAATTTAAGACAGACGAAAACCTTCCCCTAGAAGTTACCAATATGATTAAAAGGCTTGGGCATGACTGCTTAAATGTTAGGGATCAGAATTTGGGAGGGTGTTCAGATGTGGAATTAATCGAAATTTGTAATTTAGAACATCGCATACTCGTGACTCTTGATTTAGATTTTTCAGACATTAGAACATATTCCCCAAACAACTATGCAGGAATAATTGTAATTCGAGATACGATTCAAACCATCCCAAGATTGATTGAGCTAACCTCGCATGCCATGCCCTCATCCGCAGGGGCATGGCACAACGGCCAAGAATAGATGGCCTTACTTACCTGTCCCAAAGTATCCCTCGGGTGTCGATGTTCCCCCGCTCCCGCTGACCAGTTCGAAGGCGACTCCATACGGAGACCGGCCAGGCCGAGAATACGTCAAGTGCCCGAGTCCGGGAGATAGGAGACCGTAGGTGTCACCAATGGCCACGATGTCGAGGCGCGTGAAGCTCTTCTTCTGCAAGTCATAGTTCAGAAAACCAACCAATCGAGCTTCCTCGCCCTCCTGGCCCGTCTTTTGAGCAGTTTCGAAGTCAACTCTCAACAGCGCGGACCCGTCGAGTCGCAGGCGGACGCTGGTTGGGGAGATGTCTTCGACCGTCAGATTCAGTTCTCCAGATCGTACGATAGCATTTCGATCTGGTTCGCCGACTAGCCGATTGGGATCGAGATGTAAGACGAAGATGCGCTTGGTTAGGGCCGCCGGAACCGCGAACTGGTCTCCCTTTTTGGGATTGGCCGGTACGA
>Ga0208363_1000147_pt1 | contig 19579 bp, 13 predicted proteins | sample LakMenEpi03May11_FD_150666 | JGI IMG/M metagenome (GOLD analysis project Ga0208363, IMG submission 150666) | Freshwater microbial communities from Lake Mendota, WI - 03MAY2011 deep hole epilimnion (SPAdes) | ecosystem: Environmental > Aquatic > Freshwater > Lake > Epilimnion/Euphotic zone ...
GCCAGACAACTAGCCGAAGCGGGCCATACCGCGACAGTTTTTGATACCCGCGACCACGTAGCGGGCAACTGTCATACCGAGCGCCACGAAACTGGCGTCATGGTGCACACCTATGGGCCTCACATTTTTCATACGCAGCACGAACATGTGTGGGAGTTCATCACACGATTTGGAGTGATGATGCCGTATCGCCACCGGGTGCGGGCGATGGTGGGTGATAAGGCGTTTCAGATGCCGATGAACTTGACGTTGATCAACGAGTTTTTTGGCACCAATTTTTCGCCGGCCGAAGCCGAGGCGTTTATTGCCACAAAAGCAGATTCGACGATCACAAATCCTGCTTCATTTGAAGATCAAGGCCTGAGGTTTGTGGGTCGCGAATTGTATGACGCATTTTTTGCGGGATACACAAAAAAGCAGTGGGGAGTAGATCCAACCGCGTTGCCCGCAAGCATCCTCGCGCGCTTGCCACTTCGATTTACCGCTGATGACTCATACTTCAATCATCCACATCAGGGGATCCCTGAGCACGGCTACACGCCAATTGTGCAGGCAATTCTTAACCACGAAAACATCAGCGTGCACTTGTCGACGCGTTTTGAACGCGCGCAGTCGAGCGAATACGACCACGTCGTGTGGACTGGCCCGATCGATGCGTATTTTGGTTTTGAACATGGGCGACTTGCGTATCGAACACTTGACTTTGAGCAACATGTATCGGACGGAGATTTTCAGGGTTGCCCGGTGTTGAATTACTGCGACGAGCAAGTGCCGTACACGCGAATTACCGAACACAAACATTTTGCGCCTTGGGAAAATCATGATCAAACGGTGACCTACACCGAATATTCACGACTTTGTGGAGACAATGACACTCCGTATTACCCGATTCGGTTGGTGAAAGAGACTGATCAATTGGTCAATTATGTACATCAGGCTCGCGCGCAGAAGGGTGTCACTTTTTTGGGTCGCCTCGGCACCTATCGTTATCTCGACATGGATGTCACTATTCACGAAGCTTTGGCTGCAGCGACAGAAATGTTGAAGGCACTTGAGAGCAATCAAGACATCCCACCGTTTTTCACCGATCCGTTGGGCGGGGCAAAGCACTGATGCAATCAAATTTGCTGCAACGTCTTGTGTTGCCAACGCCGATAACACCGGAGCCACTGTTGTATGCGCGCACGAGTGGCGAAGTGCGTTTGGTAGAAGGCGGGGCGGTACTCGCTGACGGTGGCGCGCTCAGTTTCGATACGTCGTTTGGTGTGTTTGCTGCCGGCCGCTGGCGTCGGGTGAGTCACGTCAATAACTTGAGTGTCAGCGTGCGTGCCTCTGGCCTGGGTATTGCCGAAGTTGTCGTGGTCAATGGCAAGAAGGAGTCGGTTATAGCAACGGCTCAATTGCCACGCGGTGAAGGGTCACCGTCAAGCGTGGTACTCACCGTTCCCGACTTGCAGGTGTCGGCAGATGGCACGTATTACGTGCGGGTCACTGCGGTTGGTGGCGAAGTGTGCATGACGGGTGGCGAGTGGGTTACTCAGGATGCTCCGCGACACGAAGTGCGCATGTCGTTGTCGATCACGACGTTTAATCGTCAAGAATATGTTCGCAAGACAGTGCATAACGTGCTCGATTTGGTGAGCAACTCTGATGCCCTCAACGGCAAAGTACGAGTGCTCGTCGTTGATAATGCACAAAATGTGATGTTTGATGCTGCGGCAGATGCACCGCTTACGGTGATTCCAAACGGCAACCTCGGTGGAGCCGGTGGTTTTGCTCGCGGCTTAATTGAGCTTCGTAAGGCAGGCTGGGCTACGCACGTGTTGTTTATGGACGACGACATCACGCTCGAGCCAGAAGCGATTGTGCGCACGATGTCGTTGTTTGCCTATGCCAAAGATGCGCGACTCTGCGTGCACGGCGCAATGCTGTCGGAGGAACGTCCGTGGCTGCAGTTTGAGGCTGGGTCACAGTATTCGTGGCGTTCGATTTATCCGTTGCAAGCACTCGGCCGCGAGGACGACATGCGAGAGCGATCGGTTGCTGTACAAGATGCAGCCGAGGTTCCTTTCGATTACACCGCATGGTGGTACACCGCATTTCCAATCAACATCACCAACGAAAATCCGTTGCCTGTATTTGTGCGCGGAGACGATGTTGCGTTTGGACTCATGCACACAGGCAAGCACTCGATCACACTCAACGGAGTGATTGTGTGGCACGCCGACTTTGGTCTGAAAAACAATCCATCGTCGTTGTTTTACGAGTCGCGCAACTTGGCGCTTGTCGACACGCTGGTATTTGATAAGCACACGTGGTGGAACCTTGCTTATCGTTTCTCTTCATTCGGGTTCCGTAATCTTTTTTCGATGCGTTATGCATCAACCGAATACATGCTGCGCGGACTGAACGCGTATCTAGCTGGTCCTGCAGAGTGGATGAAGATTGATCACGCCGCACTACATGATGAATTACGTGTGTGCGCAGAAGAAAAGCCGGCGCCATTGTCGGCTGAACTTGCGGCAATCACACCACGCCAACCGCGACACAAAGCATTGCGTGCATTTGGGTTTTTATTTGCCGTCGTTTTGGTGGGTGGGTACATCATTCCCAAGCCATTACGTCTGAAAAAGTATGGCGTTGGTCCAATTGATGCCCGTGCTGTCGGCGTCGCCACACTGCGCAATCGGATTTTGTATCGTCATGATCGCATTACTGATGGATACACAGTTGAGCGTGACGCGAAGAGGTTTTTCAAACTGTTGCGCGAAGTAGTGAAGTCGATCTTTTCGATCGCCACGTCATATAAGCGATTGAAGCGTGAATACCGAGCCGCCTATCCGACGATGGTCAGTAATGCTGCGTGGGAAGAGCGTTTTAAGTCAGCTTTGAAGCACTAAGTAATGCTTGCCATGTCAGGCGGTTGATCGTGCCTGTTTGTTTTATCCCAACGCTTTTCTGAAAACGCTTAACTTGACGCGTAGTGCCTGATCCATAGATGCCATCGGCACGTATTTTGATTTTGAGCACTCTGGCTAGAGCGGTTTGAGCAGTAGCAACCGTTGCGTGTTTTGTTCCCTCAAAAAGAACGATTGTTGCTGGGTCGATGCCCAGTACTGCTAACACGGCTTCATCGGCAACGCCATCAACTGGCAGGGCGGCATTTGTTTCGAGAGTTTTGATCAGGGCAATAGTGCCTTTTCCAACCACTCCATCGACAACAATGCGCTTTTTCTTAGGCAATTTGAAGTACGTATTGAGCGCATTTTGCAGCCTCTTGACGTTCTTGCCGCGATCGCCTTTGGCCATCGGCGCGCCAAGTGGCACGACCGTTGCAACTCCGTTTGTAATGAAGCTTTGTGCTCGCAGTACGTCCAATTGATTGCGGATGAATAACGTAAATTCGCTGCGACCTGTGGCTGTGAGATGAACATCATCGCTAAACCATCGATCTTGCGAAGGTGCACTTGATGCTGCGTTCCAATCGAGCAGCGTTACGTTTGGATAACTTGTCGTGGCGTTTGCAAGAATTGCATTCGAGAGCGCATAGTCACGCGATGTGCGGCGAGTTGAGAGATTTATAAAAATAATTCGCTGCACACCACGAGCATTAAGCGCATTAACTACTTGATCAACATCAGATTGAAATGTATTTGGATCATCGTTGTAGCCCAACTGAATAATCGCCACGCTCGGGTATTGCTCTGGGGTGAGCGCATTGATGATTGCCGGCGCATCCGGTGGTCCAACTGCTGCAGCCACACAACTCGGGCCTACGAGGCAGCGGTTGGAGAGCGCTTGATAATTCATGGTCGGGTAAGCAGGGGTGACCACTGATGCAAACGTGCTGGTAATGCTTTCACCTACCGAATCACCGATAAACAGCATCGTTCCAACAGGGGCAGCGTCAAATGCAGCACCATAGATAGGTGAAGTCTTGAACCACGGAGCAGGTAAATCGAAGATGGACTTAAAGTCGTATCCCTTCACAGTGACGGTAGATGCGGTTCCGTTAATGGCAACTGAGGTTGCGTAGCCATTCCAGTCTCCGCCAAGACCATCATGTGTGGTCTCAACCGATGTGAGTGTGCCGATCTGCGGATACTTAGCCATTAACTGAGCGGCAGAAATGATACGCGTCCAGACCAACAAATTATTCACAGGGTCGCTTGCAAGATCGCCCAAGTCGACTTGTGCAGGAAATGTGCCACCTGCGGTGCGGCCACCGTTACTCGACGTAAATTCAGTGCGTGCTGGCTTGCCATTTGGTTGCATGATTACGACGCCAGCAGTTTCGGCGATGGCTTGATCGGTCAGTGGGTGTTCAAGTGCGACGATTTCACCGTTCACGGATTCGCGCAGAGCACTGCCGCCGTAAACCTGACAGTCCTGTGAGTCGCAAGTGCGAGCGAGGCCTGCGTATCTGTTCTCGGTTGCCGAATAGGAGCGTGCGGCGACTGCTTGAGCTCGCAGAGCATTCATTCCTAGTCCGCCTGCAGCATTGCCCCAGCTGGCAGGAGACTCGCGGGGTACGACGCCTCGCAAGTAGCTCTCGATGTTTGTTGCGTTGATGGTGCGGTTCGCGCCGCTTGAGTTGTTGACCGCACGAATTTCACCGCGGTAGTAACGAATCTTGTTCTTGGTGGTGGTGCGTGGTTCACACAAGCCGATGACAGCCGTTGCTTCGGCGGCTGGGTCTGCGCCAACGGTCGTGGTAAACGAGGCAACAGTTTCAACGTCTCCAATCAAAGTGAAGCCTTCGGTGGCTGGGTCTGTCGTTATTGCACACTTTCGTTCCATCGATCCCCATACCCGATAGATGCGTTGCGAAATTTCAATTGCTACAAGCGATGTCCAGAGTCGGCCAGGGGTTGGGTCTTGTAAAAACACTGCATTACTGGCATCAGCAACTACCGAAGTCGACTTGTCATTCATTGCCGAAAGATACGTGGTCATCATTTGGGCAGGATCAGCAAGTGAGCCGATGGTATTTCCGGTTGCGCCGCCGTAATAGAAATTGAGAATGTCACTCCATGTCGAGCCATTCGTGGCCCAGCCGTACGCACCGTATTGGCTCATGCCGCGCCCGTGTCCGTATCCACGCCCATTGACCACAATTGCATTTGGCAACAAACCGTTGTCGGCATGTGCCGAACTAGCAGGCAAAATCGTGGCGAGCAGGCTGATGACAATAATGCCAACTGCACTTATCATTTTCGATTTTGGGGGTACGCGCATGCTGAAGGATTCTCCTCGCTCGCTTGATATTCATTCTACCGAGAATGATCGGCAAGAAAGAGCAATGCTTTAGGAAGATTCGCTTGTTGGAGTCAGTGTTTCGCGTTGTTGCACAACCACGCCTGTCAGGACCAATGCGATTCCGATTAGGTCAATATATGTTGGGGTCTGATCCAGAAACAAAAGTCCAAATACAACAGCCGTCACTGGTAGAAGTGCAAGCAGCACCGAAAATCTGCGAACTGGAATCTTGCGCATAATGGATTGCTCTATTCCATATCCGAGTGCATTGGAGAACAAGCCAACAAGTAGACACAAGCCCAAAATTGTGGGTGATGACCACGCAGGGCCGCTTTGTGGTGCGCCAAACGGGGCGATAGCAATTGCACCAATTGCAAGGCCTACGCCAAGCCCTGAGACGCCTCTATTGAGCTGGGCAACTCGTGACCCCACCAAGATGTACGCGGCCCAACAAGCAGATGCCAAAAAGATGTACAGCAGGCCAAGCGGTTCGTTGCCGAGTTCGAATCCAGAAAGAATGATTACGCCAAGCGTGGCGAGTCCGAGTGCGCCGGCGTTACGCCGAGATTTGGTTTGTAGCGCAGCCACACAGATGGGGCCAATGAATTCAATCGCTACACCTTTGCCGAGGTCGAGCCGATCAATTGCCAGATAGAACGTGAGATTCATAAACGCAACGGCAATCCCGAAACTTGCCGCAGAGATTAACTCGTCTTTCGTCCAGGCACCTTGTTTGCGCAGTCGGCGTGCAGAAAAGATGAGCAGGATTAATGCGGCGCTGATAACGCGAAGCCATGCCACGCTTGCTGGTGCAAGTTGATCAAATAAGTTGAACGCGATGACCGCGCCAATGTATTGAGCAGATGCGGAGCAAATGAAAAAAATTTCGGGTGGCAATGCGCCAATGCGGGCAGATGCCGAACCGGATTTCTGTTTGCTCACTCGAAGAGTTCGGGATCTGAAGCGCAAATCTCTTGAAACAGCGGCTGAAACTGAAACCAACCTGCATCGGCGTATCCCGTCAGCTGCTGCGTGTACAGCGCAGATTCGTGAGGGATGAGTTTTGGTGTGCCTGCTGCTTCGGCGAGCAACTGTGCTTGACAGCTGCGGTCCATCGTGATGAACCAGAATGCGGCAGCTTCGACAGTGGTGCCGACAGTAAACAGACCGTGATTCTGGTGAATCGCAGCCTTCCCGGTTGGGAACTTGGAAATGATTTCTTCAGCTGCTGCGGCTTCAAAAACCACTGCACCACCTTGCTCGGAGATGACGGTGTGGTCTTCATAAAAAATACAGGAGTCTTGCGTAATTGGGTCGAGCTTGCGACCGAGTGATGACCACGCCTTGCCGTATGTGGAGTGCGCATGCGCTGCACCAATAACTTCTGGGCGAGCTTTGTGAATTGCTGCGTGCAACACGAAAGCAGCTTTGTTGACAGGTTGATTGCCGTACACAACATCGCCATCGTGATTGACCAGAATCAGATCGCTTGTCTTCATGTGGCGGAAACTCTTGCCGAATGGGTTAACCCAAAAGTGATCGGTAAATTCTGGGTCGCGTGCAGTGATATGTCCTGCCACACCCTCGCCGTAGCCAAGACGACCAAACACGCGAAGCGATGCGGCTAAGCCGATCTTGCGCGCGCGGCGTTCATCTTCGACGTTGTCGTATATGGGGCGCCCGAGTGCTGCAAGCTCCTGGGGGACAAGTTCACGACCATCAATCTTCTTTGTGCTCTCGGTAATTGCCATGAGCCAAGGCTAGCCAAGAGCAAGAACTGCCGTATTTGCCTTTCGAGTCTGTCTGCCTCGCAGTGAATCTCGTAGCCTGTAACCCGTGACCGAATCTCAAACCCCTCGCCAGACAGACTCCGGAATCGTTGTTGAGCCGCTCTATACGGCCCAGTCGATTGCTGGATCAACGGCCCAAATCGGCAATCCGGGCGAGCCTCCGTACACCCGAGGTATTTACCCAAGCATGCATCGCGATCGTCTCTGGACGATGCGCCAATACGCGGGGTTTGGAAGTGCCGCTGATACCAATCAACGGTTTAAGTTCTTGCTTGAGGCAGGTCAAACAGGACTGAGTTGTGCCTTCGATTTGCCGACGCAGATGGGTTACGACAGTGATCATCCACGATCGGCCGGTGAAGTAGGCAAAGTTGGTGTGGCGATTGACTCGCTCGACGACATGCGCACACTGCTCGCTGATTTGCCGCTCGACAAAGTCACGACATCGATGACCATCAACTCGACTGCATCAATTTTGTTGCTGATGTACGAACTTGTGGCAGAAGAGCGTGGAGTGCCAGCAACTGCAATTAGTGGAACAATTCAAAATGATCTCTTGAAGGAATACATCGCGCGCGGCACATATATTTATCCACCGGCACAGTCAATGCGCTTGATCACAAATATTTTTGAATACTGCGCAGCCAACGTGCCCAAGTGGAACACAATTTCAATTTCTGGCTATCACATTCGTGAAGCTGGCTCAACTGCAGTGCAAGAACTTGCATTTACGTTGAGCAACGCAATTGCCTACGTGCAGGCAGCGGTCGATGCAGGACTCGATGTGGATGACATCGGTCCACGCCTCAGTTTCTTTTGGAATGGTCACAACAACTTCTTTGAAGAGGTGGCCAAGTTTCGTGCAAGCCGTCGCATGTGGCATGACATCATGACCAACCGCTTTGGTGCGAAGAAGGCAGCAAGCAAGTTGATGCGCTTTCACACGCAGACAGGTGGCTCGACGCTGACCGCACAGCAACCGCTCAACAACGTTGTGCGAGTGGCAATTCAGAGTATGGCTGCGGTGCTCGGCGGCACACAGAGTTTGCACACAAACGGATTTGATGAGGCCCTGAGTTTGCCAACAGAAGATGCAGCGCGAATCGCTTTGCGTACTCAACAGATCATTGGTTTTGAGAGTGGTGTCACCGACACACCAGACCCACTCGCTGGCTCGTACTTCGTTGAGTCGCTGACAAACGAAGTTGAGCGATTGGCCTACGAGTACATTGCCCGCATTGACGAAATGGGTGGGGCAGTGCAAGCAATTGAGGCTGGCTTCCAGATGGACGAGATTGAAGACGCGGCATATTCGTACACCAAATCAATTGATGACAAGTCACGTGTGTTGGTTGGCGTCAACAAATTCACTGTCGACAACGAGCCTGCACCAACAATTACTCCAGCAAACCCAATGCTTGAAAAAGAACAGGTCGCACGGTTGACACAGTACAAGTCGGGTCGAGATATGGCAGTTGTCGCTGCGTGTTTGGATGACTTGCGCACTGCAGCAAAGTCAACGGACAACGTGTTGATTCCGATGAAGGCAGCATTGCGGGCTAACGCAACTCTTGGCGAAGTCAGCGATGCGCTACGCGACGTGTTTGGTGTCTATCGCCCAAGTTAATTCGCAAAATCTAACTGATGTTTTGATTAGCGATTTGAACCATGATTGCATTGAAATCGCACCGTGGAAGCTGGTCGGTATAGGCAAAGAGAGAGCTAAATCCGTAACCAATGGTCTGTTCGCCAGCGCTCAGCAAGTTGATGATGTCAGGATGGATTGCGGGGAACGCATCAATCATCCGCCGATCTAGATCGTTGACTACCTTGCGCATCTGGCGGTGTGTGCTTCGATGGTGTCGAGTGGCAATGATGCATTCTTGACGGAAACGCAACCAGGTTTGCCGTTCGGGAATTAGACCAAACTGAAAACTATCGGTAAGTCCGAAGTTGGGCCGATGGTCATGAGACGCGTCTTGTTTTGCAGCAAGGTTTTGATATTGGGTTGCTTTCAATAGCTCAACAACCGCGTCATTCATGAGTTCTTCTTTGTCGTCATAAACGTTGTAGATCGTGCCACTCGTCAGTTTGGATTTGCGGGCAATTCGAGAAATGGTGGCACCAGTAAAACCGGTTTTGGCCATTACTTCGGCAGTTGCGTCAATCAACTCGTCTCGCACTGCATTGCCTGTGCTTGCTTTAACTGGTCGTGGTTTTGGAACTGGGGGCGATGTAGTCGTTGGTTGTGCTGTTTGATACGCCTGGCGCAAACCACGCAGCACTAAACCAAGATTGGGATTCGTTGTTGTGATGAATGAGCGCAACATTGATCCAAGTGCCATGCTTGCGCCAAGAGCGACTCCCGCGCAATCAATGGGTGATCTATTTTTATTGAGTCCCGAATCGTGGAGCCACTGGGTGATCTGCGGAATCACAACTTCGCCCACCACTTCGTTGCGTTGAGCCACAACTACAAACTCTGCTGCTAGGGCAAGAGTGGATGATGGTCGCTCGAGTCGTGCGATGAGATCTGGATCTGTGCTGATTTTTTCCTGAGTAGTCAGGTAATGAATTGTTTGGCGAATGTGGTTCTCAAACTTCTGGGCGACGACTTGCTCCCACAATGCCACGAGCATCTCATCATTGTTTTCAAAACGATTGTAAATTGCTCCAGTTGTGAGACCTGCGCGTTTGGCAATTGAGCTTGCTGCAATGCTGTCTAGACCAACTGCCGTCGCTTCATGGGTGAGTGCCTTGAGGATCGCGACGGTGTTGGCAGTCGTTCGCTTTGAGGGTGCACGTCGTGCGACTGGGTCTGTATCGGACCTAGTGCTGTTTTCGCGACGTGGTTGCATGGCTAGACAACGCCTTTCAAACTGAATCGAAGTAGGTGATCGCGGGCGCTGGGCGATCAATGGCCGGCAAAGTTTTTGTTGGCCAACCGATGTACAACATCGCAGTCACATGCGTTCCTGATGCAAATCCGCAATGGCTCGCGACGTCATCGTTGCAGCCTTTCGGGCAACTTGACCAAAAACTTGCAAGCCCAAGTGCAGTCGCACCAAGCAACATATTTTGAATGCCTGCTGCTACAGCATCACGGTTTTCTTCATTTTGAAGTGCTGTTTCACCTGGGGCGGAACCGACAACAACAACGACTGGCGCGCGCAAATACTTAGTGCGTGTCTTCGTCACTTTCATGTCGGTATCACCGTTGCGCTGCATTGCGTCGGCCGTTGCATTGCTGAGCCCGCGACGCGACTCACCTGTAAACACTCCAAACACCCACGGCCATGTCTGTTGATGATTGGGGGCCCATGTGGCAATCGAACACAACTGATTGATGAGATCTATCTCGACGTCGCGCTCTTGATCGACAATTAACTGCGACCTTCGAGTGCGCACAAGCTGCGCGAAATCATCAAACTTCATGGCTTAGTTTTTGTGTAGGGCAGCATTAAGCCCGCCCCAGTTGCCGGTGCGTTGCACGGCTTCAACTGCACCGCTTTGGCTGTTGCGGCGAAACAACAGGCCACTCGCTCCAGAAAGTTCACGCGCCTTCACCACAGTGCCATCTGGCAGCTTCACTTGCGTGCCGGCGGTGATGTAGAGGCCTGCTTCAATAATGCATTCGTCGCCAAGAGAAATGCCGAGCCCGCTATTTGCCCCGAGCAAACACTTTTTGCCAACAGTGACCATTTCTTTGCCGCCACCAGAGAGTGTGCCCATGATGGATGCTCCACCACCGATGTCGGATCCGTCGCCGACAATAACGCCGGCCGAGATGCGACCTTCGACCATTGATGCGCCGAGTGTGCCGGCATTGAAATTGCAAAAACCTTCGTGCATGACAGTCGTGCCACTTGCCAAGTGTGCACCGAGGCGTACGCGGCTGGCATCTGCAATACGCACGCCAGAAGGCACGACGTAATCAGTCATGCGAGGAAACTTGTCAACACCGTGCACGACAAGGTGCTGACCTTGGCGTAGCAAGTTGTAGCGAACGTCTTCGAGTGTGTCGATAGCGACAGGGCCAATAGATGTCCAAGCAACGTTGGTCAATAATCCAAATGCTCCATCGAGATTGATCGTGCGTGGCTCAACGAGACGGTGCGAGAGGAGATGCAAGCGCAGGTAGACATCAGATGCACTTGTTGGCGCTGCCTGTGTGTCGATAACAAGCGATGCAGGGACGATGGCAACGCCGCGGCGCTCATCAGTCGTTGACTGAGTTTCGGCTGGCGTTGCTGTTGGCACGGCGTTTCCCAGGCCGAGGTGGCGAAAGAACGTGTCGAGCGTGGTGCCATCTGCGGCAATCGTTGCAAGGCCAACGCCCCATGCGCTTGTTGGCGTAGAAGAAGTAGCAGCCACGACTATTTTGCCTCTGGACGCAGTGTTGGGAACAAGATCACATCTTTAATTGAACCAGCGGAGGCCAACAACATGACAAGGCGATCAATGCCGATTCCAAGACCTGCAGTCGGCGGCATTCCAAACTCGAGCGCCCGCAAATAATCTTCGTCCATGCTGCCGGCCTCATTGTCGCCAGCAACCTTTGCCTTTTGCTCTTCTTCGAAGCGTGAGCGTTGCTCAACAGGGTCATTTAATTCGCTATAACCATTGGCAATTTCTCGTGCGCCGATGAACAATTCGAAACGCTCGGTGAGATGCGGGTCATTGCGGTCGGCTCGGGCAAGAGGCGAGATCTCGACGGGGTGTCCGGTGACAAACGTTGGTTCTTGCAATTCGCCTTCTGCGAGTTCGGCAAAAATCTCTTCGATGATGCGGCCTGATCCCCAGTGAGTGTCGGTTTTGATTTTGTGTTTTGCAGCAATATTGCGAACAACATCGACGTCCATTGAAGGGTGCAATGTTTCGCCAACTTTTTCACCGGCCAAATCAATCATGCGCGCCTTGCGCCATGGCTGAGCAAGATCAAACTCGTGACCATTAATGATCACTGTTGAACTTCCCGTTGCTTCGCGAGCAGCGTTGGTAATGAGTTGCTCTGTGAGTGCCATCACTTCGTTGTAATCACCAAACGCCTGATAGCTCTCCATCATGGTGAACTCTGGGTTGTGGCGCGTAGAGATGCCCTCGTTGCGGAATACGCGACCGATTTCGAACACGCGCTCCATGCCGCCAACGATCAAGCGCTTGAGGTGCAACTCGAGTGCGATGCGCAAGAACAACTGCATGTCGAGCGTGTTGTGATGGGTGATGAATGGTCGAGCATGAGCACCGCCGGCTTCCATATGCAACACAGGCGTCTCTACTTCAATGAATTGATTGTCATGCAGAGTCTTGCGGAAACTCGCAATTGTTGCATGACGGATCTCGAATGTGCGACGTGCCTCTTCATTGATGATGAGGTCTGCGTAGCGTTGGCGATAACGCGTGTCAACGTCGGTCAGGCCGTGCCATTTGTCTGGCATTGGGCGCACGGCTTTAGCCAGCAACTGAGCGGTGTCGACTTTGACGGATAATTCGCCTTTGCGGGTTGTCATTACCAAACCGCTTACGCCAACCCAATCGCCTAAATCAAAATTGTTGATTGCATCGAAGGCATCGTCGCCAACAATCGCTTTCGACACAAACAACTGGATGTCGCCGGTGCGATCGCGAAGTGTGCAGAAAATGAGTTTGCCCTGATCGCGCTTGAGCATGATGCGGCCTGCGATGGTGACGTGCTCGGTGGTTTCACTACCTGCCTCAAGTGCGCCATGTGCCGTGCGAATTTCGCCGAGAGTGTGAGTGCGATCAAACCGATACGGATATGGGTTGGTGCCTTGGGCGCGAAGGGCAGCGATGTTGTCCAGGCGTCGAGCCATCTCAGCGGCGAGTCCACTCGAGGTTTGGATTGGGTCGAGATTGTCGCCGTTTTCGGCTGATTCAGGGCTAGATGTCACGCTCACAAACTAGTCGCGCGAGCGAGAGGCGTGGTTACTGGTTTGTTATTCAATAACGGCGAGCACATCGCCAGAGCCAACTTTGTCACCTGCGGTCACATTGACTTTGGCGATTTTGCCTGCCTTTTCAGCGGTGATTTGGTTTTCCATTTTCATGGCCTCGAGTACGACTACGGCATCGCCAACGGCAACGGTTTGTCCCACTTCGACCATCACTTTGACAATGGTTCCCTGCATTGGTGCTTCTACAGCACCGCTTGCTGCGCCGCCACCTGCGCCGCCCGATCCTCGCGTTGGCTTCTTTGATTTTTTGGCGGTGCCAACCGTAAATTCTGGCACCCACATTTTTACGTCAAATCGCTTGCCGTTCACTTCAACAGTGGTCGAGCGCTCAACCAAATCTTGATCGTCGGCGGCTGGTGCTGCACCAGCATGGGAAACGAGTTTCGATAAATCGAGCGTCTCTTCAACCCACTTTGTTGAGTGAGTGACTGCTGAGAAATCTGGGTGACGCAAGATTGCAAGGTCGGCAGGAATGGTGGTGTGTACTCCAACGATCACCATTTCTTCGAGTGCACGAATAGTGCGGGCGATTGCAGTGTCGCGATCTTTGCCCCACACAATCAATTTGCCTACCAAGTTGTCGTAGTACTGACTGACTGTGTCGCCAGCTTCGTAGCCACCGTCGAAGCGAGTGCCGAAACCGTCAGGAGTGGTGAGAGTGGTGATCGTGCCAGGCGAAGGCAAGAATTTTCCGGCTGTTGGATTTTCGGCGTTGATGCGCACTTCAATGCCGTGTCCATTGCGACGAGCAGCAACTTGTTTCTGGGTCATTGGCAATTTTTCGCCTGACGCAACAAGAATCTGCCATTCAACCAAGTCAATACCTGTGATGACTTCGGTGACAGGGTGCTCGACTTGCAAGCGAGTGTTCATTTCAAGGAAGAAAAAATCGTTGTCCTGATAAATGAACTCGACTGTTCCTGCGTTGTAATAGCCAACTGCTTTAGCCGCTTTGACGGCCGCTGCACCCATTGCTTCTTCCATGCCTTCGGGTAGGCCTGGTGCTGGAGCTTCTTCAATCAGTTTTTGGTGACGGCGCTGTGCCGAGCAGTCGCGGGTAGAAACCCACACCACGTTGCCATGTTTGTCACCGACGAGCTGAACTTCAATATGGCGCGGCCATGTGAGGTAGCGCTCAACATAAATTTCGTCGCGACCAAAGAATGCTTTTGACTCGCGTTGAGCAGAGTCCATTGCTTCTTGCACTTGGTCTGCGGACTGCACAACTTTCATTCCGCGTCCGCCACCACCAAACGCGGCTTTGATTGCTACTGGCCAACCAAACTCGTTTCCGAAGTCGGTGATTTCTTTGGCGCTTTTTGTGAACTCTGTGGTGCCGGGGACGATTGGTGCGCCACCACGAAGAGCGGCTTTGCGTGAAGAAACTTTGTCACCCATTTCAACGATTGCTGCTGGCGGTGGCCCAATGAACGCCACGCCCATGTCGGTGATGGCCTGAGCAAAGTCGGCATTTTCGCTAAAGAATCCGTAGCCAGGGTGTACGCCATCTGCGCCGCTCTTGCGTATGGCATCCAGGATGGCTTCGGTGTTGAGGTAGCTCTCTGCGGCAGTTTGGCCACCGAGGACATATGCCTCATCTGCAAGACGCACATGCAGTGCGTTGCGATCGAGTTCGGAATACACGGCAACCGTTGCGATACCCATTTCTCGGGCGGTACGGATGACGCGAACGGCGATTTCGCCTCGATTGGCTATCAGGATTTTTTTCAACACGGCTTACTATCTTTACCTGATGAACCTTGTGTCTCCCAACCAGCCCGAAAACGTGCGCGCATGGCCCAATGGTTGGTGGGTTTCAGTTGTCGCTGAAACGGGCAGCACCAACGCAGATCTGCTGGCGAGTGCACATGGCGGTGCCGCACATCACAGCGTCTTGATGGCCGAATTTCAGAGCGCAGGAAAGGGCAGACTCGATCGCACATGGATTGCTGAGCCCGGATCAAATTTGCTTGTCTCGCTTTTATTTCGTTTCGCAGACACGATTGATCGACCGACACATCAATTTACGCAGATGGTGGGAATGGCGGCAGCGCTAGCGAGTGAGCAATTGATCAACATAAAACCGCAGATGAAATGGCCAAATGATTTATTGATCGACAACAAAAAAGTTTCTGGCATTTTGGCGCAAGGTGCAGCTGATTTTGTTGTCGTTGGTATCGGCGTCAATGTCGGGTGGGCGCCACCAGACGCAGTTTCGCTCAATACTGCATCTCGCAGTGCGCAAACAACACCAACCGATTTGCTGCGAACAATGTTGGGGCACATCGATGTTCTCGAGGCTCTTGAACCAGCGCAACTGCACACAAAGTATGTGCAACATCTGATGACGCTTGGTCAAGAAGTTCGCGTAGACCTGGCCAAGCAAGTGATTACTGGTCGTGCTACAAGCGTGCTTATGGATGGCCGTCTTGAAGTTGTTGATGGCATGGGAACAACTCATCAGATTGACACCGGGGATGTAGTACACCTTCGAGCGCAGTGATCATGCTCGTTCGCCAAGAACGACTACCGTCTAATCGTGGTGGTGCATCGTCCTGAAACTCGAACTCGTGGCAAGCGTTCGACACGGTTATTAATTACAGCCATCACAGCGCTTGTGACTGCAGTTACTGGATCTTTTGGAATTGTGCGAAATGTGCATGCCCAACTTGATGGCATTCAGCGTGAGACAACTGCAACTAGTGCACTTTCGCCACCTGACCCACTGTTTGAAAACTATTTGCTGGTTGGTTCTGACTCTCGAGCCGGCGCAGACCCAACTGATCCAGACTTCAACGCCGTAGGTGCAGAGGGAGAAATAGGGGGTCAGCGCAGTGACACGTTGATGGTGATGCACTACGAGAAAAAATCTGGTTCGGTCTCGTTGCTATCTGTGCCTCGCGACTTATGGGTTGCAATTGGTGGTGGTGAGGATAACCAGCGCATCAATACGGCCTATCAAGCCGGCACTGATGTGCTTGTGCGCACGGTGCAGATCGCACTCGGAGTGCCAATACATCATTATGTCGAAATAGATTTTCAAGGTTTCAAAAAAATTGTCGATTCCGTTGGAGGGGTGTCGGTGTGTGTCGACTATCCCTCGCGCGATAAACACACGGGTCTGTTTATGAAAGCAGGCTGCTCAAACTTGGATGGGGTTGAAGCACTCGCGTTTGCCAGAAGTCGGTTCTTTGAGCAAAAGGTCGACGGCGAGTGGCAGATAGACGGCTCATCGGACATCGGGCGTACTGCACGACAACGCTCCTTTGTTGAGGCGCTTGCAAAAAGTGCCGCCAAAGGCATTGTGGGTAATCCATTTTCGGTTGGAAAAGTAATGGACGGTGGTTTGGGTGCGATCATCGTGGACGAGCAACTCAATCTGATTGAGTTTGCAAAAAAGATGCGACCTGCGGCCGGAGGAAATATCGCTTCATTTCCACTTGCCGTCTACGGCGACACCATCAATGGTAATTCTGTTTTGCAATTGGCTCAGGATGCTGCGCCTCTGCTTGCATTTTTTAATGGCAGCGGTCCACGACCTGCCATCGAGCCAGCGGGTTAGCTATTTGTTCGCAGTCTTCATTGGCTGCATCACTTGTTCTACAAAGCGCATAACTGGCTCTGTTGATTGTGGATGACCGAAATCCATAACAAAATGTTCGACTCCGTGGTCTTGCATAACTTGCAATTGTGTCCGAAGAATCTCTGACTCCTCATCGGTGTTTGGGAGAGGCTTTTCGATAGTGAGTGATATTTGTACGTCGCTCGGATTACGTCCAGATTTTTCTGCGGAGGCTCGCATAATGTCACGCTTGACAAGCCATCGCTCCACGCTGCCTTGCGTTGATGCATTCCACATGTCTGCCAATCTTCCAACCATTGGCAAACCAATTTGTTCTCCGTACGCACCGATGCACACAGGTGGAACCACTTCGGGCTTCGGTGGCGCTGCTGCCTCGGTGATGTGAAAGTGTTTTCCAGTGAATGTTGGAGCATCTTGTGTCCACATCAACCGACAGATTTGAATCAATTCTTCTAACTCTGCAAAACGAACAGCCGGCCGCGGAAATTCATAGCCGTAAGCCTTATATTCATCGTCACGCCAACCGGCACCGATGCCAAGGATGAACCTGTTGCCGGACAACATTTGCAATGTTGCTGCCATTTTTGCTGTGAGAGCTGGGTTGCGATAACCCTGCCCAAGCACGTGGTGGCACAACAAAACATTGGGAAACTTGGCAGCAAGCCACGTCAGTGTTGTCCATGCCTCCATGAAAGGATCCGTTTTTTTATCGAATCCATAAAAGTGATCAGCGATCCAAAGCGAATCAAAATGTTGCAAGGCAGTCGGCAGAATATTGCGTTCTTGAAACATGACGATTGGCTGATGGTCACTCCATTGGTTACCGATGACGGGGGACAACCACCCAAATTTGAGTTCGCGCTGTGCAGTCATGAAATATCTCGATTCTTAACGATTGGTAGAACGAGATTGCACGAGTGGAGCAAACTCCGAAGCGATAACTGGTTCGCCAATTCGGTTGCCCTGCACGAAGTCGCAGCCCAACAGTCGCAGTCGTTGGGTTTGATCATCTGTTGTTACCCATTCGGCAATCACTGACATATTGAGTGAGTGAGCCAACTGGATAATCGAACGAACGATCGGATCGTCTGACCCCTGTAAACCGATGTCGCGCACGAGTGTTCCATCCAGTTTGAGGAAGTCTGCTGGAAAATCTCGAAGATGAGCAAGTGATGAGTACCCAGTGCCGAAGTCGTCGATTGCGAGTTTGACGCCAAGTCGCTTTAGTGCGGTAAGCGTGCGCATAATCGCAGGGTTGTCGTTGAGCATGGTGGTTTCATTTATCTCGAGTGCAAGATGAAGCGGTTCAAGTTTTGTGTCCCTGAGCGAACCCATCACGCGCTCAACAAAACCAGAGTCGCTGAGTTGACGTGCCGACACATTGACATGCACGACAAATGATCCGTCCACAATGTTTGCATCCATCCACGAGCGTGCATCAATGCACGCTTGACGAATGATCCAGTCGCCAATTGGTCCGATGGCACCAGATTCTTCCGCCATTTCGAGGAACACCGGAGGCGTGAGCACTCCACGCTCGGGATGATTCCAGCGCAATAACGCTTCAGTTCCAGCAACACGACCAGTGTGTGTGGAAACGATTGGTTGATGCACAACAAAAAGCTGATTGGTTGCAAGGGCTCGTTCGAGCTCGGATGAAAGTGCAGCACGATCACGATCGGTCTTGCGCATTTCTTCACTAAACATTTCGCATCGACCTCGTCCGCGCTGCTTTGCACGGTACATCGCCGTATCTGCATTGCGTAGCAATGTGACAGCCGCATCATTTGGTGACTCTTCGCTCAACAACGCTGGTGTTGCCATTGCAATACCAATTGACGCGCTCGTGAATATCTCGATACCTTGCAAAATGACTTGGCCTGTCATTGCCTGGCGCACGCGGTCAGCAACATCCATCGCGACGTGTTCGTCACCAAGGCCATCGCACAACACCACAAATTCATCTCCACCGATGCGGGCGACAATGTCGGATGGTCGGGTAGCGCTCACCAGTCGCTTGGCGATGGTGTTGAGCAGTTGATCACCAACGCCATGACCGATGTTGTCATTGACATCTTTGAGTTTGTCAAGATCAACAAATAGCACGGTGACTCCACGCTTGAGTGTGCGGCTGCGCTCGAGGGCTTCAGAGAGTTTGCGCAAGAACAGCACACGGTTTGGTAGCCCTGTCATTGCATCATGTGTTGCCTGACGAGTGAGTTCATCTTGCAATTGTTTTGCCTCGGTGATGTCGCGTGCAATCGCGGAGTAGTGCGAGATCACTCCGTCTGCGGTGCGCACAATCTGCAACACAATCGAAAGAGTGCGCATGATTCCATCAGGGCTTCGAAAGCCAAGTTCGCCTTCCCAGCGGTTACTCGTCGACGATGTGGTGACTTCGCGTGGCACTTGGTCACGAATTGCTTGAATAAACATCTGTGCTGCTGCATCGTTGAGACCGGTTTGTTCGTTGACGCCAATGAGTTCGCGCGCTCCGTCATTGCAAAACATCAGCACACCATGCTGGTCAAACACCAAGACGGCATCCGCTGTTACGTCGAGCAAGCCAACAAGCTGCTCGCTCAGTACTCGCTTGACAACTGCATCTGTTACGTCATGCGCCGTGCCGACATATCCAGTGATTGTCGAGTTGGTGCCAAGTTGCGGTTGTGTCGAAACGTGTACCCACATCACCTCGCCATCTGGCTTCCACAATCGAAATTCAAATGTAAATGGAGTCGCTGATTCGCGCGCACGCTGCCACGCTGCTTCGGCAAGTGATCGCTCGGCAGGTTGCGCGTTGACCCAAGGAGCGGCACCTTGAGTGATGCTTCCACCACCGAGGGCGAGCACACGAAAAGCATCGTTGGCACTGGTGAGACGACCATTGATATCGGTCTCAAATACCCCAATGGGGAGGGAAGCTATCGAACGGTCAATCTCCATATCTTTACAGGTCGAGAGGGGCAAAT
>Ga0208363_1000148_pt1 | contig 19510 bp, 21 predicted proteins | sample LakMenEpi03May11_FD_150666 | JGI IMG/M metagenome (GOLD analysis project Ga0208363, IMG submission 150666) | Freshwater microbial communities from Lake Mendota, WI - 03MAY2011 deep hole epilimnion (SPAdes) | ecosystem: Environmental > Aquatic > Freshwater > Lake > Epilimnion/Euphotic zone ...
ACATCACGTTTGGGGTATTCATTCCCCAAGGTTGGAAAATGGAATTGGCGAAGATTCCTACAGCAGCCGAAAAATGGCAAGCATCGGTGGATATTGCATTGCGTGCAGAAAAACTCGGTTTTGATTCCATTTGGGTATACGACCACTTCCATAACGTCCCACGCCCAGCGCATGAGGCAGTGTTTGAGTGTTGGACTGTGATGGCGGCCATTAGCCAATTAACCACCAAGATTCGTCTGGGCCAGATGGTGGGCTGTGCTCTTTATCGACCACCAGCGTTATTGGCGAAAATCACATCAACTCTTGATGTCATTTCCGGAGGTCGTTTGGACTGGGGGATTGGTGCCGGTTGGTATGAAAATGAATTTAGAAGTTATGGGTATCAGTTTCCTGTACCGAAGGATCGAATCGGCATGTTGCGCGAAACTGTCGAGATCGTAAAGATGATGTGGTCAAAAGAAGAAGCGACCTATGAGGGCAAGTACTACCAAACATCTCGCGCAAATTGTGATCCAAAGCCGTTGCAAAATCCGCATCCACCAATCTGGATCGGTGGAGGTGGCGAACAGTTGACATTGCGAGTTGTCGCACAGCATGCTGATTACTCAAACTTTGGCGGTTCTCCTGAAGACTTCGCGCGCAAGGTTGAAATTCTGAAAGGCCATTGTCTGAGCGTCGGCAGGGATTCCGATGAGATTGGCAAAACAATCTCCGGAGAAATTCTCATTCGCGATACCGAGAAAGAGTGTCGTGAGTTTCAAATCGCAAGTGGTCGAGGAGACCAATTTGATACGTGGCAAAAGGCAAACATCGTTGGCACGCCAGAACAAGTGGCCGAAAAGATTGACCAGTACATCAAAGCTGGATGCACCGGCTTTATTCCTTGGTGTGTTGATTATCCAAGTACGCACACGATGGACGAGTTCGCCAAGATCATGGCGAAATACCGCTAACTACTAGTAGTAATAACGGAAGATGAGTTCTGCAACACAAGATGGCTTAGTTGCACCTTCAACTTCGAAAGTGGTTTCTACATAAACTTGAGCGCCACCAGCAATGTCGTCTACTTGCATGAGTTTGGCGCCAGCACGAATTTTTGAACCAACGGGCACTGGAGACATAAAGCGAATTTTGTTTGCGCCATAGTTGACACCCATCTTGGTGCCTTCATGCCGCCAAATACCCGCCATCAACACAGGTGCAAGTGACAGTGTGAGGTATCCGTGGGCGATGGTTTGACCGAATGGACCGGACTTAGCCTTCTCAACGTCGAGATGAATCCACTGGTGATCACCCGTTGCGTCGGCAAAGAGTTGCACTTGTTCCTGGGTGACGGTGATGTAGTCGCTGTATCCCAAGTGCTGGCCAACATGTGCTTTGAGATCTTCGTGGTCTTTGATGATTGTTGTCATGGTCAAAGTTTAGCGATACCAGATGCGCTGATGCTCACGGGACTGGGTGTGTAACAGCAATGCGAGTACCGCAATGTCGAATGCGCTGCTGATGATCGAACCACCGAAAATCCGACCAGTGAAATAGTCGGTTAATCCGATTGGGCTTTGAGTTTCAAAATTCTTGGCTAGCGAACTAACGGCAAGAAACCGAAGCACAAATGGTGCAGCAGCGGCGAGAACGGCAAGTTTGTAGCCAAGCTTGAGATCATTGGCCATCAATAGTCCGCCGGAAGCGTAAAGCGCAACGGAAATGAGTCCAAGCAGGAAGCCGAAAGGGTATTGAAATCGCAGGTAGCCGATATAACCCGATTTATCGATCAGGCTGACCAGTGCAAAGAAACCGTCGAAGTAGAGCAGCCAAGTGGCGATCTGCAGGGTTTGTGGTTGCATTCGGTCAAACCACTTCTTGAAGTCGATATTTTGCATCTTTGCATTATGGCAGCGTCAAGACCCGAGGGGACACATCATCTACTCGTAGCCTGTAATACATGCGTTCTGGTTTTGTTTCGTTTGTTGGTCGGCCGAATGTTGGAAAGTCAACATTGCTCAATGCGATTTGTGGCAAGAAGGTCAGCATTGTTTCCGACAAGCCTCAGACCACACGAAATCGAATTAGGGGCGTTCTAACAACCGCAGAAACACAACTGATCTTTGTTGACACGCCCGGTATCCACAAAGCGGTGAGTGCGCTTGGTGAGCGAGTTAATGCCACTGCAATTGAGTCGACCAAAGACGTTGATGTCGTGTGTTTAGTGATTGACGCGACCCAGACTTTTGGAACAGGTGACAAATATGTAAGCAGTCACATTGACATGTCAAATGCGGTTGTGATCTTGAACAAGATTGACCGAGCCGAGCCCGCGAAAATTCTCAAGCAATTGCAAGCACTTTCTTCGCTGGGTGCGGCTGAGTATTTCCCCATCAGCGCCAAGACGGGCGACGGGGTTGCGGAGCTCACCACATATTTGGCATCGCGTATGCCAGAAGGTGAACTTTTGTACCCAGTTGAAATGATTTCCGAGACACCAGACAGTGTGTGGATAGCCGAGTTGGTGCGTGAACAACTGCTTGAAAATACACACGAAGAATTGCCATACTCGATTGCAACGCGCGTAACCGAGTATGAACCGCCGAGAATTCGATGCGAGATAGTTGTTGAACGTGAAAGTCAAAAGGGAATGGTCATTGGCAAGAACGGATCAATGCTCAAAATTGTAGGTACCAATGTTCGCCGTCAATTGCCGAGTGGAACGTTTTTGGAACTAGCAGTTGTAGTTGATAAAAACTGGCAGCAGCGACCCGAGCGTGTGGAGCGTCTCGGTTATTAAGTTGAAATGAGCAGTTGCTACTGCGCTTGCTTGTTTATTGCTGATTTACTAGTGACGCGTAATCGTCAAACGTGACGGCGATGCCACTTGCGACCGAATCACCACGACCACGTGGAACAGAAATGAATTTGCCTTCGACGCTGAAAAGCACTTGTCCAACACCAGGTCGGCTTGTGAGTGTCAAAACAATTTGAGCAATTGCAAGTTTTTGGTCAAGACCTGAAAGTGAATTTAGAAACGCCCTAGTTGCATCCACTTGGGCCACACCGCGGATCACGTCAACTTTTGCAGTGAATGTAGTCGGGAGTGCGGTTCGGAGACCAACAAACTCTGGGCTTGTGCTCGGTCCTTCAACCAAAGAACTCAGCGCTTGTGATGGGTTGGCCGGGCTTGCGACATTGCGTTGGACCTTGATGATGCGGGAGTTGGAAATGAAAAAGAGATCAACTGGCTCAGACACCGCAATTGGCAGGGACTCAGTGCTGGTTGAGTCAAAAACTGTTGTTGTGGTCTGCGGAATGGTTGTCTGAGGAGCGTCTAAACCAAAAGGTATGTCGGCCGAAGAAACCTGCTCATACGAACCGCTGCTTGGAACGGCACATGAAGAAAGAAATGCCATCAACAAAATTGAATGCCGCAAAGCCTTGTTCATTGAAGTCATTCCCACGTTGGAACCGTGCGTTTAATGGTCACAACAAATTTTGCACCACCTGTAGGAGAGTTTTCGACGTGCGCATTACCCCCAAGCGATCGCGCATGTTCTTGCACAATTGCCAAGCCAAGTCCACTGCCGGTAGAGAGTCGTGCAGCCGTGCCTCTAGCAAAACGCTCAAAGATGCGACTGCGCTCGCTCAGTGCAATTCCCTGACCGGAGTCTTCGACGCTCAGTACAAAATAGTTGTCTATGCAACTGAGTGATACTCGGGTAGCGCCACCTCCGTGGTCGCGAGCATTCTCGAGCAAATTAAGCAATATGCGTTCAACACGTCTGCGATCAAGCATTACGGCATCGTCTAAATCACCCGAGTTTTGCAACTTGGGTATCGTTTGCACAAGTTCAACCTGATCAAATCCATGTCTTGACATAATGCGTGTCACTAAATCAACAAGGTGAACACTGTCAATATTGTCTTCACCGGCACCTGCATCAAGTCGAGAAAGTTCAAGAAGATCTACAACAGTGCGGTCAAAGCGTTTGACTTGCGATGCCAAAATGTCAATTGCTTCTTTGTTGCGATCTGAAAACTCTTCTCTTTTGGAAACAAGTACATCGACAGCCGCTCCAAGCGCAGTGACTGGTGATCGCAATTCGTGGCTTACATCACTTGCAAAGCGTTGCTCACGTTCAATGCGTTGTTGCACCGCATCTGCCATGTCGTTAAACGAGGTAACAAGTTTTTCGAGATCGGGGTCTTTCTCAACTTCAAGTCGCGTGTCGAGGCCGCCCGTAGCAATTTCATCTGCCGCACCAGTGACCCGTAATAGCGGACGTAATACATTTTTGCTTGTTGTTGATCCAAGAAAAGCCGCTGCGACCGTAATCAGAATCACGCCGATGAGCAGTGTGGTTTGAATTGTTCCAAGAGTTGTTGCAACGTCTGCCAATGGAAAGGCCTCAAAGTATTGAGCGTTGATGGAAGGTATGGAAACGCCAATGGCTTCATATGGGTTGGAATCAAATGTGAATCGCTGGCGACCAGTGCCACCTTGCAGCGTTTTTGTGACAAGCTCTTGCGGCAAATTTGATTGAGTGAAACGAAGTGGCTCCTGCGCATAGAAATATTCGCTTTCGGTATCGCTGGCGTCTAAGTGAAGCACTGCGTAACCACCCCGCTCGCTACGAATATTTGCAATGAGTTGATCTACGTCAGCAGGATTTTCGGCGTAGAGCGTGCGAACGAGTTGAGCATTATTGAAAGCCTGACGTTTGGCAACTTCACTGCGTTGACTGAGCAAATATGAGCGCGTACTTGCGAATGTCACGATGCTGAGTGCTAATGCCGCAGCGAATGCGCCGAGACTGAAGAACAACACCATGCGACCGCGGAGTCCAAAAAGATTTGGAAAGCGCCTGGCCTCGTTCATGCTCTAAGCATGGCAGGAAGAAGGGAAGATCCGAACCGGTGGGGATCAAGGGGGAGCATGATCGCCCACCAGTTCGATGGGTCTATTGTTGTGGAGTGATTTGACTGCTACGCACGAATTTTGTGCGTTTTTAGTAACAATTTGTCGATTTGGGGCAGACTGCTTGCATGCATTCGCTGCTTTTTATCGAGGACGACACAGCTATCAGAACGGCCCTGCGTCTCGCACTTGAAGATGAGGGTTATGAGGTTCGAGAAGCCCATGACGGGGCAGATGGACTCATGAAGTTTGCAGAATCCGTCCCTGATCTTGTGTTGCTTGATCTTCGGCTCCCAGATATTTCAGGCTTTGAGGTGTGCCGTCAAATACGCCAGCATTCAATAGTTCCAATAATCATGGTTACAGCACAAACAGACACCCATGATCTGGTTGCTGGTCTTGAAGCGGGAGCAGATGATTATGTGACCAAACCAGTAGTAGCCAAAGAATTGGCGGCGAGGATTCGCGCGGCATTGAGGCGTACACAACTTGTTGATCCAAGCTTGGCTGTTGCTGGAAGCCAGATACAACGATTTGGTCAAGTTGAGTTGGACAGAAATCTCAACGTTGTGCACAAAGACGGAATCGAATTAAGTCTGACGAAAACCGAATTTCATTTGCTTTGTGAATTTGCCGATCATCCTGGCATGGTGATGTCGCGTGATCAATTACTCGAACGAGTGTGGGGATACGAATATCTGGGCGACTCGCGATTGGTGGATGCGCATATTCGTCGACTGCGAGTAAAGATTGAAGAACAGCCCATGAACCCAGCGATTATTCAGACAGTGCATGGTATGGGTTACAAACTTGTTGCCAAGTAAGACCTTGCAACATCACGTAAGGCTGCGTAGGAAAGATTCCGCCTCTTCAAGATCGACAGTGCGCGGCATCGGCGGGAGCGTCGCTACCAAAGTTTTCCCGTAGCCCTTGGTTGCAAGACGAGGATCAAGAATTGCTACAACACCGCGATCTGTTTGTGACCGGATCAGACGACCTGATGCTTGTGCGAGTTGTGTTGCAGCAAGTGGGATATCAATTTCGTTGAAGTAGTAGCGACCGATGACATCTCGTCGTGCGCTCAGTAATGGTTCGTCCGGTCGTGGAAATGGAATCTTGTCAATAATGACGAGACTTAATGTGCGGCCTGGTACATCAACGCCCTGAAAGAAGCCCGCAGTCGCAAAGAGGCACGTTGACTCATCTTTGGAGAAGGCGTTGATGAGTGCCATTTTTGGAAGGTCGTCTTGCCGAAGAATTGTAAAGGGAAGGCGCTTTGCCATTTCATCGGCCGCCAGATGCATAGCCCGATAAGTGGTGAAGAGAGCAAGCGTTCGGCCACCCGCAGCATTTATCAAACGCTCAATTTCGTCATGCAACGCTTCGTCGCGCAGCGGACTATTGGGTTCTGGTAATTGCTTTGCGCAATACAGCAAACTTTGTTCGTAGTCGAACGGACTTCCCACATCTATGACGTCCACCGATTCTTCGGTGAGTCCGATTCTGTTTGGGAGAGAAATGGGAATAGTTGCGCTAGTGAGAACTGCGGTGCGTTGATTCCATACGTTCTCAATCAACGATGGGCCTACGTCGAGTGGGGCAATTTCGAGCACAGGTCGATCCTTTGAACCACTCACAAACGCCACCCGGCCCTTCAAAGCCATGAGAGAGATATCGATGGAATCGATGAGTCGCATGGAAAGTGTTTGCGCGCGCAGAGCCCTTTGTTTGACGGATTCGTCCTTGCTGCTCAAGCCACGCAGCATTTCGAGAGCAGAGTCCACCTTGAGTCGCAGCTTGATGAGTTCATTCTGGATGTCGTCAGGCAACGGCATGGAGAGGCGTTTGTCGACATACGGAGATAGTTGCGAATGGAGATCATTCGCGATCTGGTTGAGCGAGCCACTCATGGCATCATCGCGAATAATCGCACGGATTGATGCAGAAACGGCGTTTATGCGACCAGGACCAATTTCGGTACTCACCGAAGCACTGATGACGTCTTCGAGCTGATGTGCCTCGTCGAATACAACCACTTCGTGTTCTGGAAGTAATGCACCACCCGTCGCGATATGAAGACCATATATGTGCGTATTGACAACAATGACGTCGGCATCTGCGGCTTTGTCGCGCGCGCGTTCGGCAAAACAACGCGAACCTGCAGGACATCGCTGTGCACCTGGGCACTCGTCGCTCCCAACACTCACCATGCGCCATGCTTGGTCGCTCGGACTCCAAGTGAGGTCACCTTGGTCACCTGTGTCTGTTTGCGCAGCCCATTCGGTGAGTCGCGCAACCTCTTTAGTCACTTTCGCAGGGGTTGTCTCGAGGTCAAGCTTCGTATGTTTCGGATTTGCTATTTCGTCTACTCGCTGAGCACAGATGTAGTTACTTCGACCCTTGAGTACAGCCCACGAAATGTGACGCTGTAGTTCTTTGCCCAGTACCTCGGCGAGCAATGGAAGATCATTGGCGGCGAGTTGATCTTGTAAAGCCTTGGTGTAGGTGGAAACGACAACTCGTTTTCCGGATGCGATGAGTGGCACCAGGTAACCAAGTGTTTTTCCTGTACCCGTGCCTGCTTGGACTATGAGGTGACGTTTGGTGTCTACCGCGAGAGCGATGGCGACAGCCATTTCATTTTGGCCCTGGCGTTCTTCGGCTTGAGGTAAGGCAGCCGTCACGGTATGCAGAAGCGAAAGTGTTTTGCGCTGGATGTCTTTGTCACTCACTTGCGAATGAGCGCCATTGCTGCATCGATTTCTGATGCGTCGAGGTCCGGCCACGAACGTTCCGTGAAGTAAACCTTTGCATTGGAGATTTGCCAGAGCAAAAAGTTGGATATGCGACTTTCACCCGATGTTCGGATCAATAAGTCAACATCTGGCAGTTCGGGGTTGTAAAGATTGGACTGCACTGTTTCAGGCGAAATGGGTTCTCCACGATCTGATTCAGCGATGCTCCGTTGTGCTGCTCGCAGAAGTTCGGTACGACTGCCGTAATCAAATGCAACGGTAAGCACCATGCCAGTATTTGAAGCGGTGTCAGTTATTGCTTGACGAATTGCGCGTTGCACAAAGGCTGGCGTTCGTGCTCCAGGTTCGTCAAATGGTCGGCCGATCCAATTGATGCGAACATTGTTCGCGTTGAGCTCTTCAATACGTCCAAATAGACGCTTGTGTAGCGACAGGATGTGTCGTACTTCAGCCTTTGGGCGCACCCAATTTTCTGTAGAGAAACCAAACACTGTGAGATGGGCTACGCCTCGAGCAGAGGCAATACGAACTATTTCTGCGAGATTCTCTTCACCGGCGGTATGCCCAGCAGTGCGAGGTAATCCACGCCGTTTGGCCCAACGCCCATTGCCATCCATGATGCACGCCACGTGAGGGCCGTTGGGAGAAGGTAATGCATTCATTGGAAGCACCATCGTAAGGCTTCATGCGACAATAGAGGGATGGCCAAGAGGACTACCAGTACTGCAAACGGTCAGTCCGCCAGCGAAGGTGGTCTTTCTCACGTCTTGGTGTGCGGTGGCTCGTTGCAAGAGTGGAGGCAGTCGAACGTTGGCGAATGGAAGTTACAGCTTGACACGTTTGTTGATTCCGTACACGAATCTGGCGCTCGATGGTTGACGGTGTGTCCCTATGACGGCGTAAGCGGTACCGAAGATGAAATTGCAAAGACTGTCTTGGAGGCATGTGGGGGACAACGTGACAAAGACAGGATTTCGTACATTGCAAAAGATTGTTTGGTGGTGGTCGTAGATCTGTGTGCAGATGGCAGGGAAAGATTTGCGAAAGCACTCAACCAGCTCAGAGGTGATAGTCCTGATGCTCTTATAGAGAAAGACATCAGTGAAGAAAACTTACGAGCCGCGATGTTGCCTCCAGGTTTCGTTGATCCCGATCTGATTTTGGTTTTCGGATCTCCTACGCAAATTCCTCAAGGTTTGATGTGGGAACTGAGTTACAGCGAACTCGTGTTTTTGGATGTGTCGTGGCGCAAGTGCAATGTTGAGCATGTGCAGATGGCGATCAGCGACTTTCAGCGCCGTGATCGACGATTCGGTGGAGTTGACTCGTGAATCAATACCGCGACAAAGGAGTAGTTCTTCGCACCTACAAACTTGGCGAGGCCGACCGCATCATCGTGATCATGACTCAGGATCATGGCAAGGTGAGGGCTGTCGCAAAAGGTGTTCGCAAAACTAAATCCAAGATTGGGGCGCGACTCGAAGTGTTGAGTCACGTTGAAGTGTTGTTATACAAAGGCAAAGATCTCGACACGGTCAATCAGGTTGAGTTGATCGAATCATCCGCTCCATTGCATGCTGATTTGGATCGGCTTACGCAGGGGTTGTCCATGTTGGAAGCAGTTGACCTGATTGCCGAGGATCGGCAGCCTTCTCCGCACCTGTATCGAATGCTTGTGGGCGCATTGAACGCTCTTGCGCAACACGCATCACCCTTGGTGCTTGCCGCGTTTTACTGGAAGCTTTTAGCTGCAGAAGGGGTATGTCCACAGATGGACAAGTGTGTTACATGCAATATGGAAGCACCGCTTGTCGCATTCGACATGATCCAGGGCGGTGTTCAATGTCGAGAGTGTCGCACAGGTGTATCAATAAGTCCTGCGGCTGTGACACTTTTGCAGCAGGTACTCGGCGGTCAACTGAATTTTGCTCTCGCTCAGGCGGCCACGCCGGCGACTGCTGAGATAACTCATTTAGCGACTCAATCAATGGAGCACCATATTGAACGACGGCTACGTTCAGTAGCGATGTTTGAACGAGGGTAAAAAGGGAATTTTAAACGTAGCTAGTTTGGGAATAGGGCTGGTTGTAGTCTGTATCAATGCCCGCGACCGATCTTGAGCAAATAGTCAACCTATGCAAGCGTCGAGGGTTCGTCTATCCAAGCGCCGAAATTTACGGCGGCTTTCGATCGTCTTACGATTACGGCCCCCTTGGTTCTCTGATGTTGCGCAACGTTAAGGATGCATGGGTGCGCGCAATGGTGCAGGAGCGCGATGATGTGATGTTGATTGACGCTGCAATATTGGGTCCTCACGCGGTTTTTGAAGCGAGTGGTCACTTGGCAAACTTCAGCGATCCATTGGTTGATTGCACGGTTTGTAAGAAACGTTTTCGCGAAGACCAACTTGAAGACCGAGATTGCCCACAAAAGATGAAGGGTTGCACTTTTACCGAGGCTCGTGCGTTCAACCTTATGTTTAAGACACACGCTGGCCCGGTTGAGGGCGAAGGCACAGACGTCTACATGCGACCAGAGACCGCTCAGGGTATGTTCGTCAATTTTGCGAATGTGTTGCAAACTTCACGACGTAAGCCACCATTTGGCATCGCTCAAGTGGGTAAGTCGTTCCGCAATGAAATAACGCCGGGTAACTTTATTTTCCGTACGCGCGAATTTGAACAAATGGAGATGGAGTATTTCGTTCCTCCAGCCGAAAGTAAGCAATGGTACGAGTATTGGTGCCAAGAGCGCATGAACTGGTACATCGAATACGGGATACCCGCTGACATGCTTCGTTTGCGTGCACATGCATCTGACGAGTTGTCGCATTATTCGGCTGGTACGAGCGATATTGAATTTAAGTTCCCATGGGGTTGGGGTGAGCTTGAGGGAATTGCTCAGCGCACAGATTTTGACCTGAAGCGCCACGCCGAGTTCTCCAAACAGAAGCTTGACTATTTCGATCAAGCAACGAACGAGAGGTATGTGCCTTACGTAGTTGAACCTGCGGCTGGGGCCAATCGCACTATGGCTGCCTTCTTGCTCGCGGCCTATGACGAAGATGTAGTCAATGACGAACCTCGCACCGTTCTGCGGTTACACCCACGCCTCGCGCCGTATCAAGTAGCAGTGTTGCCACTGTCTAAAAAAGACACATTGATGCCGCTCGCCAAGGAGATCTACTCAAAGTTGGCCAAGCGTTATATGTGCGAGTTTGACGAGACTCAAGCCATAGGACGTCGATATCGTCGTCAAGATGAGATCGGTACACCATTTTGTGTGACGGTCGACTTTGATTCACTCGAAGACGGTGCTGTGACGATTCGGGAACGCGACACAACCAATCAAGAGCGCGTCGCGATCATTGATCTAGAAAATGTATTGCGTGCAAAAATCGGGTTCTAGTTCAATTACAATTTCAAAACCATAAAGCCACACAGTAAACACATAGGGAGCATGTCATGAGCAAAATTGCGGTAGCAGTGAAGATCCGAGTTAAGGCTGGTCAACGTGATGCGATGACCGCGGCTGTGCAGCCTGGTCTGGCGACCGCACAAGGCGAAGCAGGCACACTCACTTACCTCTTTCATCACGATCTTGTGGATGAGAATGTCGTGTGGTTTTATGAGTTGTATGAAGATGATGCAGCTTCTAAGGCACATATGAGTAGTGCCGCATTTGCAACGTGGTCGCAGTCGCTTGCCCCATTTGTCGACGGTGCTCCAGAGATGTCGTTTTTGAAGCCTGTGGGCGGCAAAGGTCTCTAAGCGTTGTACCTCGCCAAGATTCTTGACCGCCACAGAACTGCGGCGCAATCAGATTCTCGGCGATTGTCACAATTGATCGATGAAGCTAAATCGGTAGGTCCGGTAAGAGGCTTTGTTCAAAAGTTGCGTGAAGATTCGCTGTTGCAACTTGCTGTAATTGCGGAGATCAAGCGTCGTTCGCCTTCCAAGGGTGTGTTGCGCGAAGGCATCGTTGCGTCGGATTTAGCGCGTGCTTACGCAAGCGGATCTGCAAGTTGCCTTTCGGTGCTCACGGATGATGTTTCATTCGGTGGTTCTGTAAATGACCTGCGTGAAGCGCGCACTGCTACATCAATGCCCGTCTTGCGTAAAGATTTTACGGTGAGTGAATTGGACGTTTGTGATGCGCGCATCATGGGCGCGGATTGCGTGCTTCTGATTGCTGCTGCATTGTCTCAACCAGAGCTGCTTGCTTTTCATCAGTTGGCAGTCGAGATTGGTCTTGATGTTTTGGTTGAAACGCATGATGAGTCTGAAGTGGAGAGGGCGCTCTCGGTTGGTGCAACAATGATCGGCGTAAACCAACGTGATCTCGTGACCTTTCAAGTGGATCACGAAAGAGCGGTGCGCATGGCGGCAGAGATACCAAATGGGGTAGTCAAGATTGCCGAATCTGGGGTAAGAGATGCAAATGATGCGCAGTCGTTGAGGAATGCGGGTTATGACGCGGTCTTGGTCGGTGAGAGTTTGGTCGTCAGCAATGATCCGGCTGAGGTAATTGCATCACTGCGCGTAACAACCACCAAGAACTAGCGTGAGTCGTTGTGTTCATTAAAATCTGTGGAATAACCAACGAACAAGATGCGTTGTTGGCGGTTGCTCTTGGCGCAGATGCTCTAGGTTTCGTTTTTGCACCATCTCCTAGACAAGTTGCCCCAAGCAAGGTGCGTGAGATTGTGCGACGGTTACCGTCCGAAATTGTGACAGTTGGGGTTTTCCGGGATGAGTTGCCAAAACGTATTGGTGACATCATGCAAGAAGCACACCTGCAAGGAGCGCAGCTGCATGGTCACGAGTCAACTGCGACAATGGCGGAAGTTTCTGCGGCAGTGAGGTTTTCAATCAAAGCCGTAGTTGCGGGTTCGCCTGACGCAAAGCGCGCTGACAATTTTGCATGTGATGCCGTTTTGATAGATGGTCTGAGTCCGGGTTCGGGTGAGGTTTTTGATTGGCAGTTAATGAACGAGGTTCCACTTGGATTACGACTCATTCTTTCTGGAGGATTACACCCCGAGAATGTTGCAGAGGGCATTGAGCGAGTACGTCCGTGGGGGGTTGATGTATCGAGCGGAGTTGAAAAGAGTCACGGTCTTAAAGACCCAGTGAAAATGCGTCAGTTCATTGCGAATGCACGCGCTGCAGCCCGAGAATTGGGTGACATCGACTAGTAGATTTGGGTAATGCTCAAGGATCCAAGTCTTGATGGTCGCTTTGGTGAGTTCGGTGGACGTTTTGTTCCCGAAACTCTTGTTCCTGCATGTCAGGAGTTGGAGGCAGCCTTTCGAGATGCGTGGGCTGATCCTGCATTTCGAAAAGAGCTAGATGATCTGCTGCGTGACTATGCAGGTCGTCCATCCATTTTGACGGAGTGCCTCAATCTTGGAAAACAACTTGGCATCCGCTTGTTGTTGAAGCGCGAAGATCTGAATCACACTGGATCACACAAAATCAATAGCGTTCTCGGTCAGGTGTTGTTGGCAAAACGCATGGGCAAGAAGCGCATTGTTGCAGAGACTGGCGCTGGTCAGCACGGTGTCGCATCAGCTACTGCTGCTGCTCTCCTCGGCCTGAGTTGCAAGGTGTACATGGGTGAAGTTGATGTGCAACGACAAGCGTTGAACGTCTTTCGCATGAAGTTGTTGGGTGCAGAAGTTGTGCCAGCCGTATCCGGAAGTCGCACGCTCAAAGATGCCGTCAATGAGGCGATGCGCGATTGGGTGGCGACAGTTGAAGATACGTACTACGCAATTGGCTCGGTGATGGGTCCGCATCCGTACCCGTGGATGGTGCGAACGTTCCAAAGTGTGATTGGTCAAGAAGCAAGTGAACAATGCCATTCGCTACTGAACGGCAAAGATCCTGACGTTGTTGTTGCGGCTGTTGGCGGTGGATCCAATGCGATTGGAATTTTCTCAGGTTTTGTCGATACGAAAGCTCGACTTATCGGTGTGGAACCTGCTGGTGGTGCAGCGGTGGGCAAGGGTATGCCGGGTGTAGTTCATGGAATGCGCAGTTACTTGATGCAAGACGAACATGGTCAAGTGGAAGAAGCGCAGTCGATATCGGCAGGGCTCGATTACCCCGGTGTTGGTCCAGAGCATTCGTATCTCGCTTCAATAGGTCGCGCAGAGTATCCATGCGTGAATGACGCAGAAGTAATCAGCGCTTTTCAAGTGATGTCACGAAGCGAAGGAATCATCCCTGCGCTTGAGTGTGCTCATCCAATGGCTTGGATAATCCGGGAAGCGCCAAAGATGCAGGGTCAAACCATTTTGATGAACTTGTCAGGTCGTGGAGACAAGGATGTTGCTCAGATGATGGAGATCTTGGACGGACAACTTTGATGTCGACTGAATTCGGCACACTTGAAACGTATTTGCGCAAAATGCGAAGCGACGGTCACAAACTCGTCGTTCCATACATAACCGGTGGTTTTAAGGGCTGGACGGACGCCATCCGTTCCGCTGCAGCCAATGGGGCCGATGCAATTGAGATCGGAATACCTTTCTCCGACCCCGTAATGGATGGCCCAACAATTCAGCACGCATCCGAAACGGCGTTGCGCAACGGTGCTACACCCATTTCTATTTTGCAGGAGCTGCGTTCGGTGGACGTAGGCATTCCGCTCGCGGTGATGTGTTATTACAACACAGTTCATCATGCTGGGCACGAAAGGTTTGCAAATTCTCTTCGTGAGGCTGGTGTGTGTGCAGCAATTGTTCCTGACCTGCCGCTTGAAGAGTCTGGTTTGTGGTGTGCTGCAGCAGATACCAGCGGTATTGAGACGGTGATGCTTGCTGCACCGACCGCTCCTGACGAGCGATTGCCGCGGATTATTGAACGTTGCAAGGGTTTCGTGTATGCAGTTGGCCTACTTGGGGTGACAGGTGAGCGAGATGCACTTGCTTCAAGTGCGCTGACGCTCGCCAAACGATTGAAGGCCCTTACTGATATGCCGGTATTGATCGGCGTTGGTGTATCTAATGCGCAGCAAGCAGCCGAGGCTTGCACGATTGCCGATGGCGTCATCCAGGGGGCTTCAGTAATGCGACGTTTGATCGAGGAAGATGCCGATGCGGTAGGCGACTATATAGCTGAGGTTCGGAAGGCGGTTGATCAATGTTAAAAGAAGGTTCGTTAGCTCCTGACATCGAATTGTTGGATCAGCATGAAAAGAATTTTTCGCTGAAGAAATTGTCGAGGCGAACCGTGCTCGTGTATTTCTATCCCAAAGCCGATACACCTGGATGCACACAGCAATCTTGCGGGTTACGCGACATTGCGGATCAGATTGGCAAAACAGTGATTGTCGGTATCAGCCCAGACAAACCTTCAAAATTATTGAAGTTCGATGAGAAATTCTCTCTAGGTTTCACTCTGCTTTCGGATGACACCAATGCTGTTGCCAAGAAATACAAGGTGTGGAAGAAGAAATCAATGTACGGTCGTGAATACATGGGAATTGAGCGGTCAGCATTCTTGATAAACGGCAAGGGCGAGATTGTCCATGCTTGGTACAAGATCTCCCCAAAGGACACTCCGCTGCGGTTGCTCGAGTCGCTGAAGAAGTAAGGCAAACGCAGATGACAACATTTCCTGATCCAAGTTCATTGTTGCCCCATCGTGCACCATTTCTATTTGTTGATGCGATCACCGAACTGACACCTGGAGTATCTGCATCGGCAATTTGGAAGCTCACGGGAGACGAAGCATTCTTTGAAGGTCACTTTCCTGGGCGACCAACACTTCCTGGAGTGCTGATGTGCGAAGCGATTGCCCAAACTGGTGCTCTGGCAATTGTGAGTGATCCAAAATTCGCAGGCAAGCTCCCACTTTTTGGAGGTCTGGACGGTGCGCGTTTTAGGCGACAGGTCGTACCCGGCGACACGTTGGAATTGTCGGCGACTATCGGACGAATGTCAGCTCGCGCTGGCAAGGGTGCTGGAGTGGCTCGAGTCAACGGTGAGATTGCGTGTGAATGCGAATTGCTGTTCGTGGTGGTTGACGCATAGTCAACGATTAACGTGACGCCGAGTCAACGATAAGCGTGACGCTTAACCAGCGTATGGCGAGACAATAACTGAACCGTTGTGTCCGCCGAATCCGAAGTTGTTCGAGATTGTTGGGCCAGGCTCCCATGGTCGCGGGTCGCCATGGACAACATCAATTGACATCTCTGGGTCGACAACTGTTGTTCCGCGGGTAGGTGGAATGAGTTTCTTCTCAAACGAGAGCATCACAGCAGCCAACTCGAGCGCACCAGCAGCACCAAGTGGGTGACCAGTTACGCCTTTGATGGAGACAACAGGGGGACCATCGTTGCCAAATACTGCAGTGATTGCTTGCGACTCTGCTTTGTCGTTGAGCGGAGTGCTTGTGCCGTGTGCATTGATTTGTTTGATGTCTTTAGGCTCAAGGCCTGCGTCTTCGAGGGCGAGTTGCATGCAGCGCGTGGCGCCAACGCCACCTGGCGACGGAGCAGTGATGTGATACGCATCGGCATTGCTAGCAGCGCCAATTATCTCGCCAAGGATCGTCGCACCACGTGCAACTGCGAGATCGAGTCTTTCAAGAACAAAAATTGCTGCTCCTTCACCTTGAATAAAACCGTCGCGTGATTCGTCAAAAGGCTTTGAGACCAAAGTCGATGAGATGGCAGTCATGTTTGTAAATCCGGCTAATGCGGTAACTGTTGCGGCTGACTCGGTGCCGCCAGTGACCACAGCATCGCAACGACCCCATGCAATGAGACGCGCGGCATTGCCTATGGCATGTGTTGAAGCCGCGCACGCGGTGCAAATGGTCTCGGTTGGACCTTGAAGGCCATAACGCATTGAAATCGCAGCGCCTGATGCATTGGACATCATCATTGGTACAAGAAATGGGGAGACTCGTCGTTCGCCCTTTTCCATGCGCACTTCGACTTGGCCTTCAAGCGTGCGCAATCCACCAATACCAGTTCCCAGAATCGTGCCAATGCGTTCGTGGTTGTAAGGAAGTTCGCCGGCCTGGGTCATTGCTTCGCCAGCTGCAGCTAAAGCGAACTGTTCACAACGGTCCGCCCGTCGAGATTCTTTTGGACCCTCGAAATACGGAGACGGATCCCAATCTTTAAACTCAACAGAGTTGGCCCCAGTAAAGCCTGGACCAAGAAGACCCTGCCAGAAAAGTTCCTTGCCAATACCACACGGAGCAACAACTCCATATCCCGTAATGGCTACGCGATGACCGGCACCCTGCATGACTAGTTGCGCTCGAAGCGCTTACTTGACTTTGGAAGTGACGAGATCGAAGGCTTTGCCGATTGTGTCGACACCTTCGAGATCGGATTCTGGTACTTCAATACCAAACTCTTCTTCAAGTGCCATCACCAGTTCGACAAGGTCGAGAGAGTCTGCGTCAAGATCATCGGAGAAGTGTGCGGTTGGGACAATTTTTGAGGCGTCGACGGAGAGAACCTCGACTGCGCATTTTTTAAAACGGTCAAATAGTTGCTGATCCATGTTGTTGCTCCTGGCTATGTGTGAACGAACTTGCAAATAGAGGTTACTACGAAAGGACTTTGACTGAAGGCTTAGTGAATTGTGCCTAGTGTCCCATGCCAAGTCCGCCATCGACGGGGATTATCGCCCCAGTGATGTATGCGGCAGCAGGACTTGCAAGAAAAGTGACTACTCCTGCAATCTCGTCAACGGTTGCAGTTCGGCCAAGCGGAACCGCATCGGTGATTTGTTGCATCTGCTTCTCGTTAAGTGCTGCAGTCATCTCGGTGTCAACAGGCCCCGGCGCTACGACATTAACGGTGATGCTGCGGGACCCAAGTTCGCGAGCCAGGGAGCGACCCAGGCCGACAAGCCCAGCCTTCGATGCTGCATAGTTCGCCTGGCCTGCAGAGCCAAGCATGCCAACAACACTGGAGATGAGAATGATTCGACCAGACCGTGCGCGAAGCATTCCTTGAGTTGCACGCTTGCAAACGCGAAATGCTGCTGTCAGGTTGGCGTCGAGCACAGTTGCAAAGTCGTCTTCGCTCATGCGGAGAATCAAAGTGTCTTTGGTAATGCCAGCATTGGAAACAAGTACTTGCACCGGACCAAAGTGGGCTTCGACAGCATCAAAGGCTGCATTGACTTGATTGGTGTCTGTTACGTCGCACTTGACTGCAAAGAACTCCGACGCGGGTGGTGATGAGTTGTACGTAACTGCAACTCGGTCGCCAAGAGCCGCAAAGTGACGTGCGCAAGCGAGGCCGATGCCCTTGGATCCACCTGTGATGAGTACGACGCGTGAAGTTGTTTCAGTCATGTTGATCTGCTTTCTACTGCTGACCCTGCCAGCGCAAAATTGCACTCGCTGCTGTCATTCCCGCACCAAATCCTACGAGCAAAACCAAATCACCGTTTTTCAGACGACCCTTATCCGCTGCATCAAAGAGGGCGAGTGGAATTGATGCTGAAGATGTATTGCCAGTCTCGTGCAAAACAATGGATGTTCTATCCATTGAAATACCAAGTCGGTCGCACGCTGCAGAGATGATGCGTGTATTCGCTTGATGGGGAACCACGAGTGCGAGTTGGTCGGCAGTAACGCCAGCAATTGCCATTGATTTTTGTGCTGAGTCAACCATGATGCGAACTGCTCTGCGAAAAACCTCTTTTCCATCCATCTTGATGAAACCACCAATTTCGGCGTAGAGCAGTTCTTCGGCTGATCCATCAGCATCTAAATCCCACGCGAGTAGCTGCCCTGGTCCGTCAACGGCTTCTAGTACGCATGCTCCTGATCCGTCGGCGAACAAAATTGCTGTTCCACGATCGGTCCAGTCGGTAACCCGAGAAAGAGTGTCAGTGCCGATTACTAAAACCTTTTTCGCTCCCATTGCAATCAACCCGTGTGCATTCACAAGTGCGTACACAAACCCAGAACAAGCCGCGTTGATGTCGTATGCACCACACTTGAGACCGAGCTGGTGTTGCACGCTCGGTGAGGTGCCAGGTACTGCACGGTCTGGGGTGGTGGTTGCTAAAACAAGTGCGTCGATTTCTAGTGGATCAACCTTTGCCATTTGCATCGCCAAACGCGCACTCTGCACCGAAAGACCAGCAGTGGTTCCGCCTACATGGCGCTGTTGGATGCCTGTTCGCTCACGAATCCACGCATCATTGGTGTCGAGAGTTTTCGAGAGATCATCATTGGTGACGATTTTGTCTGGCAGGGCGCGGCCCCAACCTGTGATGACTGCGCCGCGCGCACCTGATGGAATTTGTGGCATTACGGGTAACCCTAATGCGATCTCAGCCAGGCGATTGGCTGATGCGCTGTCAATCGTTCGCCATCGACAGCAATATAGTTTTGCAAAATACCTGCGAATGGTGATCGCACTTCTGTTTCACCGACGTGACCGAGCACATGGCCGACTTCAATGCGTGAATTGTTATCGACGGCTTGCTTCTTGGCGAAGACTCCGGCGGCAGGGCTTACAACGAGACGCTCAATTGCAAAAAGATGTTCACCTTCATGAGTTGGCGTTGCGAGGGGCACTGAGGTTGATGAAAAAACATTCATCCACTCGATGAGTGCATCTAGATCGTCAGGTGTTGCGACACTGATCGTCTTGGCACCCTCAATGGTGCGCTTTGCCATACCAGTGAGCACGCCGCCTGGGCCTAGTTCAATAAATCCGCGCACGCCGATTTCGCTCAGCGTTAGAAGACAGTGTTTCCAGCGCACTGGTGACGATAATTGAGCCGATAACAGCGATGCCCATTCTGAGCCGTGGTCGTGGGCGAGCGCGTCAACGTTGGAAATTACCGGAACTT
>Ga0208363_1000150_pt1 | contig 19391 bp, 8 predicted proteins | sample LakMenEpi03May11_FD_150666 | JGI IMG/M metagenome (GOLD analysis project Ga0208363, IMG submission 150666) | Freshwater microbial communities from Lake Mendota, WI - 03MAY2011 deep hole epilimnion (SPAdes) | ecosystem: Environmental > Aquatic > Freshwater > Lake > Epilimnion/Euphotic zone ...
AACTAACAGCTCAAGGGTAGAGTGAATAGTTCGATTCACCTGAATTGTGGCACTTTACAGTGACAATTTTTGTACCAATCCCTATAAGTCAGATAATACACTAAACGACATTTCCTTTCGTTATTTCATTCAAAATTACAGAATGGTTATTGACTTACAGAACAACTGAACAGTGCAATAAGTAGAACATAACTGAAAAGGTAGCTTTGTTTCACTGAAATAGTAATATTATTAAATAGGTCCGATTAATTAATCGCACATAGCTGACAAGGTATATTTGTTTTTAGAAATAGTAGTATTTTTGAAACTTTCCGATAGGGATACTTCTTCTTTTTTTATGTCATCTTTAGCTGCATGTACATTGATGGTGGGATGATATTCTTCAATAGATTCTTCTTCCTCTTCTTCAAGTTTTTCGTGAATCTCATCTTCTTCCGATTCAGAGTCAAGTTCAGACTCAGTTTCAGAGTCAAGTTCAGACTCAGTTTCAGAGTCATCTTCATAATCCGCCTCGTCATCTGAATGAATGGTTTGTCCAACGGTGTTTGCAAATTCTTTCAATTTTGGCAAGTCCTTAGGGTCTCCAGTATTTTTAGCCACCCACATTCCTCGCTCTAAGTCTTTCATTGTGAGTGGAGGATGAAGGACCTTGTCTGCAATTGCAAAAGGATCCATGCGGCTCCCACCATCCCCTTTTTTGCAGGCGAGATATTTTCCCTCTCTTTCTGGTTTAGATAAGATGCGAGGACAAGTCTTGAAATATTTAGCCCGTTTTATTCTTGACCATCTCTCAATTTTGGCCGCTTGGATAAGGTTTGTTATGTCGCAAGGTGAAAACAGGTGTGTGACTTCAGCTAAGAAGCGGTAGTCTTTGGCAGTCAACATATTATCCACCTCTTCCAAGTGATATCTAAGAATTTTTGCTCGGTCTCTCAGTCCTGGAAGTGGTACATAAATTAACCTGTTGAATCTCCTTCTGAATGCCGGGTCGATAGCCCAAGGGCGATTTGTCGATGCCAGAAGAAAAACATCATCTGGCTTATCTTGAATTTCTGTGAGAAGAGCATTGATTATGCCTGTTGATGAATCGTTTCCTTCGGAAGATCTCTTACCGAAAAGTGAGTCTGCTTCATCTGGAAGTAAACAAAGCCCTCAAAGTTGTCAGTAACGAAAGTAAACAAATTGTCAAAAGCATAACTCTATTAAGATAGTATGCGATAGTAGAAAATGGCAATGTAATAAAAAGTTTTTACCGTCCTTGCCTTGTATGTTGTGCATAACCAAAAAGAAAAATTTGATAGACGAAACTTAAGATATCCAATGTATGTAAGTTTTGACGAAATTTTAAATGTACGGTTTTTAGTGTATAGTTTTGTTTACCATGTAAAATTAAAAAACCGTACGTCAAATGTTCTTTTTTTCTTTTTTCGTCAATACCATATGATAAAACACAATAACCCAAACTACCTTATTCCTTTGCATATATCGAAATCCAACTTTCGTAGGATTCATGTAAATAATGTAATAAGTGTTATAACATCCTGAATAAAGCCTCACCCTTAACAATTACTTTAAATACCATTGTATTAAAACATAATGAAATAAAGACCAAAATGCAAAGTTGTTGTTGAATTGTTATAATAGCTGTAATAGCTGCAAAAAGGTAAGGTAGATTAATAATAGCACCTTACCCAAAAAAATCACAGAAGGTTTCATCTCAGCTGCAAGTTTAAATAGTTGCTTTATTCTCTTTTCCGATGAACCAACCCACTTTGTTACAAGATCCGGTTTTGACAAATAGAAGAAGTTCTTCGCACCTCCTTCATTAGCAGCAGCTTTTGCAAGCATGCTTTTTCCAGTTCCAGGTGGACTTAAAAGTTCAGAAATCAAATTATGCTTATGCTAAAAAGAAACTAAACAAAGAAGGTTTAAAAATGTTTATGTTTAAAGGTACGGTTTTTAGTTTCAGTTTTTGTAAAAATAAGAAAAAACAAAAACCGTAGGTTAATTATTATTTTAGTTTTGTGTTAATACCATATTATAAAACCTAATTACCCAAACAACAGTATTCCTTTGCATTTCTCCAAATCCTTAGTTTCGTATGATTTAATGAAGATATTTTGTTGGCGTATAGCAATGTCAAGTCCTTCCTTTGCCGCGTCAATACCAATGACATCAGAGAACTTGAATGTTGATTTATGAGCGTTGAGACTGTTCATCAATGATTTAGTAATTTCTTCAACTTCCTTCTCCTCATCAGATGGTTTACAATCCTTCGTTTCTTCCTTTTGCGTGTGCACAACCTTTATCTTTGAACTTTCCAGTTGTGATTTCTTCAAGTCATTGTAATTTTGACTGACCTCTTCGTAATTCTTTTGCAAGTGTTGTACAGTCTGTAGAAGATGGTTTTTATCACATATGTTCATTGCTGTAATAGCTTGTATTAGTTCACATGCCTGTTTAGCTACAGTTTCTTCCTCGCTAAAAGCTGCTTCGAGCATATTTTTTTGAAGCAGCTGGCTTTCTGTAGCTTGTTTTCCAGGGACAGCTGGCCTACATTGGAAGTATATTTTGTCAAGTTTTTTTTTTTTCCTTACTTGTATGTTTTTTAAGATTTTTCTTGTATTTTCTTGCTCTGAAGCGATGTATTGGCATTCTTCTAAGAGTGATTGTAGTCGCCACTCACATTCCTTCTTCGCTTTTTCTGACTTTAACTGTTGGTTTCTCATGTACTCAAGCAGTTCGACTGCAATCTTCATTGCCTTTAAAGCATCATGATAGCGATTATGTTTTTGCAGCAGCCTGGAAAGTTTAATCAAGTCTCGAAGTTGCTTTTCCGATTTTTTCAGTTCCTTACACTCCTGTAGGAAATTTTTAATTTTCATCCAGAAAAGAGACATTGTAATGATCACTGTAATGAAATAACAATGTAATAATGAAAACTGTGGACGGTAGTAACTGTATAACTCAACTGAACACGCTTTTCATTTAGTTTAATCATAGCTGATAGGGACGCTTTTTTTAATCTTTAAAAATGTCCCAAGGGACACAACAACAACCTCTGTAAGGTAACGCTCTATCAAAAAAATGTTAATTAGTTATAGAAACATGACAGATAAACGATTTCATTTCCTGGATCTCATGGAGTCTATTTGTTGTTGTTACAATTAATGCTTGATGCCGCTACAGCAAATAAGTTTTTGATTTAGTATAATCACATCTAAAAGGGAAGCTTCATAAATGTTTACAAATGTCCCAAGGGACACAACAACAAACGCTGTAAAGTAACGCTATATCAAGAAAATGTTAATTAGTAATGGAAACATGACAGATTTACGTATTCATTTCCTGGATCTGATTGAGTGGATTTGTTGTTGTTACAAATAATGCTTGATGCAGCTACAGCAAATAATGCTTCTTGCATGAAATGTGGGAAGTAATATAAAGTTACTTAAGCGAACTATTGCCATCCAATAGTTAGAAAATAAATACAAATGTTACAATTCTGTAAAAAGTTGGTTACTCATTCTCCCTCTCACAATAGATAGGGTGGTCATTGCTAACACACATACGTTTCCGTATGGAGGTGTCCGGTCAACGAGTTGTGCACCAACCGTACAAGGGGGCACATACTCTACGGCAAGCAGACACTGAATAATCATCGCAACCATTTCATAATACTAATCGTTAAAACCAGTTAATGTACTGTCAAATAGTTCCATAAATGTGAAGGTGATAATAAATGATATTTCATATGTTGACTGCGTTAAAGTACCTGCTTTTATGGTTTAAATAAATAAAAAAAAATAAAATAAAAAATGTGCGCCACCTCTGTTAAATTTATATCGTTAAAACCTTTAAATTATTCTTCAGAAACTTCTCAAAGCGATCAATAAACTAAACATCTTGTTAGAATAACTTTCCTGGATGCAAAAACTCCTTCAGATTATGCTTGCTTTCTTTTAATGTACATTACATTATATTATATATATATTATATATAAATTATATTAAACAAATGAAGAGATTCTCCGAAACACAAACCTACGGAATTTAAGCGTAATGTTTGTAATATTCATAAAAGAAAGAAACCGTAGTATTGTTTTGTTTTTTATGATGTGTTTGCAAAGTATTTTTTCCACAATGAAATTAGACAGAAGTACACAAAAAATATGTATATATTTTCAAATAAACCCGTATCAAAGTAAAGGTGTTGCCTTGTATAAAAAATACAATTACATGTGAGAGGCAAGCCATTCCATGACTTCAAAATTATTCTTTGATGTTGACACTTTCGAGGTATAGTCATACGATCTGTCAATATTTTTCTTCCAGGTAAGTTTAATTTTGTTCAGATTGAGATATTTTCCTTTGATGGTGAAATTCATATTTTCCGGTCTTTCCAATAGTTGGGTTACTTCCTCTGTCAAATGAAGACTTTTATTTTGAGTTACTGGTTTGTACAGTCGAACTTGTGATTTCAGAATGTAATGTTCCACAAACTGTCTTACTTTATCCTCCATTTTTGTAGAAATCCTGACACCAAGTGACACCCTTACTTGTTCTTGATAATTAATATAGTGTGAGACGTGTCCCAAGGGATATTACGTTTATTACGTGTCCCTACATTACTCTCCCAACGTAATTTGTTTAAACTGTTTATATTTCCAAGGAACTGATTAAAAATTAGAAGAATGATGTTTTAAGCTGTTCCCCTTTGGTGTGGTGAAACAATAATTATATTATATTGAAAAAACCTTTAATGTGATAAAAAAAACCAAAAACATAAAAATTTAATTTAATTAAGCCGATATCAACTAAAGTTTCACTCCCTAGTAAGCTACAGGCTTTAAACAAAATAAAAAAGATTTTATTTATCTTGTATGCCTATAGTGTGGCTTATCTAATAAGTAATTAAAATAGTTTTTCCGCCCATAGTGTCGAACACCGGATATAACCACCGCAGCCAAATTTAATAAATAGTATGGTTCTACTTACAACAATAAGTGAAACATTTCAGTAAGCTGGACCTTTAAGACAAAAAGAAGCCATTAAATATAGGTAAGCTAACACTGTTGCTTATTTTAAATTAAATAAATTGGCATCTCCGATGTAACGCTCAAATTGCAATAAATGTTTGGTTGAACTAACAACAACAAGTCCAATGTTATAGTAAGCTAGTTGCCTTTATTAATAAAAGAAACTATGTATTCTGTTTCCGAACAGTGTTGCTTATTTTAAATAAATTAAGGTGGGTTTCAAACACGTTTAAATGAAATGTATTGTTTTCGTGCTTGGAAGTATTGTATACAATTTATAGAAGTTTGATGATAACGTTCATTCAATTACCTTTTCTCTACCAGGACAGAAGGAAAAAAGAAACCCGCAAAACAGAGTTAATGAGGAATCCAATTGTAAGTAAAGTTACTAATATAATTGGTATATAAGTACAGGCTAACATATTCTCAGGCATTATTTTGTCCAATAGGCCGTGTTTATATATATAAACAGTGGGGAAATCAAATCAATCCTTAATAATATATGTGAGTATACGATGATGTATGCCACGGTGATGAATTATTATAGTTTGTTTAGAATTGTTAGCAAAACTAGTATACATTTACCGTAGGTTAATTAAGTTTTTTCAAGCTGAAGTGTTGTTAAGTGTTCTATGTGAAAAAGAATATTATTAGAGCACACACTATCATTTAGCTGTTTTTAACATTTAACTAACTTACATAACAACAAATATCCAAAAACACATAAAGTATTTGTCACCGTTTAAACCCCCGGTAAGCAAAATATATTTTTGCCAAATTTATGTTATATTAACCGTCGGTTTTGACAACAAAGTTTTTCATCGTTTTAAATGACTTTCTATATGTAATAAATAGTGAAATGTTTAAAGTCTTTTATTACAACAGGTAAGTTCAACTTGAGCTATATTTTCCCTTCTAAAAGATGCCTTATCTGTTTAATAATGTAGTGGTAATTTATTTGTCAACTTAATAAAGCCAATTCTAAGTTTCATTATTTTATAACTCGTATTTAAAATAAAAAAACTTCATGAATGAGCACTTAGATATTAAAATGACAAACCTACGGTTTTGTCATATCATTTATGTAATAAACCAATAACATCTTTACCGTTCGATATATTTTCAGAAAAATGTTTTCTCAATCAAGTAGACGTAGGACTCGTTCGACTGTGAGAGAGGAGGAGGAGGAGGATAATTCAAAAATTCTATTGAAAGAAAAAGAAGAAGCCTTAGAGGCAGCCCAAAAAAAACATGAAGATGACCTTAGAGACTATCTACGTCGTGAGGCTGATGAGAAACAAAAGAGGGTGCTGGAAGATGCAACTCTTGCCCACCTAAAAGGGAAAGAAAAAAAAAAAAAACGTGGTGAATATGAAAAGAGAAGAAAAAAATTTGCAGATTGTGAAATTTCAAAGAAAAAAGAGGACTCGGAGAGCAAACTGAAGACTGTCAAAGATGAATTAAAGAAATTGAAGGACGAAAGAAAATCAATTGAAGTAGCCGAGCTTAAAATTATCATGTCAGAAACAGTTACAAAAAGAGAATTGATTGCAAGAAGGCAAAGTAATGAAGAGGTGAGGCATAACACCTCTATGCTTCTTTTAAAGGACGAAACAAATGAAGAAGAGAGGAAGGCAATAATAAAAAGAGATCAAAGAAACAGTGATGAACACCAGAAGTTTATTACAATCGAGGTTGAGAGATTAGCTCGGCTGGAACGGCAAATTGACGAACTATCTACAAGTCTTACTTTCGAGCAGCAGTATTTTGACGAATTAAAATTAATGCCGGAGGCTTACACGTTTATGAAAGATGAAGTTGAAAAAGTGTCAGACAATTCAACAGAAAGATGGGAGCTTTATGAAAAGATGTGGCGACACCAGACCAAGCTCAACAATGATGCACAGGACAAAGCTGTGAAAGAAATAGCTGATTGCAAAACCAAGAAAGGAAAAAAGAAAATCAGAAGTGCGTTAAATGAACAAGAAAAAATTTGGGAGCAGATGGCTTTTCAACATGACTTTTTGGAACAAAGATTGAAGGCTGCTGAGTCCGACAAACCAGCATTTGATTCCTCTGGCTTTGCTGCCCTTGTTCACAAAATTCGACGTGATTCTGCCAAAGCTGACAAAGAAGAGGAAGAAGAGATTGAAGAGATTCATTCGACCATCAATGTCAAAAAGGAACAAGGAGCCAAAGTTGAAAAAGAACAAGAAGAAGATGATGACGATGATGCTGATGAAGAAGAAGAGGAGGTGATAGAAGAAATACATCATTCCCCTGAGCTACCTCAACATAGAACAGAGGTGTCAGAAGAAGAAGTGGCAGATGAAATTCTTGATTTCAAATTCAACGAGGGCCAGAAAAATAAGCTGCAAGACCTGTTGTTAAGGAACAAAGACAAAGGCTTAGCAGATTTAAAGAAAGACATTTTAAAGTATCAGGACGAAGAGGCCCTTGAACCTGTTATAGTCCATCAGAAAGCTGGAGCTGGTGAATCTGGTTATTCCAAGGCCACAAAAAAACCTGATGACGACAAGACTTTTTTCGCCATTCTTCGCATAGGTCTTATCAATGTCCTGAAAGTTGATGCTACTAGTGCAGAATGGCTCTTGAAGAACATTGACAATGACATGAAAAATCCTCCCAGCGTCCAAGAACCAGACAAAATTGCCTTAGCTGTAAATACCCAAGACCCCTCGGTTCCACTGCAGTTGACCGACCAACAGAAAGCGGATATATTACAAATTGTTAACGCAGAAGACTACGAGGAGAATAAACAAAAGTGTCAAGACAAGGTTGATCAGTATGCACGCGCAAATAACTTGCCAAATCTGACGATTGGACCAGACAAAAATGTAACGTCACCAACTTTTCATAATATGCTTGATAAGTGGTTGTCAAAGTCAAGTGGTGCAGCAGCAAGTGAGTACAGAACTAAAATATCAGAAAAATTTCGTTCCTACGCACCAGAACCAAATTATCCCAAAGACAAAGCAGCTACCAAAAGTGAAGAGGTACAAAATCCCCTTGGGGGACTTACAATTGAAACAAGCCATTCTGGTGTTTCACTTGCATCACACTTAACTCCAACAGTCCCCTGTGGCTCCGAAACTCAACCAGATGTTAGCCCACACACGCCAGCTGTGCTTCAATCCCTTGTTTCTCCAGCCGTTCGACAAGACCAAAACGAAAGCGTACCAAACAAAAGCGCAACCGACAACCCTAAGGTTTCTGCATCTGCCTCATCTGAAGTACTTGTTGACTTGCAAGACTTTTCAGCACTCGCTGCTGCTGCAGTACAACGGGACCTTGCCACCTTGACCGATAATACCGAAGTCCAAAAACTGATGACGGCATATGCAGAGGCCCTTGTTAGCGAGGGCATATTAGAACTCCCAGAAAAGGGTGTCGATGAGGTAGTACACTACAATGAAAATGTTCAAACAAGTTTTTTATCAACACTGAGGCAATCGTATGACAACTCCAAGGGGTGTAAAGAAGGTGACTTTGCAGGGGTTGTAAAGTTACTGCGGAAGAAGCTGTTGGTACTCTTCATCACTGCACATGCTGCAGAACATTACGAACTCAAGTCAACGATTGAAATGGGCAAATCCTCCGCTAGTGCAACCCCTGAGCCCGAAGCTACGACAGCAACTGAGCCGGAAGCTAGCACCACCCCTGAGCGCGAAGAAGCAAAGGTACCTCAAGTTGGTGTGCAATTGTCCAGCAAGAAGAAGGGTTCCAGTAAGAAAAAGAAAGTTACTCCCAAAGACGACGAAGATAAACTTAAAGTGAGTTTTGATTGGAGCAAGAATACCAAAAAAATTGCAGCCAAGAAAGCGAGACGGTCAACGGAGAGCAAAGCATCTCCGGAACCTTCTGGTGAAAGTGGTGTAGATGCAGAAAAGTCTAATCCAGTATCAAATGAGGGCAGTGCAAAAGTGACAGACTCGGAAAAGAAACGTAAAAGAAAATCAGTCACATCTAAACGACAAGGCGTAAAGCCCAAAAAACAAATAGGCTGGAAGAAAGGAACCGCCGATAATGAGAATAAATCCCTGGGCAAAAGGAAATCACTTGCTCAGGCTGTAATACCAAAGTTTTTTCAAACAGCCACAAAAGTGAGAGCCACTCTACACACAGAAAATTTGAGGGTCGAAAACCTGTTGGAAGATGTAACCAGCCCAGACACAAAGCAACAACTGTTACTGGATCAGACCAAATTGAAAGCTTCGCTACAGCTAGTTCATAAAGTTGACAAACCTGTTCCGATGTCTCAAGACGAACTAGACATCCAGTTTTCTGCTGATGGAGAACTCCGCCTGTCGCAATTGAATGATTTTTTGGCCAAAAAAGAGAAAGACGGTGTAAAGGTTGGTGCCAAAAAACTCAAGGAAGTGACAGCCCAAGCCATAAAAGGCGTCGAAAAAGAGATAGATAAAGTACGAGCAATGAATGATGGGTTAAAAATGGTGACAAATGCGTTAATGATTTCTGCTTTGCAAGCATCTTCAACTTTTGAAGACCCAAAAGAGGTCTGGTCTTATCTGACGCATTTCAAGGTTGCGTTTAACCTGCCAGCACCACATGTGTTCACCCCAGCCCAAGAAAACAGATTCCGAAAAGTAATAAAGTCGAGCATTCTCACAAAAGCTATTCTTCCAAATAATCCATGTTATGACAAGATAAAAGCAGATATGTTGGTGAAGATACAAGACCTACTCAGAAATGTTCCGCCTACACAGGGCGAAGAGGATGATCAATCAGGCAAGACTGAAGATGAGACCGAAATTCAACCCGAACATTTACCAACAATTAAGAAGGGGACTGAGGATGATGCAGACCATTCGGAAGAACCGCCTGCAACCAAACTTACAGTCAAAGAGCCTACTACTGAGCCTGAAGATACGAAAACAGAAGAAAAGGCTACTGCAGCAAAAGTCAAAGAGTCTGAAGAACCGGCTGCGGCTGAAACATGCAAAGACACTTCCAAAGAGACGACTAGTCCTCCACCGATTTGTCTCTCACCAAAAAAAGCCACCGCTGCCAAAGTGGAAGATTCTGGAAAGGATGCTGAAGGTGAAAAATCTGAAGAGACTCATCAAGAAAATTTAGCTACTGCCATTTTGGTGACTGGTGACAATGCAGAACATTCAAAAGATGCAGAATCGCCACCGAAGATGGTTGAAGAAACAACAACTGAACCAAAATCAATGCAAACTTGGCCAGCTTGGCCCGAAGATGAAGACGATGAGGAGTATGAAAGAGAACTTGCCGAATATCAAGCTGCACTACCCAAACCAATTAAACCAATTCCCTCATATGTCAAACCTCCACCACTTCGTTGGGGATTGTCGAGCGGACCGAATAGTACCGCACTGAATTGGAACCGCATGTCGACAAGTGTACCACCGGCTGTCCTGTCTGAAGAGAGCAAACAAGTGGAACCGTTAACACAGTCAAACCTGCCAACGGATTCTGAAGAACAGGCTGTTGCAGAAACATCACAAGTGACCCATACAGATCATTTGGCCATTACTGTGAAGGGGCCTTTGGACAGTCCGGAACATGGCGAAGCTTCGACACCTCAGCAAGTTACTGCGGCCACACCAGAACTAAAGATTTTTTTTGGCAATGAGTTTTTAGAGCACACACCACCCTTGACGTTTCAAATTGAAAGCTCTGACAATTTGTCCGCACAAAGTACAAGCAAATACGACGCTACGCTTTCCGATGATAAAGACATGTTTGATGATGTGGACCCACCACGTTTGGTAATTGATGAAGGTCCAGAAATGCAATCATTGGAAAATGAAGGAGACAAAACAAGTACAAGTAGGGGATCTGAAGAGATGTCAGCAATAACTGACGAACAACAAAAGTCGCTAAGTGAAATTGTGTTAAGATACAAAGAGTTTGAAATTGACACTCTCAAAGCGGAGTTGCTCAAGTATCAAGAAGATCAGAAGATAGAACTCTCCCATTCAGAACTATTTCTACCCTGCGGAGGTAAAAAAACCAGGCATCAAATTGTGCATTTTTGCTATGAACAGTGGTAGAATTTTTAATGTTATGTTAATGTTAATGGTATGTCTTGATTGTAGTCATGAAAGCAATAGAAACAAAAAATTCCAGAACGGAGGGAACAAAAGCTGTAATGAAGTAGACTAACAATTCTTGCATGGTCCAATGGACCTATTATTATCATCCTGTTTACACCACCATGTACTGTTTGCCAACTTGTACTTTTATTTTTTTTATTTCTATTTCAGGCGAAATCAGCCCAACTTCAAGACCCGATGAGCAGACCAGATTTCTTACCCTTCTTCGTTGCGCTATGAGAATTTCTGACGACAAGGCATCTGAAAGCAGACTTAACTTTCTTGTTCAGCATATGCACCAAAGAATGGAGAAGCTAAGAGATAGCCGCCACTTTGCTAACAAAGCATGCTCGTTTGGCCCTCTAAACGGTGATGACAACACAATACAGAACAGGAGAAAAATGACTGGCATAAAAAGATTATGGGAAGAAAATTTAACCTGTAGCCGTGCAAAGTTAAATGAAATGCTAGCCAAGTACATTAAGAAAAACAAAATTGACTTTGACGTGAAGTTGCTTCCCCCCGACGGTGCACTAAAAGAAGAAAAAGACGCCACCTTTCTAACAATGGTTACACGTGCATTTGAGGTATACTCGAAACAAGCTGGGACAGCTGAAATGACCACCGAGGAGACAACTTCCCACAGTAAAACTCTGTCAGATGATGATGATAAAATCTTAAACAAAATCATAGGCAAAACAGTTGCGAAGAGGCTCAGCGATCACATCCGAGACCAACATTTTTCACCCAAAAAAGAAGAGGCGCAACTGAGACTTGTTGCCAACTGTGTGGGAAAACCGACCAGTGAATATCTACAGCTCTTGGATCCAAACATGGCTTTACCATTGCCACTACCTCCTGATTTCTCGCAGATAGAAGAAGACGTCGAAGTTATATTTGAGGCAGATGTCCCCGTGGTTTCACAAGAGTTGACCGACGCAGTTGAAGATGCTTTTAAAACATTTAAGATCCCATTGGTCAGTCAAGAGGGGTTCCCCCGAAAAGTGACAGAGAAAGCTCAACTACACTCACAGTCTGATGAGGATATAAGCAGTGGGGAAGACGATACAGATCCAACGTGGGAAATACCAGCTATACAACACTACAGTTCGTCATGTTCCGACACTGACAACCGCAAAAGGTCAAGATTGTCAAGTGAAGATAACTCTTATGTTGAGAGCCAAGACGACTCACAGAAGAAGAAGAAGTTTTACCGTCACAAGCGTCCAAGACTTGAGGAAGGACAATGGAGCACAGACAGTGGTGATGTTTCCACTGGAAGGAGACCCCAGTGGCAACCTAGACAATTAACCCAACAGTTGAAAGGAGGAGTACGCAGGGGGAAGACTCGGGAGGAGGACAGGTGAACCGACATATTGGCTAAAGTTTGAACTTTACAATTTATTCAGTCTCTTTAGTTAAATTTTGTGTTTTTTTTATACCCGGACAGGTTTGAAAGTCTGACTGAAGTATATGTCAAGAAAATATTACACCATTATTATGTGTACCTGTTTCCAATGTAACATGTTTATATTTTCCGAAAAAGATTGTTCAATGATATTCAGGTATTGATTGTCTTATGCTTTGACTTTTTGTAGGTCGGAGGACGAGGACCCAATTACAAAGGAGGCAGACCACACCGTACTTCCGAAACACTTGACAAAAAGAAATAAGATGAGAAGATTCAGAACTGAAGAGAACGATCTGAATGACTTAAAGCAAGACCCGGAGAGGCAACCTCACAAGAAGACCAAAATTCCTGTTGACAAAGAGAGTGCTCTTTACCTAGCAAGCACTTGCGAAAACCCCTATAACCTTCCTGAATTTTTCACAGAACCATCACACAAAGGAGTTTATGTTTTCAAAGGAACTTATCAAGACCGATCTTGTCTCCGGGCCATTGACGCTTTCAAATGGAGACACGAAAGTAGTTACAATCCACGACACTTGGCGGATAAAAATGCAGTAATTATCATCAGGAACGTTGGAGAGGACAAAGACTATCAGCGAAACCCAAAGTGGACAAAAACCTGCTTCTTTTCTCCCCACTATGATAGGTGGGTTGTTCAGTATCTGGGAGATCCAAAAAGCGCCATTAGAGATATCAATTATGGATTTGGCGCATCCCCCTCTGACTCCGGGCCCGATGATTTTATTAATAGGCCCAGTAAATCAGATGCAACTTCCAAGACATCAAACACCTCTGCAGACGGAAAAGAGAAAGAAGGCGAAACACCAGCAGCAGCCGATGAAAGACTGGAACCAGAAACAGCCGCAGCAGCAGAAGAAAAAGGTTTCCAACAATGGGCAGGGATATCGACACAGGTTCAGAAAACATCAAGAACAGCGTCAACTCAAGGCTCGGATGAAAACAAGGTATCTGAGGTTGAGGTTTCAGCACAAGTAACAAGCGACGCAAATACAGAAGATGTCGGTTCCCAAAGCGCCTTAGAGTTGCTGCAAAAAAAAATAGCTGATGCATTGGAAGAGAACAAGAAAAAGAACTTGATTGATACCATTCATCGCATGACACCCGCGACACCGATTTATCGATGGGAAGACGAGGGCGGAACGCTCGACGTAAGCTACGCCAGGCGAATCATCAATGACACTATTTCTTCCGGAGTAGGCCTTGAGAATGCCCTCCATTGTTCCATCGTCAACCCACAGGGAGGCCATGTGTATGTCTTGAAAACACTGCCTTTGCAGGCTGAGGCTAGAATGATAAAATGGAAGGAACATGTGCTTATAGATGGCCACAGGTGGATAACTATGAGAGGTCAATGTAATCGTTTTGACAAACTCGGCTTTGAACGTACGGGATACAGGACCGTTTCCTACAATGGATTCACCCGCTGGGTCTACTTTGACTGGGTGGAACAAGTCGTCATGGTCCATTACATTGGCGACGCATCCCAGGTGCAGCAGCGGCCTCATGGAAGTGACAAAAACACGGGCCGTGATTTCATTCGACATTCTAAGATCATACAGCATAGAGTTTATGATGAGCTGGCCAGTGGAAGAAAGGGCGCGACAGAAATTTACAACGCTATTGTGTCCAACGCACCTGGCGGCCTTATCCGTAACCTTGTTGTGCCGAGGAATCCACGAGCCGTGCAGTACCAGCTTGAGAAGAAAAGACTGAACCAATACGTAGATGACGCTAAGGGGATGGCGTACATTGCACAGCAAATGCCGGATTTCGTTCGAACCGGATTCATGCTTCCTCACAAATCATATTTGCTTGCGACAACAAAGGGAATAGAAAACTTCCGCCATTTCCTACAAAACGCACCCCGAGATGTTCCCATCATGATTCACTATGACACGACTTTCAAACACGGCGATTTTTTCACGTCGGCTATAACCTACCGATTGTCACTCATGGAAACAACGGTCAAAGGGAAAAATATAAGCCACGAACCAATCATGCCTCTCTTTCTGTATTTGCATGAAAGGAGACCTACCGTTGTCCACAAAGAAGGATGGAACAGCATGAAGACTGTCTTGGAGAATATTTTAAAGGAAGATATGGTTCTTTTCAACGATCAGCCTAAAGTACTTGTAACTGATCGAGAATTCCCACCTGTGGATTGGCCAAACTGCCCCACCGTTTACTGCTGGAATCACATTCGTGACAACATTGAGAGAAAATTGATGAGCCTTCGTTTCGAAAAACCTGAAAGGACAGCCTGCGACATAGAGTTTGTTGCAGCACTGAGATCCACCACCGAGGAAAGCTACAACAAGAAAATGAACAGATTAATGCGTGATGGAGAAGGCTCTGCTCCATGGACACACCCTCAATTTGTTAAATACTACATGGAGCACATTGACAAAGTTGTTAGAAGCAGGTGTGGAAGGTGGGTTCTAATGAGTCTCAACATTCCAAATAGCGGGCGAGGTATCACGAACAATGCCGCGGAAAGTTTCAACAACACCATGGCCCCAATCAAAACCAAAAGAGAAAACCTGATGCATCAAGCTGTGATCAAACTTCGCTACGTCTTTGATGTCCACGACGAGCGATATGTGACGGCTATTTACGGCCTGGGCATGTACCAGCTCAAAGTAGAATATCGGAAGACACTCCAACGGAAGCCAGAAGATTGTCCTCAGTGTGACACCCTCACACCCGAACAACACAACTCAGCAATGTTGGAGTTTTTTGGTCAGCAAGGTGCCGGTGGCTACGAATCAGAAGTGAGGGTCCCAGAAATTGAACGTGACTTTACAATGGAAAGCATTCAAAAACAGGCTCAGTGGATGTTTGACCATAAAAAAATTGATCATGTTCCCAGTCAGAATTGCTACCTAGCAATGGAACCAAATAAAAAAAGTTTCCAAGTCATCTTGAATCCGCCGGAGTGCGCCTGCGGGCGGAAAACTACGTGCTCGCACATGCTCGCAGTGAAACGATTTAACGGAAGTATTCTTGACTTTGCTATGTACAAAAGCTCACGGCAGAATGCCCTCATCAAGAGCGAAAGGATGGGAAGAAAAACCCCAACCAAAACCCAGTTCATACACAAAGGCTATGATGCAGATGTTAAGACTCCACAAAAAGATTTGACTGCAAAAAGATGGCACACAGAAGACGAAGAAGAAGACGAGGAAGAAATAGCAGAGGTGCATCCCCAATCAGAATTTGTCACTGACGTTGCCGTGGAACCCAAGACAAGATACATCACCCATGTGGACACACCCAAGACTCCAAAATCTAACATGACACCAGCAAAATCCATTTTGAAACTAACACCCGGTCCAAAACACGGCCGGAGGGCCTTGTTTAAAGATGACGAAACTTCCTCGGCCGTGACGAAATCTCCTTTGAAAAGAAGTGCTGACGAGGACCCAAGTAAGGCAAAAACACCACCCTCTGGAAGAAAAGCCAAAGCTCCTAAATTTGTTGAATCAATTGACGAAAAGGTCATGCAATCATTGGGTAAAAGAACAAAAGTGAAGACACCTACGCCCGCAGACACCCTGACAGCCAAAAAACCAAAATTTATTGAGTCAATTGACGACGCTGTCATGGCATCATTACGACAAGCAAAAAAAGTGAATACACTCCCCCCCGCAGACATTCAGACAACTACAAAACGAGGCTTGATGAATCACGGTAACAGAGCTGCAGAGTCCAGCTTACAAAAGACTGTCAGGGAGTTAGCTGACCTTGGATACTACTTAAACGAACACAAAGAAGTCAAGGTGAAGTCTAACGGAAAGGAAACAAAGACAAAATTCAAATACAATCCCAAAGATGAGGCACATTATGAGGCGGTCGCAAACAAAGTTACAGAATATGTTCATGGTGTGATGGAAACAAAATACAACATGCGAAAATTTATACTACAATCTGGTCAATTCGTCTACGTCTCAAATGACTACCTAAGCCCGGCCAAAACTAAAATGACTGTAATAATTCATGGCATGGGAGCCGTCCAAAGCGGAGTCTGGGCGAGAAAACTCTGCCTCAGCGGAAATGTCGATCGAGGTAGCCAGCTTGATTACATTCGCGAGCTCGTCCAAAGAGGTCACTCTGTTGTGTGCACAAACACAAACCAACCGTGGCCGGAGAACCCAGAAAAAGGGGTGAATGCTTTCGACCATTTACGAGATGCCTATTGTGAGGTGATTCTTTTGTCTCCTGCCAAAACAGTGAATTTCATCGCATTCAGTGCTGGAGGTGCAGCTCTATTGGATTTGGTTCAGCTGGACTTCAATAAATTTAGGGAACTGGTCCCCTGCGTAGTACTGTTAGATTCGGCCCACGACAAGAAGAAGACAAGACATATTGATTATCCAGTCAAAGAGTACTTGAAAGAACATGCCGTCGAATTTGTCCATTCTAGAGAAGACAATGGAGAAGTCCTGCACATCCGTGATGAACTAACATCCAAAACAATTTCTGCCGGAACTGAAGAACACGACTCCGTCCCATATATGGCTCGAAATATTGTGATTCAGCACATTGACCATGTCATGCGTTACAGGCGCACGTCAAACGGTGACGAAAAGCCCACAGCGCCATTAAAGCAAAAAAGCAAGATTGCAGAAGCCGTGGCATCTTCCATCAAAGCCATCAAATCTTTTGGTAAAACAAAGTCGTCTGCTGATGTTGACGTTGACCTTGGCAAAAACAAAGCTAAAGAGACTTCCGGACTTAGTGCAGAAACAACCCAAGCCACCTCCACAACAGTTCCCTCAGCACTCACAGCTCCAGCTACAAAAAATAAAACACCAGGAAAGAAAGCAGCCGCCGACTCAACACAACGCAAACAACAGAAACCCTTGTCTGTAGGCATGTCCCAAGAGAGTCTTGAGAAAATGTATCCAATCAAGCATTTTGACGTGGAAAGTTTCAACCTGTCTTCTTACAAACGACACGAGATGGCTCTTAGCGTTGGTCACAGTGGCATCTTTAATCATCCCTCCGGCTTTCAAGTTGGCATTACTTGCAATGGCAACGGTGTTGCAATTGCTTTCTATGACAATTCAGTTGAAAAAGAAATTCCAGGAGGTCTGGAGGAATTGCGAAATTTTGTGGCAGCCACAGTTTCGGACCATGCACATTGCAACTATGGTCCAGTGGATCCCAATGAAGCCAGGGTCCATGTAACAGCATGCCTCCCAACCGAGACTTCTTTATCCAGCTGCCAGTCTGTGCGTCAAAAAATTGTTCATCAACTTCAAGTTGTTGGTAAAAAGGAGTTAGCGTTGAATACAAACCCTGCCATTCTGCGAGGGTACAAGAATACCTGTGTTCTTCTGCATTGCTATGAGAGGTTGCCTGCTGACTGCGATGCCAAAAAAATGATTAAATGTGAAACCTGCAAAGAAATGTACCATATCAATTGTGTGCCAATTGACAGTTTGGAACCCTTCGCGTCAAAGGGACAAAAATTCAGTTGTCTAGCATGCTCAATGCCCTACCGTGGAGTTGGCTGGGGTGCAGGCGGAGTGGTCAATACGTGCACAATCGACAACACGTTAACCTGTCTTGCCGTACAACAAAGTTTCAACCCCCAATTTATTGACACAATCCCGGCATCCACACCAGAGTTTTTCAGAATTTCAATCCAGGCGGCTATCGAAGATGACGATGCACTTTGCCATGAAAGCTTTTACCAAAATTACCTCACATCAGCAGCATACGACCCCAAAGAATCGGGTCTTTATGGAAGTGCCTTTAACATCGTTTACGAGACTTTATATTCAAAAACCTTCCAATGCAACATCATGTGCAGCGAAGGTTGCAGCAAAAATGGCAGGCCCTTCAAAGGAGTTCCGTTCTTAAAGATGGAGGAAGACTGGTCTGTTCATTCCTCGATGTTTCTGCCAGAAGGACGTTACACTGAAGACGATTGTCCCAAGTGCAAATACATTATAAAAAAAACTCAGACAATTATTTTAAACGACGAGGAGGGCAAAGTCATGGAGCCCCTCATTCTTCCAATTGTCTTTGACCAAGTTAGCTATTCAGCACGCTTTCTTGCTGAAAATCTTGTGTCGTACATTGTCGTTTCTGACCAACATTTTGATTTCTGTAACATCATCGTCAACCAAATCGACCGGAAGCATTACATGTCCCTCATGAGACATCCGAGTGGTAACTGGCTGGCTTATGATGGCCTGCACAATGGTCCGAGAACAACAACTACACCTAAGAAAGGAAAGTCCAACCACTTCCGGCTCGCAAAAACCTCTGATTGGTGCAGTGAATACTCAAAAGTGTTTAGTGTAGAATACATCCGGAACAGTGAAAAGACATTGGCGCTGCAAAACAAAAAGGCAATGCAGGAAGCTATTGCTAAATAAACATAATAATGATTGAAAATTGTCTGCATATGTTTGTATTGTAATTAAAATGTATGTGTTGCTTAAATTTTTTGTGTATTTTTGTGTATTATTAATATGTCATTTAGATCATTGAGTTTGCAAATGAAATAAAAAAAATCCGGAAACAAAAGACACACTTGCATTCATAGTTATTGTTTTGTTGCTGTTAAGTTTTCATTAAACAATTATATACAAGGTCAAACCATATAACTTGTTTGTTTTGGAAAAACCAACGGGTTAAATTTCTTTATGAACTATTTCAAAGCAGTGGATGATCTTATTATTAGGACAATTACACAGACAGACAGACAGACAGACAGACAGACAGACAGACAGACAGACAGACAGACAGACAGACAGACAGACAGACAGACAGAGAGAGAGAGAGAGAGATATGTCAAAAGTCA
>Ga0208363_1000167_pt1 | contig 18584 bp, 11 predicted proteins | sample LakMenEpi03May11_FD_150666 | JGI IMG/M metagenome (GOLD analysis project Ga0208363, IMG submission 150666) | Freshwater microbial communities from Lake Mendota, WI - 03MAY2011 deep hole epilimnion (SPAdes) | ecosystem: Environmental > Aquatic > Freshwater > Lake > Epilimnion/Euphotic zone ...
CCCTCCGTCATTCCCGCGTATGCGGGAATCCAGAAATACAGGCAGTTAAGAAAAGACTAGACCCCCGCGCGGGGTAAGGCTTCAAACCGCAACACTCCAATACTTTCTTTTTGTTGTCTATTAACATCTCAAACAAATTTAAAGAGATCAAAACGCACTTTTCTAAAATTGGTGTTTGCAACGCTAGCAAATACGATTAGCATAGTTATCAATCGTATATTGCAAAACAGGATTGTTATTGCGTTCGCATCAAGCATTAAGCAGATCTAAAATTTGTTTTAAGTACAATTTTCTAAAGGGTTATCGCCATGAATTTCTTTAGCCGCAAAGCAACTAAAAAGAACAGCTTCTTCAGCAGGCCTTGTTTAGAAGGCTTGGAAATTCGTTTGGTACCTGCAGGGGAATTCTTGCTGCATAGCAACCCGGGCGCTACCAAGCGCATCTTTTTAGATTTCGATGGCCATACCACCACCGGCACCTTTTGGCTAAATGGGGCAACTATCGTAAGCCCTGCCTATGACATTGATAATAATCCAAGTTCTTTTTCCTCCACGGAATTGGCCAATATTCGCGAAGTTTGGGAACGAGTTAGTGAAGATTTTTTACCTTTTAATATAGATGTCACCACAGAGGATCCAGGGATTGAAGCATTGCGTAAAGTTGGTAGCTCCGATACGGAATGGGGTATTCGTGTTGTTATTGCAAACAATACCGCTCCCGCCCCGCCCGCAGGCGGCGTGGCTTATTTAAATTCCTTCAGTTGGAATACCGACACGCCATGCTTTGTTTTTCCCATTAATCTTGGAAACGGGACTAAAAATATTGCTGAGTGCATTAGCCATGAAGTGGGCCACACTCTTGGTTTAGATCATGATGGGTACCCACTAGATGAGTATTATTCCGGGCATGGCACAGGTGCAACCGGCTGGGCGCCCATCATGGGCGTTGGGTATTACAAAAATCTCAGCCAATGGAGCAAAGGCGAATATACCGGCTCTACAACTCCAGAAGATGATCTCGCAATCATTACCAATGCCACTAATGGCTTTGGCTACCGCAACGATGATTTCGGCAGCACCGTAGCCACCGCTTCCAACTTGAATTTTGCCAACTCCACTACGATTTCCACCACAGGCATCATCGAAAGAAACACCGATCTCGATTACTTCCGCTTCAACCTCGCAGTTGGTGGTACTGCTACCATCAACATCAACCCCGCTGTTAATGGCCCCAACCTCGATATCGAAGCAAAGCTTTACAATGCATCGGGCATCCTTCTTCTAACCGACAACCCCACTAATGCCCTTAATGCATCATTCAGCACAACCTTAACGGCAGGCACTTACTACATCTCTATCGATGGTGTTGGCATGGGAAATCCGTTTAGTAACCCACTTACCACCGGCTACACCGATTACGGCAGCCTAGGTTTCTATTCCATCACAGGCACCGTACCCAGCGCCACCACGCCACCTGTTATTACAGGCCCCACAGGAGGCCCAGGCGCAGCTACAAGCACCGTCACCATGAACGAAAATATCAGCGCAGTTACCACTTTCTCTGCAGATAAAGCCGTTGCTTGGTCTGTCAATGGCGGGCTCGATCAATCCAAGTTCACCATCAACACCTTCACTGGTGCCTTATCCTTCATTAGCGCACCAGACTTTGAAAACCCAACCGATAGCAATGGCGATAATATCTATGTCGTGATCGTTCGAGCAACCGATACCAATGGCAATGTCTCTTCACAAACCTTAACCGTAACCATTACTAATGTGGTAGAGCAGCCCCCTGTAATCACCGGGCCAAGTGGCACAGCGGGGGCCCTCACCAGCACCAAGGGCATCAATGAAAATACCAGCACCGTTTTCACATTCATTGCTGATAAAACCGTCACATGGAGTATCAATGGTGGATTGGATCAATCTAGATTCAGCATTAATGCTGTCACAGGTGCGCTTACCTTCATCAACAATCCAGATTTTGAAAACCCCTCGGATAGCGATTTAAACAACACTTATATCGTAACCATACGAGCCACTGATTCTTCAGGGTTGGCAGCAAACCAAACCCTTACGGTAACCATTTTGGATGTTGTCGAAACTGGAACAGGTACCAATCGCCCAGATGTCACCGGGGCGAAAGTCACCACTTCAAGCGCAACCGGCCTAGACGCTGGATCAATTACAGGCTTCCGCATTAAATTCAATGAATCCATCAGATTTAACGCCAACCCTGCACTTTCCACCTTCACTGCCGCTGATATCACCCTTACCGATCCTAGCGGAGCACCGATCCCGATTACCGGGATCGCAGCGGTTCCCAACACCAATAACACAGAATTTATTCTTACCTTTTCAGGCGGCGCACGAACCGCGGCTGGTATTTACACCCTGAAGGTTGGCCCCAATATTCTTGACCTTTCAGGCAATCCAATGAATCAAGATAACGATGGCATGAATGGGGAAATCACCCAGGATCAATATGTAGGATCCTTCAGCCTATTTACCACCTATACTTTCACCAACACCCCAACCAACACCCTTATCAAGGATAGGGCAATCACCACCTCCACCATCACCATCAACCAAAATATTAACATCAAAGACCTTAATGTTCAGATAAGCCTAAACCATACTGCCCTTTCTGATTTGGTCATTACACTGCGTTCACCCACCGGCCAAGTCATTACTCTTTTCAACAAGAGAGGCGGTTGGGCTGATAATCTGGTCAACACCGTTTTTGATGATCAAGCCACTACTGCAATTGCTGCAGGCACAGCACCCTTTACCGGTTCTTTCCGCCCAGAATCTTTGCTTTCGGCTTTGAATAATAAAAACGCCAAGGGCACTTGGACGCTTAGCATTTCCGATACCGCCGGTGGCGATGCGGGCAAATTGATCTCTTGGAAACTAACCATGGTATCCAACACCAAGCTTGGCTCTATCACCAACCTTGCAAGCACAAGCGGGGGATCCATCACCGTTACCAATCCTGTTGCAAGCATGGCAATGTTCGCTCCCGCACTTGCAAATGCAATCGTGAATACACCAGCAACAACCACAACAGGAACTTCGACCACTACTTCAAGCCCTGGTGCGTTGCCAAACAATACTACCAACCCAGCTAATTCCATCGCACCTATTGCATCCCGCACCAACAGCACCGCAAGTTCATCATCAAGTGCTAGGCCCACAGCCCAACAAACTGTTGCTGATCAACTCTTTTCCGGCTTGTTCAGGATTTAAGCTTTTATGAAAAGGCTACCCATCCAGCACAGTGGCTGGGTTTAGCCACGGAAGGAAAAAGGGCAAGAATAAGATGAAGCATTTGCCACGGAATTTCACGGAAAAAGCAGAAGCAGAGACACGGAAGTAAGAACAACACTAAAATCTCACACAAGTTTGATAACCAAAAAAGTGCGAATGGAGCGGTTGCAGTGGGGCTTCCCCATCGCAACCGCTCTGTCTTTAAACAGGCCCACATCAATAAACGGCAAGTAAAAGGAAATGACCCATCCAGCGCAGTGGATGGGCTTGAAGACGATGTGGGTGGATAGCGGTTAAGGCTGGAAGGCAAGCGAGCGAAGCGAAAGGGCCCTTTTCCCGGAGGGAAGAGGGTTGGGAGTTGGGAGAAATAAAAAGAAAGTAAAAGAGAAAAAGTAAAAAAGTAATTAAAAGACCAAGTAAAAGTAAAACTAGGCTGCACCTAATGCGGGGTGTTGGCCTAGCCTGCATGAATGAACACAAAACCCCCTTATAAATTACGCATCCGAGAGCACAGAAAAGTTTGCGCAAGCGAACTTCTGGTGCACCCGCTCAACCCCCGCATCCATCCCGATGCACAAAAGGCTGCCCTCAGCGCAATCTTAAACGAAATCGGCTTCGCCCGCAGTTTGCTTGCTTACGAAACCCCCGAAGGTAAGCTTCAACTGATCGATGGCCATCTACGCAAAGAACTTTTCCACGATCAAGAAGTCATGGTGGAAATTCTGGATGTAAACGAACAAGAAGCGAATGCGCTTTTATTATCGCTCGATCCCCTTGCAGCACTTGCCCAATTCGATTCGCCCACACTCGAAGCCCTGCGAAAAGCTGCATCAACACAATCCGAAACATTGCAAAACCTTTGGGATTGCATCGATTCTTCCACCAGAAAAACCAAGGAGGAACTCAAAGAAGCAATGAAACAAAAAGAACCAATTCTTAAAGAACAATTCTTAGTTCTAGTGGAATGCGAATCTGAAGCACAGCAGTTAGAGCTATTAGATTCACTTAAAAAACAACAGTTTCAATGCAAGGCATTACTTTCTTAAACCCAGGAGAAATTATGAAAGTTGTTGTTGAATTAAAAAGTACTTTGGTCGATTCGCCAAGAGTTGCGCAAGTGCGTGGCTTATTCGACCTTGAACCCAGCGCAGTTGATCATCATGTTCGAACACATGAACTTGGAATTGAAGAAAAACCTTGGAACCTTGGATTGATCACCGGGCCAAGTGGTTCGGGAAAAAGCACCCTCTCTAAAGTACTTTGGCCTGATGCGATTTTACCAACGAACCCATGGCATCATGAAGCATCGCTGCTCGATTCCTTCCCCATGGAACTTGGTGTTAAAGAGGTAGTGGAGATATTATCCTCGGTTGGGTTTAGTTCGCCCCCGGCTTGGCTACGGCCTTTTGCATCCCTTTCGAACGGGCAGCAATTCCGCGCAACACTCGCATTATTAATCGCACAAGCCAAGGCAAAGCCCAGCGCTACGCCAATTGTTTTTGATGAGTTCACTTCGGTGGTGGATCGCACGGTTGCGCGCATAGGATCTACTGCACTTGCTCGGATCATCCGCAAAATGGAGATGAAATTTGTCGCAGTAACTTGCCATGATGACATTATTGAATGGTTGCAACCCGATTGGATTTATCGCGTGGACGAGGGGTTGTTCACATGGAGGTGCCTTCGGCGAAGGCCAGAAATCGATTTGGAAATCGTTCGCACAAAAGCATCCGCATGGCATCTGTTCGCACCACATCATTATCTAAGCACATCAATTGCACCCTCTGCAATTTGTTACCTAGCAAGTTGGAATAAACAGCCTGTTGCGTTTTCAGCATGGCTGCCTTTTGTGGGAAAAGGGCCAGCAACAAGGAGGGAACACCGCACTGTTTGCTTGCCTGATTTCCAAGGAGTTGGGATTGGTCAGGCATTATCTGCAACGATTGCATCGATGTTTAAAGGATTGGAATTAAGGGCGATCAGCACGACAACGCACCCGGGATTAATTGCTTCGCGGATACGTAGTCCGCATTGGCAAATGAGAAGGGCACCCTCGCTGGCGCAAGGTTCGCAAGGGAAAATGAATTTGAGCCATGCCCGTACGAGGTTGACAGCGGGGTTTGAATACATTGGTAAAGCGATGCCAAGCCGTTTGGCACGAGATCTTTTTCGCACCTATCAAAATTGAATAGGAAGAGATGATTATGAACAAGCTACCCACGCCTGAAATCACGCAGATGATAAGTTCTTATTTGCAAGCGGGTGGTACCCCTGCGATTGCAGCGCAGGCAGCGGGCATTTCGGAGCAGACTTTTAATCATTGGCTTGCAAAAGGAAAAACCACTAGGGCGCCCAAGGCACTTAAGGCTTTTTATCATGCGGTGGAGCAAGCACATGCGCAGGCAAGATTACGAGCAGAGATAGCAGCGTTTAATGATAAACCGTTGGAGTGGTTGAAAAGTGGACCATGCAAGGGCGAGGTTGAGTGGGGAAAAAGAGCCTCGGGGAAAAAGCCCGTGGTAGATCCACTTCCCCAGCTTCATACCCAGAAATTCTTGCAACTTTTGTTGAAGGTTTTGCAGGCATACCCTGATGCGAGAAAAGCCCTTGCAGATGCAATGCATCAAGCAAAGGCTTAATCTCGGATAAGTTATTAAAGGGTTGTGGATCCGAAGAGGCCACCAGGGAAGTAACCTACCGAAGTATTGAAAAATCTGGCAAATGATCCTGCTCCATTAACTACTGTTGGGATTACAAAAGCAGTTTCTGTTTGGGCCAAACCTTGAGTTTCAAAGCTGAAGATGGAAGCGCGTGGCGCACCTCCAGGGCCTGCAAGGGCCACTGCAACTTCCCGCCCGTTAACATTTCGTGCAACACCGGCACGGATGGTGCCATTAAATCCTTCAAATGTATTTGTCACAGGGATGCCAGCGGATTGATTGTTTAGGATCACGCCAAATTGGTTGTTGGTGGTACCCACGACAAGGTCAGTAATACCCAAGCCTTGGTCTAGGTTTCCAGCGGCGAGACTAAGTCCACCCCTACTTGTAGAATCATTGAAAGCAAAGAAATTATCAACTAGTTTGGGTGAACTGCCCAAGCCATTTACATCAAAGGATTTGATGTTGTAGCCTGCGTTGCTTGCTGGAGCAACAATAACTTCTTCACCTGCGTTTGAGTTGCGCTGCCCAGCAGTAACAACAACGCCGCCGTTAAACTTAGGTGCATAAGCAAAGAAGTTATTAAGGGGGGAAGTGGTATTAACGCCCGAGGCGGTGCCTGCATAAACTGTAACTCGGGGGCCACCGGTTGCGCCTGCACCAACGATGATATCATCAAAACCATCGTTATTGGTATCACCAACAGCAATATTTACACCACCTTTAAAATTAGGCTGATCAAATGCAAAGAATTCTACAATTGGATTTGGGTCTACAGTTTGTGTATTGAAATTAACAGTAAAGACTTTGATATGCGGAGAACCACCTGGTCCAGCGGCAGTGATTATTTCTGGAATATCATCGCCATTGACATCGCCAATTGCAACGCGAACACCACCGGTAAACCTAGGGTCATAAGCAAAGAAAGTAGTATAAGTAGGTACAACAACAGAAGGAGGTGCGTCGATAGTAATAGTTAACGGAAGGGTCGATCCGGGCAAAGAATCAAAATAATAATTAGTACCAGCTTTAGTAACATTAACACTTAATACTGAACCATCAGCGGGATCGATCGTTGTGTTAAATTCTGCTTCGACGTTGGGCGAGTTAGCAGGTGCGTTTATCAATTGTCCACCATTAATCGTAACTTTTGGAGGTACTTTATATCCAGTTCCCGGATTAGATAGTAGCATTCTACCTGCTACAAATTTACCACCTGCAGTTTGAACCCCTTCAATAGGGGTTTGAACTGTTGCTTGTATATTAGCCGCTGCACGTTGAAAAGTAACGGTAACAAGTGGACCGCCGCCTGCATCAGCCCCAATCGCGGTAAAATCATTAAGAATCCCTTCGCCGAGCACAATGGGTTGATCGACGGCCGGAGTAATCCTGGCCTCAAGGCTAAGGAGTTCAAGTTTAATGGAGCCGTGCTTTTTTTGAGTCTTCTTTGGATTGAAGAGATTCTTGATAAAATTACGCATCTTGATACTCCAATAACTTAAACATCAAATAAAACGGTTCGATGTTGCGAAACAAATACGAACACCGGGTTGCTAATGAATTGATCGGCAAATGGGGGAGATAATTTGAATGAATAACTTAAGAAATAATTTTTATTTGTGAAATAAAGAGAGGGAGGTAAGCGGAATAGAGTGCAACTTCCGCAAACTAATTAAATTGACATGAATTGGTAAAATGGGGCGATATATCCCGAATTGCCTAAGTTACAAAAGCAACACACGGAGTTTATGACTCACGCATCCTTCCGCACCATACAAACCTGAAGTGCAAGCGAAGTGCCATACAAGCCTGAAGTGCAAGCGAAGGAAGAATTAGTGAAAGGTAAACGGCAAGTTGAAACTTCCATCGCCCACACTTCCGGCTCTTAAACCCCGAAGGGGTGAAATGAGATAGCCCGGGGTAAAGCGAAGCGCAACCCCCGGTAATCATCCCCCATCAAAAAAGCCCTGAAGGGGCGCGATGGCCGGCGAACAACACCTTTCGTCCCTTCAGGACTTGATTTTTTGTACTGTTACCCAGGGCGTTGCCCTGGGCTATCTCATTGGGCCCCTTCAGGGCAATTACAACCGCCATGCATCCATTTACTTGCACTGTTGTAATGAGCGGCGGATGAGAATCTTCCGCCGCCCACACTTCCGGCTCTGAGAAACAAAAAACCCACAGATTTAAGTCTGTGGGTTCAAATAGAAAGCTTGGGCGAAGCTAGCGATCGTTAAGAAATTGCATCAAGGAACTTGTGGATCGGAAGACATATCGCCACCTTGGGGGGTTTCTGCATAGTAGAAATTCTCACTGGAAATATTCGAATTAAAGGTGGCAACACTACCATCAGCCATTGCCATATTGATGGCACCACCCATGCCATGTAATTTAAGAGGATGAACAGTGGTAGAAGTTTTGTTGAATTCGGGAGCCATATGGCATTCGCAATTCCAGTTAACTGTTTGTAAGGCAGGGTTGGTGGTCCAACCTGCGCTAGCACCCGCCAAATTCACATAACCAAAACGAGTCCAATAAGAACTGGAATAAGTGGAAGTCCTAAGAGTAGGAATGGGGTCGAAGGCTGGCGTCAAAGCATAACTAGTAACAACGGGCGGGGTGCCATAAGCCCAAAGGCCTGCGCCTTCGCTGGGGAAAGTTCCAGCAGCACGGGAAGCAACGGCAAAGCGTTCGCCTAAAATAACTGTATGAGAAAGCCCATCCATAATTCCAGTAAACCTGGTTCCTCTATCGCCAAAGACTTGGAAATTTGCAGAGTAACTGGAAAGGCCCCACTTATTGGTGGAAGTAGCGTTGGCTTGATTAGCCCAGTTTGGCCAAGGGTTGGTAAGACCGCCTGCAATCCAAAGGGGAACCGAGGCAGGCAGGGTATAAACGCCATTATTGGCGGACCAAGTAGGATCTAGCGGGTTGTTCAACCCCTTGATCGCAGTACTGCGAGCTGCATCTTTACCCAATTTAAATAAAGATTCCTGTTCGATATAAGGCAAAAGATTAAAGAAGAAGGAAGCTTGGTTGCCACCCCCTGCACCACCACCACCGCCACCGCCACCGCCACCGCCACTGCCAGCAACTTGAGTACCCACCACGCCATACATTGGTGGAGTGATTTGGAATACATCATGACAATTATGAACAGCAAGCGCCAATTGCTTAAGGTTGTTCTTGGATTGGGTTTTGGCTGCTGCTTCACGCACTTTCTGCACAGCAGGTAATAATAAGCCAATTAAGATTGCAATAATAGCGATAACAACTAACAACTCAATCAAGGTGAATGCTTTTCTAGAAGCAAGATGCTTGGTAAGCATGGGTAAAAACTCCATTTAAAAGGAAGTATCAAATACGATTAATGTTACAAAAAGATAGTTTTACAGGGGTTACGAACTGGGGGTTAAGGCATCCAATGCCTAGCCAGAACGAGTGGAACGGACACGCCGCCACGAAGAATTATTTGGTTCAGGTAAACCCTTGACCAAAAACGACAGGACTCGTTGCCAAAGAGATGGCAAAGAAAGGCTTCGAAGATAGTGCAGAAATACACATAAGCCAAAAACCCTGTTGAAGGAAACTCAAAGAATAGTTTAAGTGGGTGCATTGTAAATGTCAAGGATGAAACTAATAGGCTTGGGAGTTTGTTGTTAAAGAGGATTTCATGAAAATCAAAAGGCATCTTTTTAAAAGAACACTAGAGAACTCACCCAGATCTGCCGTTACAATCAACCCATATTCAACAACCTAAAGGGGTATTACCATGGATCGCAGGTCTTTTGTTGGCACGGTGACGGCAAGCTTGGCTGCAACTACAAACACCCTAAGTGCGCAGGACAAAAAGCCCCGCATCCTTATTATCGCAGGGCCATCTTCGCATCCCCCCGGCACCCATGAAGTTCCAGCGGGTGCAAGGTTGATGAAGCATTGCTTAGAGAATATCACGAACTCCGCGCCCATCAGCGCTGATGTAGTTTCGAAATGGCCGGAAGACCCTGCAATGCTTGCATCGTATTCAAGCCTAGTATTCATAGGGGATGTTTTCCCACCGATGAAAATGCCAGAGCCTTCGAAAATCCTGAAGGATATAGGCGCCATGATGGATCGAGGCTGTGGAATTGTCTGCGTGCATTACGCAACGGGGTTAACCGCAAAGGATGTCGCAGAAGATGGCGACCACCAGTTATTACAATGGATGGGGGGTTATTTTGCAACAGGCTGCAAGCATCATAAAAGCATCGCTCGCATTTTCCCAAAATCAACCATCACGCCCGCGGCGAAGGACCACCCGATCAACCGTGGTTGGAAAGAATACACCATCAATGATGAACCCTACATCAACAATTATTTTGGCAAGGATGGCAACAAGCTTGCTGCCAATGTAACTGCAATCGCAACTTCAATGCTGCCCCCAGAAAAACCAAGCGCAGAAGTGGTAGCCTGGGCAACGCAAAGAAAAGATGGCGGGCGAGGATTTGCAATCGTGATGCCACACTTCTTCCGCAATTGGAAAGAAGAAGACATGCGTAAGTGCATCCTTAATGGAATCGTCTGGAGTGCAGGCGCTGAAATCCCCAAGGATGGCATCATTACAAAGCTGGATGACTTGGGGCAATTCAAACCCGATGCGGTGGAACCCGAAGGGCGCAAACCAAAACCTACCGCAACGAAGTAGTGAATCTACTTTGATTTAATTACAGGGATGGGAGCCTTAGCACCTGGTAATACAGGTGCGCTTCCTGTTCCTGCCAATTCTCCGAATGCGATTTCCTTGACAAAATAATCCTTCTCATTGGAAACTGTCTCCCACATCATGCCATCTTTGCTGCGTTTCATTTTGCTAGGAGGCCAAGCCCAGCCATAAACCCAACCACCTGTTCGGATGAGGGTTTTGGGTGCAAGGGTTTCATGTTTCTTCCAAGAGATACCATCAGCGGAGGCAAGAGTCCCGCTCTTTTCTGTGGAGGCAAGGAAAACATTACCGGCCCAAACCACAGAGCTAATATTACCCCTCTCCAACTGGGTTTCGTTGTTTTTCCAAGAAAGGCCATCGGTGGTGGTAGCAAGCAAACCATCCTGTCCACCAACAACAAAAACTCCATTACCAAAAGCAACGCGCTTCCAACCTGCGTTTTTGTCTTTCTGCCCGGCCATCTGGGTGATGGTAATTTTTTCTGTTTTAGGATTGAAGACGAGCGCAGGGCCGTAATCGCCAGACCCCATGATAATTCCATTGCCCGAGACGGTGCTGCGAATCCAATGGGTTTTCGTAGGCATTTCAGCAGCAGCCACCATCGTCCATTTTTCTCCATCCGCAGTTTTGTAAACCTGCCCACGAAGGGTGACCGCATACAGAGTATCGTTTAAAACCTGAAGGCCGAATACAGGCGAGCCATTGGGAAGCACCCCATCGTTCCAAGTTTTTCCATCACGGGTTGCAGTCATGCGGGCGATGCTATAACCGCCACCCACATAAGCTGCGCCTTTGAAAAACGCGGCGGTGTTAAGATCGTTTTGATCATGCTTGGGCTCGCCCCATGCGATGTGGTTTTCCCAAGTGTTACCATCCTTGGAAAACATGCGCTGCCCACCCGGGCCTACTGCAAGATAAACTTCACCTGCGAAAGTATTACCAACGGCCATTGCAAAAATTAACAGCGTAGAAAGAAAAAGCTTCATGATGCGTATCCTTATTTCTTAGGGGATGTTAAAGGCCAGGAATGAATTCGCCCTGCGGAATCTCCTGCAACTACAATGGCTCCATCAAAGGTTAGAGCCACTCTGGTTGGGAATATCTTGATACCTTGCGTGCTGGTTTTACTTTGCTCTTCGAGGATGGAAAAAGTTTTAACAAGCTGGCCATCGGTAGCCCAGACTTTTACTGTTTGATCACGGCCACAAGTTACCAGTTCACCCTTAGGCCCGAATGCAACATCCAAAACCCCGTTAGGGATCTTGCCATAATATCCTGCGGGTCGAGTCGCGGGATGGGCATCGGGTTTGGAAATCGAAGGCCAACCTTTTGATACATCCCACCAGACAACCAGACCATCATCGCCAGACGAAGCAAGCGCCTTGCTATCAGAGCGCCAAGCGAGCGAACGAACCGAGGCTTTGTGTTCAGAAAGGGGGAAAACAACCCCGCCACTAGTGGCATCCCAGATATGAATCAAGCCAGTGCGATCGCCTGTTGCCAAAAGTTTTCCATCAGGGCTAAATGCAATTGCGGTAACCCAATCGGTATGCTTGACAAGAGTATGAAGTAGTGTGCCATCCTTGGTGGAAAAGATTTTGACGATGCGGGAAGATCCACCGATAGCGATGCTTTTTTCATCTGCAGAAATATCAGCAGCGATGATTGCATCAGATTCATTGCCAATTTCAGCGAGCCTTTTGCCTGAAACCACATCAAAGAGAACAGCAACGCCATTCTGCACGGGTCGCCCGCCCGCAGCAAGAAGCACCCCGCCCGATTTACTAAAACGAAGTATCTGTGGCTCCCCTTCAGGAAAAGCAACAGAGCCCATGACCGTTCGATCTTTGGGATCGACAAAATCAATTGCGCCATAAGAAGCAGAAGCAATCAACGGGGCACGATTGCTGGATGCAAGTGCAAGAATGGGAAAGGGTCGGGTCGTTTTGACTTTCTCAACTGCACTTAATTTGGAAGGCATGGGGGCTGGGCCACTTATATTAATCATCGCAGCAGGTGTAAACCCAAGGATGCGAGTTGGAGCTGCTGCACTGCCTGCATTTTGTCGTAAGCCAGAATCAATCCAAGCTTTGATCAATGCAACTTGTTCTTTAGGCAGGGCATCGTTTTCGGGAGGCATGCGTTCCGCAGGGTCTTCAGCAGTGATTACCTTGAAGATCGAGCTGGAACCTGACTGCCCTGAAAGAACTACCGGGCCGCCGCCACCACCTTTCTTGGTCGAAAGATAACTCGAAAGATCCAGCCCAGCTTTTTGTTTAGTTTCGCCATGGCACTGCACACAATGGCGCTTGAATATCGGCGCAATATGATCATCAAAAGTAATAGGCTTGGCATCCTGCGCCCTTAGCCCATTTCCATAATGACAAAGCAAAATCACGATGAAGAACTTTAAGGTATCCTTAGGTCGCATAGCTATTTCCTGAATAATAATACTGGCAAAAATATTAGTGATTGAATGCAAATTCTGAACAGTTAAGTAAACTCCAAAAGATATCCTCGTAAGCTGAGGTATCTTTTACCGCATCACCAACGAGAGATCGCATTGCAACTTTCTCTTCTGCATTAGGCGGCCTGCAAAGTGAGCGAATATAAAGGTTTTCGATTATTTGATCAGGGGTGAATTTATCATCCACCATTTTCTTGATCACGCCACCCGCATTAAGACGATCTCTTACGGTATCGCCCACCGCCATATGAAGAGTTTGGGAAAGGGTTGGCTCGCGCTTGGTTTCACAAGCGCAAACAGTGCCCCTGCTAGATCTTCCAAAGGTTGCAAAGAAAGCATCACCAAAGTTAGGCCCTTCGGTTCCGCCACTACGAGGGTAGTAATCGATAGCTCGGGTTCCTTCTGGAAATCCACTAAAACCCCTCTTAACACCAGTAACCACAATGACAGAATCCAGTAGAACATCTGCTCTTAGCTTGCGAAGATGAGCGTGCGAAAACTGCCTAGTATCTCGAAAATTAGAAGGGTTAGGCTTAGCGCTTAATTGATAAACCCGCGAGTTGCAAATGTCCCGCACCAAGGTTCGAAGATCAAACTTGGATTCCACCAATCGTTTTGAAAGCGCATCAAGCAACGGGCCATTCACCGGAGGATTACTTGCACGAACATCATCCACTGGTTCGATGATACCCCTACCTAAAAGCTGGGCCCAAATGCGATTGGCAAGGTTCCGACTGAACATTTCGTTTTCAGGCGAGGTAAGCCAGACCGCGAGTTCTTTGCGCGGATCACCCGTAGTCTTTACTGGATCAATGCTGCCTAAAACCTTAGCGGGCATCGGCCTGCCATCAACCAAATGCCTTGCAGGCGCAGCAGTAGGGTCGCAGAAAATCCTGCGCTCACGGGGCTCGACGCCGGGCTTTCTTTTCATCCCGGTGAAGAAGCTAACAAAACCATAGTAATCATCCATCGTCCAGCGATCGAACGGATGGTTATGGCATTCCGCACATTGAATCTGAACACCGAGAAAGACTTGCGAAAAATCCGCAGCGAAAGACTTCGGCTCGAACTGAGGTTTATGCACCAACATCGTGTAAAGGTTGACCGGGCCATTGCTAAGATTACTACCCGAAGATGCAACCATCTCTGCAACGAATTCATTAAGCGGCCTTCCTGCTCGCATTTGCTTGCGGATCCATTCGTAATAGGTATCAGCAGCTTTCACCAAGGTTCCAACAGGTGCGTAATCGCCACCCATGATGCGTAATTGTTCCCCCCATATTGCAGTCCAAAAATCTGCAAACGCATCATTGGCAAGCAACTCATCAATCTTTGCTGCTCGCTTGTTTGGCTTGGTATCAGCAATGAAGGAATCATATTCAGCAATGGTCGGTGTTCGAGCTGCAAGATCGAGAGTTACCCTGCGCAGGAAGGTGCTATCATCACAAAGTTCTGAAGGGGCAACCCGCAACTTGTTCAATCTTTCAAATACAAGCTTATCGATGAAATTAACTTCAGGTGGGTTAGGCCATTTGAATCCAGATTCAGGAGGAAGAACAATCACCTCAGCCCCGGTGGTGAAACGACTGAAACGAGCAAACACATTGGTATCGCCCGGCCCGGTGGAAGTCACCATGCCATTGGCATCTATCTTCGCAATACTTTCGTTATTAGAAAAGAAACGCGCAAGCTTTGTGACATCCCTTATGGATCCATCGCTTGCACGGGCAGTAACTTTCAAGGCTTTACCCGCCCCTGCTTTTTCGAACATCAGACGATCTTCAGAAAGAATCACTGCAACGGTTTCAGGTACTTTATCACTATCATCAGGCGCACCCTGAGTGATCCAACGCAGAAGGGTCTGGTAATGTTCAGAATCATTGGCAAACAACTTGCCCCCGGTATGCGCCACTGCCCCCGTTGCTTTCAAAAGCAAAAGGCTTTGCTCGGGAGCTGCGGTATTCACTCTGCGACCAACTATTTCATTTACGATTCGTTCGTAATCGCCCTTGGCATCGTAACCAAACAGCGAAAGCATGAACCCATCCTTGCCCCTGGCAGACCCATGGCATGTGCCCGAGTTACATCCCGCCCTAAACAATACAGGCATAACATCACGGCGAAAACCGACTTCGGATGCAACAGGTTCTGCAGCATAAACATTCCCAACAAGTTGCGACCAAGCCACAACGACTAAGCTAAACCATTTAACAATGCTCTTAAACATAAGTGATACAGCTCCGTATTATTATTTATTTTGGATCGATGCGAAGGGTTGCGCTGCCAGTACGCTGGCGAATTTCCTGAGATCCTGCCTGCACCATCACCTCGCATGAAACGCCCCGCACACTTCCCAGCAGGGCTTCATCAGTCGCCTCGATTTGAAAAGTTATTTCCTTGGATTCTCTAGTTAACACAGGCATGGGTTCCAATAAGTTCACACCTTTAGGTAACCCCAACAGCTTCACTTTCGCAGTTCCTTCGAACGGACTTTTATGCACCACCGTCCAGACATACTTACCCTTGGCGCCACGCCTGATGCTTTCGGGCTGGCTTGAGAGTTCTACAAAAGGCTCTGCAATGGTAATATTCACAACTTCAGAAGCCACGCGAATTCGACCCGTACCTAAATACGAATCAAGTTCCTCACGAATATTATTAGCCACCACGACAATCGGGCAGAGGCCCAAAGGCGCATTGGCATCCCCTGAAATTCGAAGTACTGCCTCGGTCTCACCCGCTGGAATCGTAGTTGCAGGCTGAATGCCCACACCAGATGGTATCCAATCACAGAGAAACTCTACCGGCCCAGCAAAGCCATTGTGCCTGGTAATCTTAACAGGGATAGACAACTCTCCACCCCGCACCAAGGGAACTTGGGGAGGCTTGATTTCGATTGAATAAGGAGCAGGGTCGGTCACCGCAAGTACAAACTTATCAAGTTGCACCGTGCGCCAAGCATCGCCTCCCGAATGATTCAAATAAGGAATACTCTGCTGAGAACTACTAATCAATTTTTGTGAGGCATCGACTGGTTTTGCTTCAATCGAAATAAGCGCAGCGCATTGCTTTGCAGAAGATTCTGCAATAAATTGCACAGGCCATACCCCACGACCGGCAGGCACCTTGGAAGAAACCATGCGAACGCCTTGCGGTAAGCCATGTGCTACTAGTTCAAGTTCACCCTTAAAGGTACTACCAAAGCCTTGGGGAAGATTAATGTTTACTGCAATGCGGTTTCCCTGAGCTACAGCAAGACCGCTGGTGCGAATGCATTCGGTCCAATCGAATGCGGTGCTTGCAAGCAAAGTGTACACAGCGTTTGGAGGGGTTTCGATTTCAATACGATAAATTGCAGTAGGACCACCATTACCACTTCGATCTTCAATTTCAAACAGATAGTCACCTGTGGTTTTTGCTTCCCATATTACAGAAGGATCAAGAATATCTTTCAGACCGCCTCTGCTTCGAAAAGATGTACCAAAGACATCTCGATCATTTACGGTTGAGTCATCAGATTCTAATTCTGGTGCCCCGACCTCGCCAGTTGCGCTTAAAGGGCGAATCCGAATAAAGGGATCAATAGGGGAGCCAAGCGATGCTGCATAAACCCGAATCCTAAACCTATCTCCCTTTTTCACAGCCATACGGTAGGTATCAGTATCATCTCGGGTTTCAATAATTCCATTCAAAGCGATAGGTAGTTGAGGGATCTTGGTCTCTGAGGCTACAGAATCTTCCAGCAGATTTGGATAAGCTGAAGAGCGCAATACCAAAGGGGAAGGGGCATCGCCAAAGTATTCAAAAGTTCCCGTTACTGAAGGAATAGCAATAGTTTCCTGAAAGGTGCCCAATGGATCGCCAATCAATTGCATCTTCTGATTTGTCCGTGTCTGCCCACCCGGAGGATAAGCAATCAACGGCCTTTTATTGTTACCGATATGCACGCAATAAGGGCAATCAGCAGACATAAACACCGACCTGCGTACTTCAACATAGGCAACGCCATCCCGTGGAAGCTTAGCCGAAACCACAGGGTCTTGAAGGTGCAAGGGGTTATCATCGTTGGAAGCAAGTTCTTTGCCGCTCTCATCTAGGATTCGAACTGCGAGATCGTATTCAGAACCACCATAATGCCGATCTGCGATGCGAACTGCATCTAATTCAACGGAAAGCCTAGTGCCAGCTTTTGCAGGTACACGATACATATCTACATCGCCACGACTTCCACCTTTGATCCACCCACGCACCGTAATATTAGGGGTTACAGCCATTGCGGTTTCAATCGTATCATTGGCATTAGAGCCCTTTTCGTTTTCATCGATCACAGGAAATACAGATACATGAAACAAGCCAAGAGATGAAATTTGCGTTGCAGTTCTCATGCGGAAGGGATGTTCGCCCGGAACACAATCCGGAGCAATTTCAAACTTGCAGCGAACCTGCTCTTCCATGCGCCCGCCATGCACCAACCCAATAGGCACAGGCAGCTTGGGCATCGATTCAATACTGATGGCTTTGATTCCCGGACGATAAAAAATAATCTCGCGCGGATCGTTGATGCATATTCCTTGGATAACCACTTCAACGATTGTGCCCCGCTGCGCCACCCTTGGAGTAGCCGAGCCAATATGTAAAAGCATGGCCCCTGCATGGATGTTATCCACCGCGAACAGAGTCAACGCCACAACCATCAACCAACGCACGATAGAATTCATCTTGGTCTACCTTGGAAGAAAAATCTAAAGCTGTATTGTTTAAGCCAGCAAGCCTTTAACTATTTTGCCATCTTTAATAATCTCGATGGGTCTGGTCCCAAATGCGACTAGTTCCTTACCTGCATCAATACCCATCTGATGGTAGATGGTGGCAAGAAGATCTTCGAGCGGAAGAGCATCGCGTGCGGGTTCTGCAGCAGTAGCATCGCTGGCGCCATAAATCAAACCCTTGGCAAAGCCACCACCTGCAAGCAGCATGGAATAAGTACGGGCCCAGTGATCACGACCACTGGTTACATTCACCTTCGGGGTGCGACCAAATTCAGTGGTCACCCAGAACAATGTGGAATCAAGCATGCCCCGTTGGGCTAAATCGGTGACCAAGCCTGCAATCGCAGCATCAAGTGCGGGCATCTGATCAAGACAGTTACTGCGAACATCCACATGGGAATCCCATGCGCCATAGGTTACGGTTACAAATCGTGTGCCTGCTTCCACAAGTCTGCGGGCAAGAATCAGACGTTCCGCCAAACCTTTGGGATGAAATTTGTTGTCAGGCCCACGCAACCCAACCACCTTCTGGCCATAAAGATCCATGGTCTCGGGTGTCTCGCCATCCAAGGTAAAAGCGGCCTGAGCCCTAGTTGAAGTAAGAAGCGTGTAAGCCCGTTTATAGAAATCATCCATGGTATCTAAAGTTGTAGGATCAGCTTCGAGCTTGCGAATCTGCTTTTCGATGATCTCACGAGCAGAGCGTCTGCGATCAAA
>Ga0208363_1000169_pt1 | contig 18579 bp, 16 predicted proteins | sample LakMenEpi03May11_FD_150666 | JGI IMG/M metagenome (GOLD analysis project Ga0208363, IMG submission 150666) | Freshwater microbial communities from Lake Mendota, WI - 03MAY2011 deep hole epilimnion (SPAdes) | ecosystem: Environmental > Aquatic > Freshwater > Lake > Epilimnion/Euphotic zone ...
AAAACCAAAGCTGCACCTGGCGCAGTTGTTTATTTAGAGGCCCTTTCCAACGGCCCGACATTGGCCTTCAAAGACATGGCCATGCAGTTGCTTGGCAACTTGTTTGAGTACGAACTCACTCGGCGCAATGCTGAACTGAATATCTTCGGCGCCACATCGGGGGACACAGGCAGTGCCGCTGAGTACGCCATGCGCGGCAAGAAAGGGGTGCGTGTCTTCATGACCAGCCCAGAGGGCCGAATGAGTCCTTTTCAGCAAGCGCAGATGTTCAGTTTGCTCGATGCCAACATTCACAACATTGCCATACAAGGCGTGTTCGATGATTGCCAAGACATTGTCAAGGCCGTCAGCAACGATTTAGATTTCAAGCGCAAGTACAAAATTGGCACCGTGAACTCCATCAACTGGGCGCGCTTGTTGGCGCAAGTGGTGTATTACTTTGCGGGCTATTTTCAAGCCACGCAAAATGACACTCAAAAAGTCAGCTTCAGTGTGCCAAGTGGCAACTTTGGCAATGTGTGTGCAGGCCATGTGGCCCGCATGATGGGCTTGCCCATTGAGCACCTCATTGTGGCCACCAACGAAAACGATGTGCTCGATGAGTTCTTTAGAACGGGTGTCTACCGTGTGCGTGGCTCTGCCGATACCCATGAGACATCCAGCCCCTCCATGGACATCTCCAAGGCCAGCAACTTTGAACGCTTTGTGTTTGACTTGCTCAATCGCGATGCAGTGCGCGTGAAGCATCTCTTTCACGATCAATTGAACCAAACAGGCCAATTTGATTTAGGGCAAGACCCCCTTTTTGCGCAAGCCAAAACTCAATTTGGTTTCCTGAGCGGCAAGAGCACCCATGCCGATCGACTGCAAACCATTCAAAATGTGTACGCTGATAATCACATCATGGTGGATACGCACACCGCAGATGGTTTGAAGGTGGCTGTGCCTTTGGCAAAACCCGGTGTTCCCATGTTGGTCCTAGAAACAGCATTGCCCATCAAGTTTGCCGCCACCTTGGTGGAAGCTTTAGGCCGCGAACCCGATCGCCCCGCAAAATTTGAAGGCATAGAAGCTTTGCCCAAGCGCGTGCTGGTCATGCCCAAATCGGTCGATGCTGTCAAAGCCTACATTGCGAAACATTGCGATTGAACTTATGACTGACAACAAGGTCACCAAGCGTCCGCCCTTAATGTCTTTGGACGAAGCTTTGAGCGCGGTCCTAAAAGAAGTTTCTGTCTTGACTCAAACCGAATGGGTCAACACATTTGAAGCGGATGGCCGTGTTTTGTCGCACGATCTGGTGTCTGGCTTGCATGTACCGCCGCAAGACAATTCGTCGATGGATGGCTATGCTGTGCGGGTTGAAGATGTCGTGCATTCGGGCGCAAGCTTAAAAGTCACGCAACGCATACCTGCGGGTCAGCACGGTCATGCTTTGAACCCGGGTGAAGCTGCGCGTATTTTCACTGGGGCTCCCATTCCACCAGGTGCCAATGCGGTGGTCATGCAAGAGGATACGCAAGTGACCTCAACTGACAATGCGGCTGCAGGTGTGCCCGTCATTGTGGTCAACACGGTACCTGGCTTAGGTCAGTGGATTCGCCGCAGTGGTGAAGATGTGTCTCAAGGTGCCGTGGTTTTGCCCAAAGGCACGCGACTCGATCCTGCAGCTTTGGGTTTAGCCGCCAGCATTGGTTTGGCCCAACTGGAAGTCACTCGAAAACCTCGCGTGGCTTTATTTTCTACAGGCGATGAATTGGTCATGCCCGGCGATGTTGCGCCCGAGAACATGCGGCCCGGTGCTATTTACAATTCCAACCGGTTTTTCTTACGTGCCTTGCTTGTTCGGCTGGGGTGTGAAGTGACAGACCTGGGCATCGTGCCCGACAAGTTTGAAACAACTTTGTCGGTCCTGCGTGATGCTGCTTTGCACCACGATTTGGTGTTGACCAGCGGTGGGGTTTCAGTGGGTGAAGAAGATCATGTCAAGCCGGCGGTGGAGGCACTGGGCGGCTTGAATTTGTGGCAAATTTCAATGAAGCCTGGTAAGCCTTTTGCATTTGGTTTTCTCCAATCCCAGGCTTCTGCTCATTCAGCCTTTTTCATGGGATTGCCTGGCAACCCTGTTTCAAGCTTTGTCACTTTTCAACTCTTGGTCAGACCGTTTTTATTGGCCCTTCAGGGCGTTTCCAAAGTACATACCGAGCCCCTTCATTTGAAGGCTAACTTTGACATGCCCAAGCCCGACAAGCGCAGAGAGTTTTTGCGTGTGAAGCGAAATTCACAAGGTGGCTTAGACCTGTTTCCCAATCAAAGCTCAGGTGTTTTAACCTCGGTGGTGTGGGGCGATGGGGTGGTTGACAACCCAGGTTCCAACGCCATTCAATCGGGTGACTTGGTTTATTTCTATCCTTTCTCTGAGTGGCTTCAATGAAGATCACTTTGCGCTTCTTTGCATCCTTGCGCGAGGCCATTGGCCATTCGCAAGAAGAGCTGCACACCACAGCAATCAATGCGGGCCAAGTGCGCGATGAATTGCTGAATCGAGGGGGTGCCTATGCTTGTTTGAGTCGTGAGCGTTCTGTTCGCTTGGCCTTGAATCAGGTCATGGTCAATGAAGATGCCATGCTTCAAGAAAACGCCGAGTTGGCATTTTTCCCCCCTGTCACTGGAGGATGAAAAGTGACTGCACGCGTTGTGATTCAAACCCAAGACTTCAATGTGTCTCAAGTATTGGATCAGCTTCGGGCAGGTGATTTAAGGGTGGGTGCCATTTGCAGTTTTGTGGGCACTGTGCGCGACACCCGCATGCTGTCGGGCAATGCCGCTGACCAAATTCTCTCGTTGGAGCTTGAGCATTATCCTGGCATGACAGAATCGTCCATTGAGGCCATGATTGACGAAGCCCATCAACGCTTTGACTTCTACCAAGCCCATGTCATTCACCGGGTGGGTGAGTTAAAACCTGCTGATCAAATTGTCTTGGTGGCGGTCTCTTCTGCGCACCGCGGCGAGAGTTTCAAGGCCTGTGAATTTCTCATGGATTACCTGAAAACGCAGGCACCCTTCTGGAAAAAGGAAGCCACACCCGAGGGTGCAAAGTGGGTGGACGCAAGAGTGACTGATGACGCTGCCCTGGCACGTTGGGGCATTCAATCGCGCAACGTGGTTTAAGTTTTCACTTCGGGTCAGTGCCTGTAGCTTGGGCGCTCTGACTGCGCTGATTCAAGGTGCTCGGCGCGTTGCGAGAAATCGGGTTGCTGCCACTGTGCCTTCTTGAGAGACTGCTCAATGAGGTGCAACAAGCCATGCAACAAAGCCGCCTGTAAATTGAATTCACACGATGCACCGCTGGCGCTGGCGCCGCTTTTATCTTGAAACAACAAGTTCAGGCCGCCACTGTTGTGCAAATTGAGCTGCACGTCTGTGACCAGCATGGGCGTCTCGCCCAAGGGCAAGTTGAGGTTTTCTGAAACGAAGGGGGTAGAGAAGTCAGCTTGCGCCAGAAAATTCTCACGCTTCAATTCGGCCAGCATTTGCTGAGCTGTGGTGTCTGTGGCCATGACTTGAGGGTCGCGGGCTTCTAGTTGAACCACCGAAGCTTGCAAATGGGGCAGCAAACGCAAGGTCATGGCCCGTGTGAGCCACAGCCTGAATTCTTGGTTGTCTTGGTTGCTGACCCTGAGCGCCAAGCGATCTTGACGTTCGTCATATTGGACCGACATCTGGTGAATGTTCATGCGGCCATTTTAGGGCCATAGATGGCTTGCCAGGCTCAATTGCAGCGGGCACTTGAAAAATAGCCTGATCGACCCAAAATGAGTAGCAACAGGAGTTTTCGATGCGAATGGACAAACTAACCACTAAGTTTCAAGAAGCACTGGGCGATGCGCAGAGCTTGGCCTTGGCCAAGGATCACGCTTACATCGACCCCTCGCACGTTTTGTTGGCCATGTTGCATCAGCAAGACGGCCCCAAGGCCTTGCTTCAGAGGGCCGGAGTCAATATGACAGCCCTGATGTCAGCGGCCAGTGCCGCGGTTGAGCGATTGCCTCAGGTCACAGGTCAAGATCAAGTTCAGGTTGGGCCTGAATTGGTCAAATTGTTGCAGGCTGCCGAAAAAGAGTCCCTCAAAAGGGGCGATGCGTTTGTCGCTAGCGAACTCTTTCTGTTGGCCCTGGCCGATGGCAAGTCTGAATTGACGCGCACGGTCAAGGCCGCAGGTTTAAGCCGTCAAAGTTTAGAAGCCGCCGTGGATGCTGTTCGAGGCGGGCAAAGCGTGAACAGCGCTGATGCAGAAGGACAGCGTGAGTCTCTCAAAAAATACTGCATGGACCTCACAGAGCGCGCTCGCATGGGTAAGCTCGATCCCGTGATTGGTCGAGACGATGAAATTCGTCGGGCCATTCAGGTCTTGCAGCGCAGAACCAAAAACAATCCTGTGCTCATAGGCGAGCCAGGTGTCGGCAAGACCGCCATTGTGGAGGGCTTGGCCCAACGCATTGTGGCTGGTGAGGTTCCTGATTCATTGAAAGGCAAGCGTGTCTTGTCCTTGGACATGGCGTCCTTGCTTGCGGGTGCTAAATTCAGAGGTGAATTTGAAGAGCGTCTGAAATCAGTGCTGAATGAGTTGGCCAAAGATGAAGGTCAGACCATCGTGTTCATCGATGAATTGCACACCATGGTGGGCGCTGGCAAGGCCGAAGGCGCGATGGACGCAGGCAATATGCTCAAACCTGCCTTGGCACGTGGTGAGTTGCATTGCGTAGGCGCCACCACCCTCGATGAATACCGCAAATACATTGAAAAAGATGCCGCTCTAGAACGGCGCTTCCAAAAGATTTTGGTGGGTGAACCCAGTGTGGAGGCTACCATTGCCATTTTGCGCGGCCTGCAAGAAAAATACGAAATTCACCATGGCGTTGACATCACCGATCCTGCCATTGTGGCGGCGGCCGAACTCAGCCATCGTTACATCACAGATCGATTTTTGCCCGACAAAGCCATCGACCTGATTGACGAGGCTGCCTCCAAAATCAAAATTGAAATTGATTCAAAACCCGAAGTGATTGACAAGCTAGACAGGCGCTTGATTCAACTTCAAATTGAACGCGAAGCCGTTAAAAAAGAAACCGATGAAGCCTCGCAAAAACGTTTGTGCTTGATCGAAGAAGAAATCGTCAGCTTGAAAAAAGAAGCTGCCGATTTGGAAGAAATTTGGAAGACAGAAAAGGCCCAGGCGCAGGGCAGTCAAAACGTTCGCGAAAAAATTGACCAACTGCGCCAGCAAATTGAAGAGCTCACTCGAAAGGGCGATTTCAACAAAGTGGCCGAACTGCAATACGGCAAGTTGCCAGAGCTCGAAAAGCTGCTGAAAGAAACGCAAGCCAATGAGCTCAATCCTGCAGCAGGCGCTGCGCCAAGGCTGCTTCGCACCCAAGTAGGCGCCGAAGAAATTGCAGAAGTTGTCAGCCGTGCCACCGGCATACCCGTGTCCAAAATGATGCAGGGTGAACGCGAGAAATTGTTGCAAATGGAAGTGAAGTTGCACGAGCGCGTGGTGGGGCAAGACGAGGCCATTGCGGCTGTCTCCCATGCCATTCGCCGTTCGCGTTCGGGCCTGTCAGACCCGCAAAGACCCACGGGCTCTTTTTTATTCCTTGGCCCCACAGGCGTTGGCAAAACAGAGCTGTGTAAAGCTCTGGCGGGGTTCTTATTTGACAGCGAAGACCACCTCATTCGCATGGACATGAGCGAGTTCATGGAGAAGCATTCTGTGGCGCGGCTCATTGGTGCGCCGCCTGGGTATGTGGGTTACGAAGAGGGCGGCTACTTAACCGAAGCAGTTCGTCGCAAGCCCTATTCTGTGCTGTTGTTGGACGAGGTTGAAAAGGCGCATCCCGATGTGTTCAATGTGTTGCTTCAAGTACTAGACGATGGCCGCCTCACAGATGGCCAAGGCCGTACAGTCGACTTTAAAAACACCGTCATTGTGATGACTTCTAATATTGGCTCACACCTGATTCAGTCCATGGTGGGCGAGCCCAGAGAAGACATCAAAGACGCTGTGTGGGGCGAACTTAAAAATCATTTCCGACCTGAATTTTTAAATCGAATTGATGAAACGGTGGTCTTTCACAGCTTGGACGCCAAGCACATTGAGTCGATTGCCAAAATTCAACTTCAAATCTTGGAAGCTCGATTGGCCAAGATGGATTTGCATTTGGAGGTTTCGACTGCTGCGGTGGCCGAGTTGGCCAAAGTGGGATTCGATCCTGTGTTTGGTGCACGCCCCCTAAAACGCGCCGTTCAGCAGCGGATTGAAAACCCCTTGTCCAAATTGCTTTTGGAAGGCAAGTTCTTGCCCAAGTCGGTCATTCCTGTCGATGTCGACCCCGTCAATGAACCTGGCGTCTTTAAATTCGATCGGGTTGTGAGTTAAACAAGCAGCCAAGGGCGGATGTCTTTGGCGCTTTGAAAGTATCATTCGGCCATCACTACAAGAGGCCCTATGAGCGATCAAAAAGTCAAACTGCAAGAAGTCCAGTCTTCATCTCAAATGGGGGGCCACCTCCTGGTTGAGTGCCTTATTGCTCAAGGCGTGACCCACGCCTTTGGGGTTCCAGGGGAAAGCTACCTGGCTGCTCTCGATGGTTTTCACAAGTACCAGGACCAAATTCAGTTTGTCACCTGCCGGCAAGAGGGCGGGGCCGCCTTCATGGCAGATGCACAAGGCCGTTTAACGGGCCGTCCAGGGGTTTGTTTTGTAACCCGAGGCCCAGGCGCCACCAATGCCTCGATTGGCGTTCACACGGCGTTTCAGGATTCCACCCCCATGGTCTTGTTTGTGGGAGATGTGGCCACTGAAACCCGCGACCGCGAAGCTTTTCAAGAAGTCGACTTTTGTTCCTTCTTTGGCCCAAGCACCAAAGGCATGGCCAAGCGAGTAGAGCGCATCGACGATGCCAAAAGAATTCCGGAGTACGTCGCCCGCGCCTTTGCCACGGCCATGAATGGCCGTCCTGGCCCTGTTGTGCTTGTCTTGCCTGAAGATATGTTGACCCATGAAGTCTCTTCGAGGCCGCTGCCGAAACTTGAGCCCGTTCAGGCCTGGAGTGACCCTGGCAGCTTGCGTGAGTTGCGTGAAATGCTGCTGCAGGCGCAGCGGCCTTTCGTGATTGCCGGGGGAGGAGGGTGGACGCCTCAGTCAGCGCAAGCCCTTCAGCGCTTTGCTGAGAATTGGCAATTGCCCGTTGGCAATGCGTTTCGTTTTCAAGACACATTTGACAATTTTCACCCCTTGTATGCAGGAGATGTCGGCATTGGCATCAACCCAAAATTGGCGCAACGCATCAAGGACAGCGATTTGATCATTGCCATGGGTCCGCGCTTGGGCGAAATGACCACCAGCGGTTACACCTTGTTGGAAGTTCCAAAACCCAAACAAAAGTTGGTGCACATTCATGCCAGTGCTGAAGAGTTGAATCGCGTTTACCACGCAGATTTGGCCATTTGCGCAAGCATGAATGCCGCGGCTCGCAGCCTGGAAGTTCTGACTGCGCCGCCCAGTCTGCCTTGGACCGATTGGGCGGCCCAAGCCAACGCAGACTACCTTGCCAACACACTACCGCAAACCTTGGCTGGCTTGCCCGCTGACTCTGCCCAAGGTCTTGTCAACATGCCCGAAGTTATTTCTGTTCTGCAGCGCCATTTGCCTGCGGATGCGGTACTGACCAATGGCGCAGGCAATTTTGCGAGTTGGGTGCACCGGTATTACAAGCACCACGGCATCAGCAAGGGTTTTAAAACACAGTTGGCCCCCACTGTAGGTGCCATGGGTTATGGCGTGCCTGCTGGCATTGCGGCGGCGGTGCTGACGGGCCGGGTTGTCTTCACCATTGCAGGCGATGGCGATTTCCTCATGAATGGTCAAGAGTTGGCCACTGCTGCTCAGCACGGCGCCAAAACAATTGTGGTTCTTTTGAACAACGGCATGTACGGCACGATCAGGATGCATCAGGAAAGAGATTTTCCAACCCACAATATGGGCTCTCACCTGAACAATCCAAATTTTGCCAATTTGGCCAAAGCTTATGGCTATGAGGGTGTGCGTATTTCGAAAACAGAAGAGTTCGAGCCAGCACTCACAGCAGCATTGGCTCGAAATCAAGGCACCCTGATAGAAATCATGCTTGACCCCGAAGCCATCACAACTCGCGTGACTTTATCAGCCATTACGCAAAATGCCTTGAAGACAAAGTGAGTTGCCATTGAGCCAAAAAAAGCCGGGGTGACCCGGCTTTTTTCATTTGGAAAACACTGAATTACTTCAAGTGTTTGCCGATCAAGCCAGCCAATTCAAACATGGTGACTTGAGCCTTGCCAAAGATGGCTTTCAGCTTGTCATCAGCGTTGATGTTGCGCTTGTTGACATGGTCTTGCAGGCCGTGCTTCTTGATGTAGACCCACAACTTGCTCACGACTTCTGTACGTGGCAGAGGAGCTGCACCCACCACAGCAGCCAATGCGGCGCTTGGTGTTAAAGCCTTCATGAAAGCAGCATTTGGGGTGCGCTTTTTAGCGGGGGCCTTTTTTGCTGCTGGCTTTTTAGCTGGAGCAGCTTTCTTGGCTGGCGCAGCTTTTTTAGCTGGAGCAGCCTTTTTTGCGGGAGCAGCTTTTTTCGCTACGGTTTTTTTGGCGGGTGCTGCCTTTTTTGCAGGAGCAGCTTTTTTCGCCGGAGATTTTTTTGCAGTTGCCATTTTGAAATTCCTTAGGACGGAAGTTGGTTCGCAGCCGGAAACTTATTTATCCGGCTGAGCGCATGCTACTGGAGAAACACGCTGTTTCCTAGGGGAAGTGAAGATTTTTTCCCCTTGCTGTTGTAGATATCCCTCTCTCAGCGAGTTCGTGTTTGACAGAGGTGTGTGCTTGATGTTTCGAATTCTTGTTGCGCATGGGTTTTGATCTTGAAATTTGTTTTCATAATACGAAATAAAGGTTTGTTGCATTGCATCATTTTTTCTCAATATGAGAAATATTATTTCACTATGAGAAATTACCATGATAAGTTGTTGTTATTTAATGAATAAATAAATGTCTTGTATAAGATATTGAATATTTTAAAAGTCTTATATAAGACTTAGAATTTCCTCGGTGCCCAAGATTTTTAAAGTGTTCTTTGGCCTTTACATCAACCACCTCGAAGGAAATCGTCATGCCACAAAATATCGTTGAACAACTGAGCCGTGAGCAGCAAATTGCCGCATTGGAAAAAGATTGGGCCACCAACCCCCGTTGGAAGGGCATCAAGCGCGGCTACACCGCAGCAGATGTCGTGCGTTTGCGCGGCTCTTTTCCCATCGAGCACACCTTGGCTCGCCGCGGTGCAGAGAAGCTCTGGGACTTGCTCCACACCGAACCCTATGTCAATTGTTTAGGCGCACTGACCGGTGGCCAAGCCATGCAACAAGTCAAGGCTGGCATCAAGGCCATTTATTTGTCTGGCTGGCAAGTAGCTGCTGACAACAACTCCAACGCTTCCATGTACCCCGATCAATCGCTGTATCCCGTGGATTCTGTGCCAAAGGTGATCGAGCGCATCAACAACAGCTTCCGCCGTGCTGATGAGATTCAGTGGTCCAAAGGCACCAACCCTGGCGACAAAGATTACACAGACTACTTTGCCCCCATCGTTGCCGATGCTGAAGCGGGTTTTGGTGGGGTGCTCAATGCGTTCGAATTGATGAAGGCCATGATCGCTGCGGGTGCAGGTGGTGTTCACTTTGAAGACCAATTGGCTTCTGTGAAGAAATGTGGTCACATGGGCGGTAAGGTTTTGGTGCCCACCGTCGAGGCTTGCCAGAAATTGATCGCAGCCCGCATGGCGGCTGACGTGTGCGGCGTGCCAACTTTGGTCATTGCACGCACAGATGCAGAAGCGGCTGATTTGCTCACCAGCGACTACGACGAAAACGACAAGCCCTTCCTGACAGGTGAGCGAACTGCTGAAGGCTTCTACAAAACCAAGAAGGGCATGGATCAAGCCATTAGCCGTGCAGTGGCGTATTCCGATTACGCCGACTTGGTCTGGTGTGAAACGGGCACGCCCGATTTGGAGTTTGCACGCAAGTTTGCGGAAGCCGTTCACAAAAAGCACCCCGGCAAAATGTTGGCTTACAACTGCTCACCTTCTTTCAATTGGAAGAAAAACTTGGACGATGCCACCATCGCCAAATTCCAAAAAGAACTGGGCGCCATGGGTTACAAGTACCAGTTCATCACCTTGGCTGGCATTCACTCTATGTGGTACAGCATGTTTGACTTGGCCCAAGCCTATGTTCAACGGGGCATGTCGGCCTATGTTGAGAAGGTGCAAGAGCCCGAGTTTGCGGCCCGAGATCGCGGCTACTCATTTGTGTCGCACCAGCAAGAAGTGGGCACGGGTTACTTCGACGAGTTGACCACCGTGATCCAAGGCGGCCGCTCTAGCGTGACGGCTTTGACCGGTTCTACTGAAGAAGAACAGTTCCACTGATCGAAAAACACCTCAGGCAGAGCGTAAAATCTGGCCTGAGCGTTTGAAGACGCGGCAAATGCCGCGTTTTTCATTTCTGGCGCCGCATTGGCGCCTTCTTTTTTTCTAATCGAACATGGTTCAGATCACACTTCCCGACGGTTCATTGCGTGAGTTTCCCGGTCCCGTCACCGTGGCAGAGGTTGCAGCCTCTATTGGCGCTGGCTTGGCCAAAGCCGCCTTGGCTGGCAAAGTCGATGGCAAAGTGGTGGACACCAGTTTCAGTATGGCCAGCAATGCTCAACTCGCCATCATCACGGCCAAGGATGCTGATGGCCTTGAAGTGGTGCGTCACTCAACCGCTCACTTGCTGGCTTACGCCGTCAAAGATTTGTACCCTGATGCACAGGTCACGATTGGCCCTGTCATTGAAAACGGTTTTTACTATGACTTCTCTTACAGCCGTCCTTTCACCTTAGAAGATTTGGCGGCCATTGAAAAGCGCATGACCGAATTGGCCAACAAAGACGAACCTGTACTGCGTCGCGTTTTGCCACGCGATGATGCCGTTGCATTTTTCAAAGGCATGGGCGAGCACTACAAAGCCGAAATCATTGGCAGCATTCCTTCCAATGAAGATGTGAGTTTGTACAAAGAGGGCGCTTTTGAAGATTTGTGCCGCGGCCCTCACGTGCCCAGCACGGGCAAGCTCAAGCACTTTAAGCTCATGAAGGTGGCCGGTGCCTATTGGCGCGGTGACAGCAAAAACGAAATGTTGCAGCGCATTTACGGTACGGCTTGGACCAGCAAAGAAGACTTGCAGAACTACCTCACCCAATTGGAAGAAGCTGAAAAACGCGACCACCGCAAATTAGGCCGCGAACTCGATTTGTTCCACATTGACGAGCACGCACCAGGCTTGGTGTTCTGGCATCCCAAAGGTTGGACTGTTTGGCAAAAGGTCGAGCAGTACATGCGTGCCGTTTACCAAGACAACGGCTACCAAGAAGTGAAGGGACCACAAATCATTGACAAATCTTTGTGGGAAAAAACTGGTCACTGGGACAAGTACCGTGACAACATGTTCACCACGGAGTCTGAAAAGCGCGACTACGCTTTGAAGCCCATGAACTGCCCAGGTCACATCTTGATTTTCAAGCAGGGTATGAAGAGCTACCGCGATTTGCCGCTGCGTTATGGTGAGTTCGGACAGTGCCACCGCAACGAGCCCACTGGCGGCTTGCACGGCATCATGCGTGTGCGCGGCTTTACGCAAGACGATGGTCACATCTTCTGTACCGAAGATCAGATCTTGGCTGAAAGCGTTAACTTCACCACGCTTTTACAAAAGGTCTACAAAGACTTTGGCTTTACCGACATCATTTACAAAGTGGCTACACGGCCCGCTCAGCGCATTGGCTCTGATGAAATCTGGGACAAAGCTGAGCACGCCTTGATGGAAAGCTTGCGCGCCTCCAACTGCAATTTTGAAATTGCACCTGGCGATGGCGCTTTCTACGGACCCAAAATTGAATACACACTGAAAGACGCCATTGGTCGCCAGTGGCAGTGCGGCACCATTCAGGTTGACTTCTCAATGGCTGAGCGCCTTGATGCTGAGTATGTTGGCGAGGATGGCAACCGCCATCGCCCCGTTATGTTGCACCGCGCCATCGTTGGCAGCATGGAGCGATTCATCGGAATTTTGATTGAACAGCACGCGGGTGCCTTGCCTGTTTGGTTGGCTCCAATTCAGGTGGTGGTGTGCAACATTACCGATTCTCAGGCCGATTACTGTCGCGAAATTGCCCAAAAAATGCAAAAACTAGCGGGAAATCAAGGCCTTAGGGTCGATTTAGACCTCCGAAACGAGAAAATCACGTATAAAATACGCGAGCATTCATTGCAGAAGCCGCCTTACATCCTTGTCGCTGGCGACAAGGAAAAGGCTGCGGGTACTGTCGCAGTACGCGCCCGGGGTAACAAAGACCTCGGTGTGATGTCTGTTGATGCGTTCATTGAACTCATCCAATCAGACATTGAATCTAAAGTTTGAAGGTATTTTCCGATTGCTTTAGCTTGACGCTTGCTCGTCGGTTTGGGCTGCCTTGTGCAGTTTTTAATTAAAGGATTTAAACCATCGCTACCACTGAATTTCGTGACCGCCGCCAGCGCGAAGAGCGTAAGCATCGCCTGAACCGTGAAATCACTTTCCCTGAGGTCCGTTTGTCCGGACCCGAGAACGAAGCCCTCGGTATCGTTTCTTTGGCAGATGCCTTGCGCATGGCAGGAGAGTTGGATGTTGACTTGGTTGAAATTGCAGCCACCGCAACACCCCCGGTTTGTAGGCTCATGGACTACGGCAAGTTCAAATACCAAGAACAAAAACGTGCTGCCGAAGCCAAAGCCAAACAGACGGTCATTGAGATCAAGGAAATTAAATTCCGACCTGGTACCGATGACGGTGACTACAACATCAAGATGCGCAACATCCGCCGATTTTTGGCCGATGGTGACAAGTGCAAAGTGACCTTGCGTTTTCGCGGTCGCGAAATTACCCACCAAGAGTTGGGCATGGCACTGTTGCAGCGTATTCGCGATGACTTGGGCGATCTGATTGTGGTTGAGCAGTTTCCAAAGTTGGAAGGCCGCCAAATGATCATGATGATTGCGCCAGGTCGAAAAAAACCGGCTGGTAAAACAGCCAACGAAGCGGCTCCGGCAGCTTCGGAGTGAAACAGCTGTTCACCTCGGTGAATGGCTGATTAAAAGTGTCTCGGGGCCAACAAGGCTGCAAGGAGTTTGCAGACGCCTCACGAGCACAAATTAAGGAGCAGTCAAATGCCCAAAATGAAGACCAAAAGCAGCGCTAAAAAGCGCTTCCGAGTTCGTCCTGGTGGTACCGTTAAACGCGGTCAAGCCTTCAAGCGTCACATCTTGACGAAGAAGACAACCAAGAACAAACGTCACCTCCGTGGTTCAGTAGGAGTGCATGAGACCAATATGGGTCACATGGCGCAAATGCTGCCTTCGGCTGGCTTGTAATTCACTGACGAACAAGGAGAAAATATGCCTCGCGTAAAACGTGGTGTTACGGCAAGAGCCCGTCACAAAAAAGTATTGGCCCTGGCCAAAGGTTTCCGCGGCCGCCGCGGTAATGTCTTCCGCATCGCTAAACAAGCGGTGATGAAGGCCGGTCAGTACGCCTACCGCGATCGTCGTGCCAAGAAACGTGTGTTCCGCCAATTGTGGATCGCGCGTATCAATGCAGCGGCTCGTGAATGCGGCATGACCTACAGTCAATTTGCCAATGGCCTGAAAAAGGCTGCCATCGAAATCGACCGCAAAGTGTTGGCGGACATCGCCGTGCACGACAAGGCCGCTTTTGCGGGTATCGTGAACCAAGTCAAGGCCAGATTGGCCGCAGCTTAAGCACTCACGCAGTCGATATCACAGTCGATCAAGGGGGTTGAGGCTTGCGAAGGCTTCAATCCTTTTTTTATGTTGAATTTAAGTTCCTTTTAAAGTTCCCACCATGACCGAGTTGGACAGTTTGGTTGAAGCGGCCAGTGCCAGTTTTGCGCAGGCCCAAACCCCCGCCGATCTTGAAAATGCCAAGGCTCTGTATTTGGGCAAGTCAGGCCGCATCACCGAAATGATGAAGGGCATGGCCGCATTAAGCGTTGAAGAAAAGAAAACATTTGGTGCAGCGGTCAATGTGGCCAAGCAGGGCATTGAAGCAGCGCTGAATGCGCGCCGCCAAGCTTTGGCCGATGCCGAGTTGGCCGTTCAACTCAAAGCGGAAGCTTTCGACGTGTCATTGCCAGGACGCCCCCTCACCCAAGGCGGCTTGCACCCAGTTTCACTCACTTTAGAACGCATTGAGCAAATTTTTGGCTCCATGGGTTTTGAAGTGGCACAAGGCCCTGAAATTGAAACCGATTGGTTCAACTTCACCGCCTTGAACACACCTGAAGATCATCCAGCGCGCTCCATGCACGACACCTTCTATGTAGAAGGCGGTCATTTGTTGCGCACCCACACCAGTCCCATGCAAATTCGCCATGCTGTTCAGCACGTGAAGCGCTTCAAAGCACAGCTGGAAGCAGGGCAGGGCATGCCTGAAATTCGCGTCATTGCGCCTGGCCGCACCTACCGTGTGGACAGCGATGCCACTCACTCGCCTATGTTTCACCAGTGCGAAGGCTTGTGGATTGGCGAGAACGTCAGTTTCAAAGATTTGAAAGTAGTCTTCACCGATTTTTGCCGCACGTTTTTTGAAAGCGACGACTTGGTTCTGCGCTTCCGCCCCAGTTTCTTTCCGTTCACAGAACCCAGCGCAGAAATAGACATTCAATTCCAAACCGGTCCCTTGGCCGGTCGCTGGTTAGAAGTGGCTGGCTCTGGCCAAGTGCACCCCAATGTGGTTCGCAACATGGGCCTCGACCCAGAAAAATTCATTGGCTTTGCCTTTGGCATGGGCCCCGACCGTCTCACCATGCTCCGATATGGCGTCAATGATTTGCGCTTGTTCTTCGATGGCGACGTTCGCTTCTTGAGTCAATTTCAATAAATTAAAGACCATGCAATTTCCTGAATCTTGGCTGCGTGAGTTTTGTAACCCACCCCTCTCGACTGAACAACTTGCCGAAACCCTCACCATGGCGGGCTTGGAGGTTGAAGAACTTCAGCCTGTAGCGCCACCATTTTCCAGCGTGGTTGTTGGTGAAATTAAAAGTGCAGAGCAGCATCCCAATGCAGACCGCTTGCGCGTTTGCCAAGTCGATGTCGGCCAACCCACCTTGCTCAACATTGTTTGCGGCGCTCCTAATGCGCGTGTAGGCATTCGCATCCCTTGCGCCATGGTGGGCGCAGAGTTGCCCCCCGGTGAAGATGGTCAACCCTTCCAGATCAAAGTGGGCAAACTGCGCGGTGTCGAAAGCCAAGGCATGCTGTGTTCAGCCAAAGAACTCAAAATTGCAGACGATCATGGCGGCTTATTAGAGCTGCCTGCCGATGCCCCCCTGGGCAAAAGCATTCGCACTTATTTGAAGCTCGACGATACGCTTTTCACACTCAAACTCACGCCTAACTTGGCACATTGCTTGAGCGTCTATGGCATTGCCCGAGAAGTTTCTGCCCTAACGGGTGCGCCCTTGAAAGCGCCAGAATTCAAATCACTCGCTGCACAAGTTCAAGACACATTGCCTGTGGCCGTGCATGCCACTGACTTGTGTGGCCGATTCAGCGGCAGGGTGGTGAAGGGTGTCAATCCCAAGGCCCAAACGCCCGCATGGATGGTAGACCGTTTGGCGCGATGTGGCCAGCGCAGTGTCAGCCCCTTGGTGGATATTTCAAACTACGTGATGTTTGAGCTTGGGCGGCCTTCCCACATTTTTGACCTCAACAAAATTCATGGCGGTTTGCAAGTTCGCTGGGGCCGCGCCGATGAATCACTCAAACTGCTCAACGGCAACACCGTGACGGTAGACGACAAAGTGGGTGTGATTGCAGATGACGCTCAAGTAGAGTCCTTGGCAGGCATCATGGGTGGAGACGCCACTGCGGTGTCTGATGACACGCAAAACATTTACATCGAAGCCGCCTACTGGTGGCCCAAAGCCATTGCAGGCCGGTCACGCCGTTACAACTTTTCAACCGACGCTGGTCATCGCTTTGAGCGTGGTGTCGACCCTGAAAGCACGGTTGAACACATTGAGCGCCTTACCCAATTGGTCATTGATATTTGCGGTACACCTGCAACGCAAATTGGCCCTGTCGATGATCAAAAGTTGAACATGCCAGTTCGCAAGCCCGTCACATTGCGCGTGGCGCGTGCCAACAAAGTCATCGGCATGACCTTGAGCCAGAAGCAATGTGCCGATGCACTGCGTGGCTTGGGTTTTGAGGTTTCAGAAACAGAAGGCTTGATCACGGTCAATCCTCCAAGCTGGCGCTTTGATTTGGAAATTGAAGAAGACCTCATTGAAGAGGTTGCACGCATGGTGGGCTACACCCAGCTACCCACCACGCCACCCTTGGCCCCCATCACGGCCAAAATTCGCAAAGAAAGTGTGCGTGGCCCGTTTGCAGTCCGTCGCAGTTTGGCAGCGCTTGGTTACCAAGAGACCATCAACTTCAGTTTTGTGGAAGAACGCTGGGAGCATGAGTTGGCGGGCAACCCTGCGCCGCTCAAATTACTCAACCCCATTGCCAGTCAAATGAGTGTGATGCGCACCAGCCTGCTGGGATCCTTATTGCAAGTTGTGAAGTTCAACCTAGACCGCAAAGCCGATCGCGTGCGTGTCTTTGAATTGGGACGGGTGTTTTTGCGCGATGCATCGGTGAAGGATTCAGACACCACCGTTGAAGGTTTGAGTCAGCCTATGCGTGTGTCGGGCGTCGCTTATGGGTCTGTGTCTTCCACTTCCTGGGGCGGCAAGGTTCGAAACGTCGATTTCTTTGACGTGAAGGGTGAAATAGAGGCGTTGTTGGCACCCGCCAAGCCAGTGTTTGTGTCGGCAGAACATCCTGCCATGCACCCCGGGCGATGTGCGCAAGTCTCTTTGCATGGCAATGTGGTTGGCCATGTGGGGGAGTTGCATCCTCGTTGGCGTCAGTCATGGGACCTGCAACAGGCGCCTATTTTGTTTGAACTCGATTTGGATGCCGTCCTTCAGCGAGACGTACCAGTGGCGCAAGGCGTCGCAAAATTTCAAGCCGTAGAGCGGGACATTGCCGTCGTAGTAGCCGAAAAAGTAACGCACGCTGAATTGATGGCGGCAGTTCACGAAGCCCCTACAGCAGGCCTGCTTCGAAGTGCTGTTTTGTTTGATGTGTTCCGTCCACAGGCCTCGCTAGGTGTAGAAAAAAGTTTGGCTGTGCGACTTGTTTTGAACAGCGACGAAGCCTCATTGACAGATGTGCAAATTGAATCCACAGTTAAGTCTGTGTTGGATCATTTGGCATTGAAGTTAGCAGCCCGTTTGCGCACCTGATGCTTGCCTGAAAGTGGATATGAATTTTTCTGTTGAAAGCCTCGAAACGCCAGCCCTCACCAAGGCTCACCTGGCTGATTTGTTGTTTGAACAAATCGGTCTGAACAAGCGCGAATCTAAGGACATGGTTGATTCTTTCTTTGACTTGATTGCGACCCAACTGGTAGAAGGGACAGATGTCAAGATCTCTGGTTTTGGCAATTTCCAAATTCGTGAGAAAGCGCCGCGGCCAGGTCGCAACCCGCGCACCGGTGAACTGATCCCCATTGAAGCCAGGCGTGTGTCCACCTTTCATGCAAGCCACAAGCTGAAAGCGGTCATTCAAGGCGATGAAAAATTGTGAAACTGGCGTTCACTGAATCTTGCTGACTTCCAGTCTCTTCAAAATACTTTCTTGAATCCTTCAAAAATTTAATCAATAGCCCCTTTACTCAGCCCCCATGCTTAGAGTAAGCTTGCAATCCCCCTAGCAAGTTAGTGATTTCAATGGAGAACTCCCTCCCGTCTATTCCAGCCAAGCGCTACTTCACCATTGGTGAGGTGGGCGAGCTTTGCGGTGTCAAGCCGCACGTGCTGCGCTATTGGGAGCAGGAATTTACCCAACTTCGGCCCGTCAAGCGCCGCGGCAATCGACGTTATTACCAGCACCACGAAGTGCTCATGATTCGCCGTATCCGCGATTTGCTTTATGAGCAAGGCTTCACCATCAGTGGTGCTCGCAACAAAATGCAAGAACTGGCTCAATCTCAAAAAGGCCTGAAAAAAGATTCGCTTGAATTGAGCACTCTAGACGATGAAATCATGGAAGATTTCGACGAAGAGATGGCCGCTTTCTCAGAGGCTGAGCAACCGTCTGTGATGGCCATGGAAAGCGCTCAAAGGGCGACACAGCTGCAAGCTTCAAGCAGCCTGCCAACCCTGCGCCGTGAATTGATGGATATCAGAGACTTGCTCTCAAATTGAGGGCATTCTCGGGCTATAATTTAAAGCTTGTCGGCGTGTAGCGCAGCCTGGTAGCGCACTTGCATGGGGTGCAAGGGGTCGCGAGTTCGAATCCCGCCACGCCGA
>Ga0208363_1000173_pt1 | contig 18482 bp, 16 predicted proteins | sample LakMenEpi03May11_FD_150666 | JGI IMG/M metagenome (GOLD analysis project Ga0208363, IMG submission 150666) | Freshwater microbial communities from Lake Mendota, WI - 03MAY2011 deep hole epilimnion (SPAdes) | ecosystem: Environmental > Aquatic > Freshwater > Lake > Epilimnion/Euphotic zone ...
CGCTGTACAACTCGAAACCAGCAGGCGCTTGCGACATCAACACCGCCGACTCGGCTGGATTACCTGCTGCGTCCTTGACTGCAGCCACATTTTTTACTTCGCGTGCCAACTTGAGCAACAACTGCGTCGAGATTTTGCGACCAGTGCGCACTGGTATGTCGTACACAACAACAGGAAGTGATGTTGCAGCACACATCGCGTGCATATGAGCTTCGATACCTGCTTGAGATGGACGGTTGTAATAAGGAGTAACGGCCAAAATACCGGCGACACCCAGCTTGGTGGCTTCCTTGGTCAAGTGCACCGAATGTGCGGTGTCATTTGTGCCAGTGCCAGCAATGACCGGAATCGTGACGGCCTCGACAACTGCGGCAAACAGACTCAGGCGCTCATCGTCGGTGAGCACAGGTGATTCACCCGTAGTGCCCGCAATAACGAGACCATCGTTGCCGTTGTCTTGCAACCATTTAGCAAGCCGTCTTGCACCATCCAGATTGAGTGCTCCGCTCTTATCGAACGGAGTAACCATTGCTGTTAGTACTCGACCAAACCTCGCCATGCTTTAGAGGCTATTCGCCAACAGTGGCAAGTGGCGCACCAATTTCAAACTTGGTGAACTCTTCGCCTGTGTCCTCATGATCTTCAAATTGGATGACATCCATTTCTTCGAAGCGGTGACGCAGCCACTTGTCGTTGCGATCAAGCAAACCCAACTTTTTGCAGTTAGGAACAATCTTGGCAAACAACAATTGCTGAAAGAACTTGCGGGTTGGATCATTGATCGTGATTGGCACAACATCACGTGGCTTGACACCCATGCGCTCCCAAACTTCTTGTTGCAAGAATCGGTCACGCATACGGATGCTTGCTTCGAAAGCAAACTCCTGACGGTCTTTGATCTCTGCATCGGTCATGTCTTCATATGCTTCTTTGAGACTGAGCACGCCGAATGCAACGTGTCGTGCTTCATCGCTCATGACATAACGCAATAACTTCTTGAGTAGCGGCTCACCAGTGAGTTCATGCAAGTAACCGAATGCTGCAAGTGCGAGCCCTTCGATCATGATTTGCATTCCTAAGTACGTCATGTCCCAACGACTGTCCTTGATGATGTCGTCCAACAACATCTTCAAGTGTGCATTGACGGGATACATGCCGCCCATTTTCTCGTCGAGGTAACGGGCGAAAACTTCTACGTGACGAGCCTCGTCTACTACTTGAGTGCTTGCGTACAACTTTGCGTCGTACCAAGGGACGGTCTCCACAATTTTGGCCGTGCAAATGAGAGCACCTTGTTCGCCGTGCAAAAACTGCGACAGCGTCCATCGACGTGACTCGATACCAAACTCCAACCATTCTTTGTCATTCCATTTTGCAAGTGGAGTATTTGCATAAAGCGATGGATCAATGCCGCTGCCGATGAGCAGTTGGTCTGCAGTAATTGTCTTCTCGATGTCAACTGACGTGTTCCAGTCGAGATCAGTTGAACCATTCCATTGACCGGTCTTGGCTTTTTCGTACAACTTACGAAGCTGTGGACGAGCAAGTGAATAGTCCCAAGTAAAGATGGTGTCGCCACCGCCCCTCACACTGTGTTGCACTTCGTTCGGATCGGTATTACAGACACTGAGAATCGCCTCAATGTCATTGATCTCTGAACGACCGATGATTTCCTCGTTGCTGGCGTGGGTAATAGTCATGCCCCCAGCCTATGACACAGCCAGAGGCTCAACTAGTGTTGGGCGCACCACTAACGAAAGGTTCATAATTTATGCGTAAATCAGCCAACAAGCGTGCCCTTCTTGCCCTCGTGGCAATCGGGTCCCTTACTTTGGGCGCCTGCGGAAGCAGCGATTCGTCGTCCGACACCACTGCCGCCGCTGCAGTATCAAGCGGAACTGGCAACGAATGCACCACCGGAAAAACTCTCACCGAGGGAACACTGACTATCGGCACTGGCAACCCAGCGTTCTCACCATGGGTCGAAAATGACGCACCAGAATCTGGTGAAGGCTTTGAAGCAGCAGTTGCCTATGCAGTTGCAACTGCAATGGGTTTTGATGCAGCAAATGTTGCATGGGTGCGCACAAGCTTCGATGAAGCTATTCAACCAGGAGCAAAAAACTTCGACTTCAACTTGCAGCAGTACTCCATCACCGAAGAGCGCAAGCAAACTGTGAGCTTTAGCGACTCCTACTATTCGACCAATCAAGCAATTGTTGGCTACGCCGACTCTGCCGCTACTGGTGCAACAACACTCGAGGCTCTTAAGGCTCTCAAGTTTGGCGTGCAGTCCGGCACCACCAGTTTGCAATTTCTCATCGACAACATCGCTCCAACAACAGAGCCTTACGTCTATGACGACAACGCTGCAGCAAAAGCAGCGCTTGAGGCCAAGCAGATCGATGCAATCGTTGTCGACTTGCCAACAGCGCTCTACATCAGTGCTGTAGAAATTGAAGGCTCAACCGTGATTGGACAGTTTCCTGCCGGTGAAGGCACCGATGCCGACCAATTTGGATTGGTCTTCGACCTTGACAATCCGCTCGTTGATTGTGTCAACGTTGCATTGACTGCGATGAAAGATTCGGGCGAACTTGCTGCCATCGTGCAGACATGGCTGTCCGACAATCTTAAGGCACCAGTCATCAGCCTCGGCTAAGGACTACGTACGCAACTTCAAACCGAACGAAAAGAGTTTGAGCGACGGCAGCGCCGGCGCAGCAACACCATTGCTGCACTGAGCACTGCCGTCGTTATTGCGTTGGTCGTACTACTTGTTCCGCGCATGCCGCGCTGGGACAGAGTGAAGAAATCATTTTTTGATTGGGAACGTCTGACCGACTCATTTCCCCGGCTTCTCGACGCCTTTGTGCTTGACATCAAAATCTTTGCGTGGACAACTCCGTGCATCTTGATCGTTGCGGTTTTAATTGCTATCGCCCGCAGCACGCGCACTCCTGCACTATTTCCAGTGCGTATCTTTGTTATCGCATACACCGACATCATGCGCGGTGTGCCAGTGATCTTATGGATCTATCTCGTTGGGTTTGGCGTGCCCGGCATCGGTCTAGAGCGTCCGTGGAACTCGCCACTCATCTGGGGTTCTGTCGCGCTTGGAATGACGTATAGCGCGTACGTTGCAGAAGTATTTCGTGCAGGTATCGAAAGCGTCCATGAAAGTCAGCGCGCTGCTGCTCGCTCACTCGGGCTTTCGAGTGCACAAACTATGCGCCATGTCATTTTGCCCCAAGCAATTCGTCGCGTCGTTCCACCACTGATGAACGACATGGTCAGTTTGCAAAAAGACGTTGCGCTTGTGAGTCTCATCGGCCCGATCGAAATCTTGCGTCAAGCCGGCATTGACAAAGCCAAGTTTGCAAACTTCACACCGTTTGTAGGCGCAGCACTCATCTTTCTCGCAATCACTATTCCACTCACTCGCCTAACCGACTGGTTGCTCACTCGCGAACGCGACCGCACCGGAGCGAGCAAAATCCGATGAGCACAGATTTATGAACGCGAAACTCACACTCAATTCCGTTGCCAAATCATTTGGTGACAACCAGGTTCTGCGCGACATCAGCCTGACTATCAACACCGGAGAAGTCGTCTCATTCATCGGTGCAAGCGGTTCTGGCAAAACAACTCTGCTGCGTTGCATCAACTTGCTCGAAACAGTTGACAGCGGATCGATTCTCCTCGACAACACCGAAATTACTGCGGTCGGTCTCGACCCAAATCCAATTCGCAGGCGCATTGGCATCGTGTTTCAGAGTTTCAATCTGTTTCCACACCTCAGCATTCGCCGCAATATCACGCTTGCACTCACCGAAGTGTTGGGTAAGTCAGCCGACGATGCAAATGAGACAGCAATCAATCTGCTTGCACGATTTGGATTGTCGGACAAAATTGATTCATACCCCGACCGACTCTCTGGCGGTCAGCAACAACGCGTCGCAATCGCTCGCGCACTTGCACTTAACCCCGAAGTGTTGCTGCTCGACGAAATCACCTCGGCTCTCGACCCCGAGTTGGTGGGAGAAGTACTCGACGTGGTGCGCGAACTCAAAGGCAGTGGCATCACACTGTTGCTCGCCACACACGAGATGGGTTTTGCTCGCGAGATTAGTGACCGCGTGTGTTTTCTTGCCGACGGCGTTGTGGCCGAGATGGGTCTACCAGAACAAATCTTTTCGCACCCAGCCGACCCTCGCACACAACAATTTTTGCAACGCGTGATTGCTGCCGGCCGCTTGCGCGGCTAGTTATTAGTAAAACTAATTTCAGGCATCTGGCAAGACATAGTCGGCATACTGCTCGCGCAATGTCTTTTTAGAGAACTTGCCAACGCTCGTCTTTGGCACTTCATCAATAAACACCACGTCGTCGGGCACTTGCCACTTGGCTAGGCGCGGACGCACATAGTCGAGCACTTCTGCCTTTGTGAGGGTCTCGCCCGGATTGAGCACCACGCATGCAAGCGGACGCTCCGACCACTTTGGATGAGTCACGCCGACAACCGCAGCTTCTTTAATTTTGGGATGCGACATCAATTCATTCTCGATTTCAACCGATGAGATCCATTCGCCACCTGACTTAATCAAGTCCTTGGTGCGATCAACCAAACGGATTCGGCCCTGTGCGTCAACGGAAGCAACGTCGCCGGTGCGCAACCAGCCGTCGGCAGTAAAGCTTTCGCCCGCGCGTTCATCGTTGTAATAGGTAGACGCAATCCAGTTTCCACTGCACTGCAGCTCGCCACTTGTTTCGCCGTCCCATGCGACCGGGTCAGTTGTGCCAGGCACAACAACTCGTGCATCAACACCAAAAGCAATTTGACCAACAGTCGTTCGCAAATCGGCTTGCTCGGATTGTGGAAGCAATTGATCTGCTGCCGAGAGCATGCACACTGCAGCGATCGGACTTGTTTCTGTCATTCCCCACGCTTGCAAAATTGGCAAGCCTGTCTGCTCGCGATATCCCTCGCTCAATGCTTTTGGAACTGCCGAACCGCCGCACGGAATTGCTCGCAACGAAGATGTATCGCGACCCTTCAACTCTGGCAACACCGCCATCCAAATAGTTGGCACGCCCGCAGCAACCGTTACTTTTTCTTCAACGATCAAATTAGCAATTGCTTTGCCCGACAAGTCTGGTCCAGGCATCACCAATGTTGCGCCCGACGCAACTGCTGCGTGAGCGAGTCCCCACGCATTGGCATGGAACATCGGAACAACTGGCAAAATGACGTCGCTCTCGCGAGCACCAAGCGAATCTGAAGTCATCGCTCCAAACGTGTGCAAGTACGTCGAGCGATGGCTGTACACAACTCCCTTTGGGTTGCCCGTCGTGCCACTCGTGTAACACATGCTTGCCGCCAAGTTTTCGTCGGTGATGTTGAACTCAACACCAGGGGTGCCTTTCAGCAACGCCTCATAATCGTGCATTTCGAAACCTTTTACAGAATCTGGAACATCACCTTTACCGTCATCCATGATCACCAAGTGTTTGACAGTTGCAAACGTTGGCAAAAGCGGTGCGATCAACCCGAATAGTGATCGATCTATGAATATCACTTCATCTTCGGCATGGTTAGCGATATACGTCAGCTGCTCTGGGAACAATCGAATGTTGAGCGTGTGAGAAACACGACCTGTGCATGGCGGAGCAAAGTACAACTCGAGGTGGCGTGCGGTGTTCCATGCGAATGTTGCAACGCGACCGTCCTTGCTAATGCCCAACTTGTCGAGCACTCCACCAAGTTGACGCGTGCGTGCCGCCCACTCTCCATATGTGGTGCGCTCACGACCAGTTGCTGTTGCAGTGATGATCTCTTTGCTGCTGTGATATTTCTCGGCACGCTCAAACAAATGCACCAACGTGAGTGGTGTCTCTTGCATCAAACCCTTCATAACGATCCCCCGTCTTTATGCGTGTCATCAAGTTAGCAACTCCGCTAGATTGCAAACAATGCGAAAAGCAGTACTCACACTTACAACGATGTTGTTTGTCATCGGCACAATCGGCAGCAACATCGGCCCAGCCTTGGTTGACGAAAACCCCCGGCTTGTGCTTCTCTTGAGTTCGCGCAATCGCAATCTTTTTGGCTCCGTGCCTTACATCGACTTGCCGTCATACATCGCAATTGGTTTCCCTCGTGTGCTTATTGCGGGTATCGCGCTCTATCTTGTGGGCCGCTGGTACGGGGCAAAGGCTCTTGGCTGGGTCGAAGGCAACATGGGCGAACTGCCGGCCATTTATCGTTGGACAGAAAATGCTGTCGATAAGGCCGGAAGTATTGCCCTTGTGCTCATGCCAGGCAGCAACATTGTCTGCCTACTACTCGGCCACAAGCGAATGGACCCGAAGCGTTTTGTCCCATTACTCAGTTTGGGTATTGCAATAAAGCTTGCAATTTTGTGGCGAGGTGGACAGATCTTTGCTGAACAGATCAAGTCGTTCTTGACCTACATCGAAAAGTATCAGTGGTATGTAGTCATGGCATTGTTTGCACTGTCAATGCTTCAGTCGGTGCGCAAGGGTCGACCACAAGGAAAATAGTTGCAAACTCTTGCGAAGTCCGCAAACACTTGACAGAATCTAGAAACCACATCAATCAAGGAGCACCCCATGGCCGCAAAAAAGAAGTCCAAAAAAGCAACCAAGAAATCAGCAAAAAAAGTAGCGAAAAAGGCTGTAAAGAAATCAGCAAAGAAAGTCACCAAGAAAAAAGCTGCAAAAAAGAAAGCCGCAGCAAAATCTTCTGTAACCCTCGGCGGCAACAAAGTTTCCGTAAGCGGCAAACTTCCACAGATTGGTTCGCGTCTTCCAAAATTTGTGCTCACCACCGGCAACTTGAGCGAATTTGGCAACTCTGATATCAAGGGAAAGCGTGTCATCTTCAACATCTTCCCTTCGATCGACACGCCAACTTGTGCCACATCCACACGCACATTCAATGAGATTGCTTCCAGATTGAGCAACACCGATGTCTACTGTGTTTCAGCAGACTTGCCATTCGCTCAAGGCCGCTTCTGTGGGTCTGAGGGCTTGGCAAATGTCAAGACAGCTTCATCGTTCCGCTCTAACTTTGGCGAAGCATTTGGCGTCAACCTCACCAGCGGAGTACTCAAGGGTGTCTTGGCACGTGCGGTAGTGGTCGCTGACGCAGATGGCAAAGTTCTGCACGCAGAACTCGTGAGTGAGATTGCTAACGAGCCAAACTACGCAGCAGCAATCAACGCGCTGAAATAATTTAGATACCAAGGAAATTGTCGAGCCCAAGGGTGAAGCCCTTGTGTTCGGCAATTTTTTTGCACGCAAGCACAACGCCTGGCATGAAGGAAGTGCGGTCGATGGTGTCGTGACGGATTGTCAGAGTTTGTGATTGCGCGCCAAGAATAACTTCTTGGTTGGCCACTGTGCCGCGCATGCGCACCGCATGAATTGGAATTTCGCCAGGGCCTTTTGCCCCACGTGCTCCAGTAATCGCCTCGTGCTTTGTTGGGTCACTCGCCCACTCATTGCTAGCTGCAGCCATTCGCTGCGCAGTTGAAATTGCGGTTCCACTCGGTGAGTCAGCTTTTCCATCGTGATGAATCTCGATGATTTCAGCAGTGTCAAAAAACGGTGCCGCCATCTCGGCAAATCGCATCATCAATACTGCTCCAACTGCGAAGTTGGCGGCGATGAGACAATTGCTATTCGTGAATGACTTTTTGAATGTGTCAAAGTCTTCTTGGGTGAACCCGGTCGTGCCAACTACGGCATGAATGCTATGCATAGCAAGCCAAGGCAAATTGATGCGCGAAGCAGCTGCCACAGTGAAGTCAATTGCGACATCCACATGCGCGTCGGCAAGTGCGCGCAACTCTTTTGAGATTGTGACGCCTTCAGCAGTAACGCCGGGTGCAGCATCGACTGCTGCAACAAGTTGAAGACCATCGGCTGCCGCAATTGCGGCACAGGCTGCAGCGCCCATGCGCCCTGCGGCGCCGATGACTCCTACTTTGATCATGAAACGAGGTTAGCCGTTAGCAAAAACGGCACGAACTCAATTTCTCGTAATTAACCGTTGAATTCGCTGTCGAATTGTTCTTCGAAGCTCACCGAGACAGCGTTGTCGCTGACTGGCTCTGCTGGGCGTGATCCACGATTTGGTTCGCGACGTGCGCTGTTGTCGCCACGGCCACTGCCGCCACGATCATTGCCACCGCGGCTGTTACCGCCACGGCTATTGCCGCCACGATCTCCACCACGGCTGTTACCGCCACGGTCATTGCGACCACCACGATCTCCACCACTGCGCTCTGGACGCGGGCCACGATCTCCACGATCGCCACCTTCTGAAGGTCCGCTTCCGGAACCCTTCATTGGCTCGCCGTCTGGACCGATCAACGAGAGGCTTACTTTGCCACGGTCATCGATGTCGTCGACGCGTACTTGCACTTCGTCGCCGATGTTCAAGACATCTTCAACCTTGGCAATACGTTGTCCGTTGCCCAACTTGGAGATGTGCACGAGGCCATCACGTCCAGGAAGGATGTTGACGAATGCACCGAACTGCGCGATGTTGACAACGCGGCCCGTGTAAGTAGCACCCAAGTCTGCTGTTGGTGGATCAACAATGGCGAGAATGCGTGCCTTTGCGTCTTCTACCTTGGCGTTGTCTGGTGAACCAATGGTGATGATTCCAGTTGCACCGTCATCAGAGACGTTGATCTCTGCGCCGGTCTCTTGCTGAATCGTGTTGATGACTTTGCCCTTTGGCCCAATCACTTCGCCGACCTTGTCCAACGGAATGGTGAACGTCACGATCTTCGGTGCGCTTTCGGCAACCGTTGCGCGTGGTGCAGCAATTGCTGCGTTCATCACATCAAGAATCTTCAAGCGTGCTTCTTTGGCCTGCTGCAATGCTGCTGCCAACACTTCGCTTGGAATTCCTTCGATCTTGGTATCAAGTTGCAATGCGGTTACTGCGTCTGCAGTACCAGCAACTTTGAAGTCCATGTCGCCGAATGCGTCTTCAGCACCCAAGATGTCGGTGAGCGCGGTGTATTTGCCCTGATCAAAGATCAGACCCATCGCGATACCTGCCACTGGGGCGATGATTGGAACACCTGCGTCCATCAACGAAAGGCTTGATGCACAAACCGACGCCATCGAGGTGCTGCCGTTTGACGACAACACTTCAGAGACGAGACGCAATGTGTATGCAAACTCTTCTTGACTAGGAACGACTGGGAACAATGCTCGCTCTGCGAGTGCACCGTGTCCGATTTCGCGGCGCTTTGGGCTACCTACGCGACCGGTTTCACCGTTGGCCCAAGGAGCCATGTTGTAGTCGTGCATGTAACGCTTTGATGTTTCAGGTGTGATCGAGTCGATCATCTGGTTCATCTTCGGCATTGCCATTGTCAATACGTTGAGCACTTGTGTCTCACCGCGTTGGAACAATCCGGTGCCGTGTGCAGTCGAGATCAAACCAACTTCGGCTGATACTGGACGCAAGTCGGCTGGTGCACGACCGTCGATACGGATGCCTTCATCAACAACGCGCTTGCGCACCAACTTCTTGGTGAGCGAACGAACTGCTTCTTTGATCTGCTTTTCTTGCGCTGGGAAAGCTTCTGCCAACTCGGTAAGAGTCTCGGCTGTTGCCAAGTCAATTGCTTCGTTGCGATCGCTCTTCAATGCAATGCGAATTGCTGGCTGCAACTTGGCAGTCGCTGATTTTTCAACTGCTGCAAACAACTCTGCCGAATAGTCAAGAACTGGTGTGTACTTGAGTGGCACGATTGGTCCGCGAGTTGCAATCACGCTGGCAACAAGCTGGCGCTGCAATTTGATTGATTCTTTGATGTACTGCTTGCACACTTCGAGACCGCCGGCGATGACTTCTTCAGTCACCTTCGGTGCGCCCGCTGCGTAATAGGTGAAACTCTTTTCGGTTCCGCCTGCTTCGACCATCATCACTGCAACATCACCATTGTCGAGTTCGCGACCAGCAACAACGATTTCAAATGTTGCTTCTTCGCCCTCTTCGAATGTTGGGTGAGGAATCCAAGTGCCGTCCTGGCTGTAAGCCAAGCGCACTGCACCAATTGGTCCGTCAAACGGAATGCCCGAGATCATGAACGAAGCAGATGCCGCGTTGATCGCAAGAACGTCGTGTGGGTTTTCTTGGTCGGCACCGATGACGGTGATGACAACTTGTGTCTCGTTGCGGTAGCCATCTGGGAAGGCTGGGCGCAATGGACGGTCTGTCAAACGACAAGTAAGAATTGCTGCTTGGCTTGGTCGGCCTTCACGACGGAAGAATGAACCAGGAATTTTTCCTGCTGCGTATGCACGCTCTTCAACGTCAACTGTCAACGGGAAGAAGTCGATGCCGTCACGCACGCCCTTTGCGGCGTTTGCTGTTGCAAGAACGAGTGTCTTGCCAACTTTGGCGATAACCGCACCTTGCGACTGCAAGGCAAACTTTCCGGTTTCGAAGGTGAGTGTTTTGTTGGTCCCAGAAATTGGTCCCGATACTGAAATGGCGTCAGCCATGTTTGTTTCCTTTCGTCTCTGGCGCGTCCGTGACGATCATCCAGAGTTTGAGGAGCAACCAGATCGATTCCCAGTCGGCAATCTCGCAACTTCAGTCCGAATTGACTGGCTGCGTTATCAGCGACTGACAACCGAATCCTGGTTGCTCGTTATGTGTTTACCGAACTGCTGTGCTTTAGCGGCGCAGACCGAGATCGTCGAGAAGTTTTCTGTACTTCTCAATGTCGCGAGCCTTTACGTAATCCAACATGCGGCGTCGACGCCCAACCATCATCAAGAGACCTCGACGACTGTGGTGGTCCTTATCGTGACTCTTTAGGTGCTCGGTAAGGTGATTGATACGTTCTGTCAAGAGTGCGATTTGCACTTCTGGGGAACCTGTATCGGTTGCGTGTATCCGGTGTTTGGATATGGTGTCGCTTTTTGCAGCAATAGCCACGGTGATGCCTTTCGTTTTCTCGCCGAATTGCGAGAAGTTGAGGTCGCTATCGGTCGGATGACCAACAGCATCACATCAGAGCAGATAGCCCCAATGGACATAATCACTCTATCGGTAGAGAAACCCAAGTAATACGGGGTTCCCCTGAAAACCTGGCGTCATGAACTGGCTCCATATAAGTAGTGTGAATTGCTGTGTTCACAGGGATCGTCGAAGAACTAGGCACCATTGCCCAACGAGATGGCAGTCGCCTGCGGGTCAACGCCTCCCTCGCCCTCGAGGGTTCAGGTCTCGGAGCGTCAATTGCGGTCAACGGCTGTTGCCTCACCGTTGTGGCCACCGATGGATCGAGTTGGTGGGATGCCGATGTGAGCGAAGAAACTTACTTGCGCACCAACCTTGGCGCGTTGCACGAAGGAGATGTTGTCAACCTCGAGAGGCCGATGGCGCTTGGTGATCGATTGGGTGGGCACATGGTGCTCGGTCACGTTGATGCTGTAGGCCATGTTGTGGTCCCCGCTCCAGATTTAGTGATTCGCATTCCTCGCGACTTGATGCACTTGATTGTCGAAAAAGGTTCGGTCACTGTTGACGGCATCTCGCTCACGGCGTTTGACCTGACTGCTGACACGTTTCGTGTTGCAGTGATTCCACATACTTGCGCAGTCACAACATTGGGTGTGCGCAAATCTGGTGATGCAGTCAACATCGAGATGGACGTACTTGCAAAGCATGTTGCAAAACTTGTTGAGCCACATCAGACCAAGCGCAGTTGGTGGCGCTCATTGGTAGGAAAATAGATGGCACGCGATCTTCCACAACTCCGCGAGAAGATCGACCAGATTGATGCTGCAATTGTTGCATTACTCGCACAACGCATGGAAGTGTGCAAAGAAGTTGCCGAGGTAAAAGCTGGAACATCGACTGCGGTCATTCAGCCGCAGCGCGTGCGCGAAGTGCTTACGACGCGACGCCAGTGGGCAATCAACAGCGGAGTTGATGCCGACTTTGCCGAACAATTGTTTCGCATCGTGCTTTCTGAAACACATCGCATCGAAGTGGCACATGATCGAGGAAGCGTTGAGCCAGTTAAAATTGCTGACACGTTGCTCAGCGCACTCGACACTGTTGCCGTTCGCATCGATCATGTTGTCGTTGCAGTCGTGGATCTTCCATCTGCTTCGGCATTCTTGTCATCAATCGGTTTTGCAGTGCGCCCAACCGAGGATGCCGACATCATGACAGCCGATGCCGGTGGCGTCACAGTTGTGCTCGTTGGCCCAGGCAATGACCCTGCCGTTCGTGCGCACTTGGATGCCCATGGTTCTGGTGTGCAACACATTGCCATCGAAGTACTCAATGCTGGTTTCGTGCAACAAGCACTGGCCGCAGCCGGCATTCCCCTACTGACCGACGTAGTCGTTGATGCGGCAGGTCACGAACAGCTTTTCACGGTTGTCGACCCAGCAACAGGCGTGCAATTGGGCTTCATTAGTCGCACAGGTCATCGTGTACCAATTAGCGGCCACAATGTGCGAGCGCTGTTTTCTGCCCTCGGCCAGATTTAGTTTTTGCCAAATTTATTGAATCTGAGGTTCTGAACCGCTATTGTCTAAGGCGCACGACAATTACGGGAAACTCCACCTCTCTAACACGGTGGGGCAACTTGGTCGGGCGCTGGCAATCCAACTTCATTACGACCCACGGAGGGTTCAGTTGTCGATATATCAGCGCTTACTTGAAACGCCCCTTGATCAGCTTTTGGCTGATGCACGCGAGGTGCGCGACCTGCAATTTGGCAGCCGCATCACTTATTCGCCAAAGGTTTTTATTCCGCTCACTATGTTGTGCCGCGACAAGTGTGGCTATTGCACATTTGCGCAGCCGCCTGCACGACTCGAAAATCCGTATCTCTCCGCCGATCAAGTTTTGGCAATTGCCAAGCAAGGCGCCAAATCAGGTTGCCACGAAGCACTCTTTACATTGGGTGAGCGACCAGAGCTGCGGTATGACGTAGCAGCCGAATGGCTGAAAGCAAACGGCTTCGACTCAACCGTGCACTATTTGCACGACATGGCTGCTCTCGTGTTGAAAGAAACAGGTTTGTTGCCGCATGCAAATGCCGGCGCGTTGTATAAAGACGAGTTGGCAATGTTGCGCAGCGTTTCTCCTTCGCAAGGAATGATGATCGAATCTTTGCGCGACGACCTCGACTGCCATCGTGGCGCACCTGACAAAGTTCCACAACGCCGACTCGACACACTCGAGTGGGCTGGCGAACTCAAGATTCCATTTACTACAGGCATCCTCGTGGGCATTGGCGAAACTCGCCAAGATCGCATTAATGCGCTCGAAGCAATCGCAGCCTCTCATGCGCGGCACGGTCACGTACAAGAAGTGATCGTTCAAAACTTTTTGCCAAAGCCACGCACTGGAATGCAGCACGAAGCGCCGTGCCCGCAAGATGAATACTTGTGGTCAATCGCTGCTGCGCGCATCATCTTGCCTCCAAGCATCCACTTGCAAGCTCCGCCAAATTTGAGTGATGACTTTGGCATTCTGCTCGATGCCGGAATTGATGACTGGGGTGGTGTCTCACCAATCACAGCAGACCACGTCAACCCAGAACGCCCATGGCCAGCGCTGGACAAACTGCGCGTAGTCACTGAGGCTCGAGGCAAAGCACTTGCACCTCGTCTGACTATCTACCCAGAATTTGCAATCAACCCAACGGTTTGGGTTGATGATGCATTGCACTTCCCCATCATGGATCGAAGTGACGCCGAGGGTTTGGGACGCGATGACCCGGGTCAGGTGTGGCCAGAAAAAGTAACTGCAGCAGACGTCGTTCTCGACGGTGCAGAGGTTGTTTTGATTGGCCATCGCTCAACACAGTGGTACTCGGGTGCAAACAATCCGCCACCATCCTTGATCGGCACAAAGCATGACGGCACACCTTTTGAAGAGGTTGACCTCGACACATTGCGAGGCCCAATTGCCGAAATTCTTCACGGAGTTCGACTCGGACAACGCGTCAATGAAGCCGAGATTGTCACACTCTTCAGTGCTCGTGGAAAAGAAGTGCGCGCTATTGCCAAAGTTGCTGACGATTTGCGCAAACAAGTTGTCGGTGACGCCATCACCTGGGTGCACAATCGCAATATCAACTACACCAACGTGTGCACATTTAAGTGCAAGTTCTGTGGGTTTTCTAAAGGACCTCTCTCCCTCAACTTGCGTGGTACCCCCTACTTGCTCACGCTCGACGACATCGCCAATCGTGCACGCGAGGCCTGGGATTTAGGCGCCACCGAAGTCACGTTGCAAGGCGGTATTCACCCAGACTTTGACGGCGACTATTACATCGATGTCACACGAGCAGTAAAGGACGCAGTGCCAGACATGCATGTGCATGGTTTCACCGCGCTAGAAGTAACCGAAGGCGCAAAACGCCTCGGAGAACCGCTCTACAACTACATCATGCGACTCAAAGATGCTGGTCTTGCATCCTTGCCAGGCACTGCAGCCGAAATTTTGGATGATGACATTCGTGCAATCTTGTGCCCAGACAAAATCAATACTGAAGAGTGGCTTGAGTGTCACCAAGTTGCTCATGAAGCCGGCTTGCGCTCAAACATCACCATTATGTTTGGATCTGTCGAACACCCATTGAGCTGGGCCAAACACATCGTGCGTACTCGCGCATTGCAAGCACAAACTGGCGGCTTTACCGAATTCGTAGGCCTGCCATTTGTACACATGGCATCACCTATTTATTTGCAGCACAAGTCTCGTCGCGGGCCGACGTTTAGAGAAACGCTGCTGATGCACTCAATCGCACGCATCGCCTACCACGGTCTAATCGACAACATTCAGGTGTCGTGGACAAAGATCGGTCCTATCGGTGCAGCGCAATTGTTGCAAGCTGGCTGTAACGACATGGGTGGAACATTGATGAACGAAAACATCTCACGTGCTGCAGGCGCAAGCCATGGTCAGGGCATGACCGAAGATGCATTTCGTGCAATCACCGAACCAATTGGTCGATCACTCCTGCAACGCAACACGACATATGGTCGTCCCGACCGCGAACCCGCACGAAAAGGTGCAGTACTAGCTCACTAAGCGTGCTGCAGCAACGTCAAGTTGCAACTGCGTCTTTATTGCTTCTAAGCCATCAAACTTGCGCTCGCTGCGCAAGAAGTGCTCAAACGTCACCATTACTTGTTGTCCATACAAATCGCCAGCAAAGTCGAGCAAGTGAGCCTCAAGCAATGAATGATCCGCATGCTCAAAAAATGTTGGTCGACGACCAAGGTTGATCGCACATGCATGTACTGAACCATCGGCGCACTGGAATTTGCCTGCATACACGCCATCGGCCGGCAGACACATTGCATTTGGAACTTCGACGTTTGCCGTTGGAAAGCCGATTGTGCGTCCACGTTTGTCACCGTTAACAACGACACCTCGTACTTCGTAAGCACGGCCCAACAAGTTTGTTGCAACTTCTACCTGCCCACCGGCAAGCGCACGGCGAATGGATGTTGAACTAACAGGTTCGGTAACACCGTCCGGCCGTTGTATGAGTTGTACGGGTGCCACTTCAAAATCAAACTGCTTGCCAAGGTCGCGTAGCATTGCAACGTTGCCTGCTCGCTTTACTCCAAAGTGAAAATCTTCACCGACGACAATTACTTGTGTGTTGAGTGCATCTACCAACACTCGTTTCACGAATGATGCTGGCTCTTCGGTTGATTGCGATGCATCAAAACTGACGATCATCGTCGCATCAACGCCAGTTTGTTCAAGTAGCTCAAGTTTCTGATCTATGTCGGTGAGCAACTTTGGTGCAGACTCTGGCCTTACCACCGATGCAGGATGACGATCGAACGTAATGACGACGCTCCGACAGCCCAACTGTTGTGCAGTTGCCTTCACTTGGGCAATCACTGCTTGATGGCCGCGATGCACCCCGTCATATGCGCCAATCGTTACGACTGACCGCATTGAATCAGCACTTTTGAGAATGTCGCGAATGACTTGCACGAAGAATCACGCTATCGCTTCGGCTAAAACCACAGTGGGTTTAGCTCGCGTGACATCTACCTGACCATGACTTTCGAACACGTCGTACACGCCAAGCAAAACACCTTGCTCATCCACAATTGCCCATGGAGCACTTTCTTTCCATGCAGGCAACACTCGCCCATGTCGAACCATGTCTGCAGTTTGGGCATCCACAACTATTTGGGTCATTGAGCGCAACGCAGTGATTGGAGACAACAACACCGCAGACTCTGGCGAATGCGATTCGGCAATCGTGAAATCTCCGATCGAGGTGCGCTTGAGGTTTCGTAAATGCGCGCCACCCCCCAACAGTGTTCCAAGATCTGCGGCAAGTGTGCGCACGTATGTGCCCGATGAAACATTGACAACAATGCGCACGACTAATGGATCATCAGTTGATTGCACATCGAAGGAATGCACCGTGACAGGGCGTGGTTTGCGTTCGACTACGACACCCTCGCGTGCAAGTTCGTGCAAACGTTTTCCATCGACACGGATCGCAGAGACCATCGGTGGTATCTGCAAAATTTCACCAGTGAGCTTCTCGGCCGCAAGCCGAATCTGTTCAAGTGTGGTTCCGGCCATGTCATGCCGAGCAGTTACTTCACCAGCCGAGTCGAGCGTGTTGGTCTCAACGCCAAACACAACCTCAGCCTCGTACGTTTTATCCATACCACTCAAAAATTGCATCAGCCTCGTCACATAACCAACACCAACGAGTAAAACTCCGGTTGCATCCGGGTCGAGAGTGCCGGCGTGCCCAATGCGTCTCTCACCCAACAATTTGCGCATCTGATTTACTACGTCGTGACTTGTAACTCCTGCTGGCTTGTCAACGATTGCCAAACCGTGCACGGTTGGTGGACGGCGACGTGCCACGACTACTCGCTGTCAAGATTGCGGGTACGCATCGGGTCATTGCGCAATATCTCATCAATGCGGGCAGCAGCACGAATGCCGTCGTCTGGTCGAAACTCAAGAATCGGCGTTCGTCGTGCATGGATCTGTGTTGCTATTGCCGACTGCAATCGCTTGCGATTCTCATTCAGCGCTTCCAGAATCTGCTTGTCACCTTCTTCGCCCTGCAACGAGTCGTAAAAAACGATTCCTCGATTCATCTCGGAGTCAACGTCAATAGACGTCACTGTTACAAACGCCAAACGATCGTCGTCGATGCGCACAATTTCCTCAGCAACTACCTCACGTACCGTTTCGCTAATACGTGCGGCGCGTGGATAACTGTGTTTGCGGCTGTTTGAGCGACCTGCAGATTTGCCCGCAGATTTGCTGCGTGACTGACCGCCAGACTTGCCGCCAGATCGCCCGGGATTGCCACCGTCGCTACGACCGCCCGAACCACGTTCTCGTCTTGTCATCGTGATCCTGCCTTTTGCCTCTCCATTGAAACTGTGCTTCGCTCATCTACGATACGGAGGCGATGTCTGCAAAACCCCCAGCCCAAAACGAGCCTCGAGCCGCCAATAGCGTGATTACGGGCAATGACCCAACCACCAAAACGCCCCTATTTCGATACACCGCCGCATTGGCAACCCAGGTTGAGACCAAGTGGCAAGACATTTGGGAGCGCGAGGGCACTTTTGAAGCCCCCAACCCGGCCGGCCCTTTGGCTCAACCAGACAAAGTTGCAGGTCGGGACAAATTATTTGTTCTCGACATGTTTCCGTACCCGTCCGGCGCCGGACTGCACGTTGGTCACCCTCTTGGCTATATAGCCACCGATGTTTTTGCGCGGTACAAACGCATGGACGGATTCAATGTCTTGCACGCACTCGGCTATGACAGTTTTGGATTGCCAGCCGAGCAACACGCGATCGTTACAGGAATTCACCCGCGCATAAACACCGAATCCAACATTGCAAACATGCGCCGTCAGTTGCGACGCCTTGGACTTGGTCATGATGCGCGACGCAGTGTGTCGACAACCGATGAAGAGTTTTACAAATGGACACAGTGGATCTTTTTGCAGATTTTCAATTCGTGGTATGACGAGACCGCGCAGCGCGCCAGGCCAATTGCCGAACTCATCGCCGAGTTTGAAAGTGGCAAACGCCAAACAGGTTCCGTTGCGTGGTCAGAACTCAGCAAAGTTGCGCAACAGGATCTCATCAGCCAATACCGACTCGTCTATTTGTCGGATGCGCCTGTCAACTGGTGCCCAGGTCTTGGAACAATCCTTGCAAACGAAGAAGTTACAGCTGAAGGTCGCAGCGACATCGGCAACTACCCCGTGTTTAAACGCAACATGCGCCAGTGGACAATGCGTATCACGAAGTACGCAGATCGCTTGCTCGAAGATTTGGATCGCCTTGATTGGCCCGAACCAATCAAGTTGATGCAACGCAACTGGATTGGCCGCAGCGTCGGAGCATCAGTGCACTTTGCAGCGGCTGCAGGA
>Ga0208363_1000178_pt1 | contig 18052 bp, 17 predicted proteins | sample LakMenEpi03May11_FD_150666 | JGI IMG/M metagenome (GOLD analysis project Ga0208363, IMG submission 150666) | Freshwater microbial communities from Lake Mendota, WI - 03MAY2011 deep hole epilimnion (SPAdes) | ecosystem: Environmental > Aquatic > Freshwater > Lake > Epilimnion/Euphotic zone ...
ACTTCAAATATGAAAATATTTTACCATGTAGGTTCCAGAAGGCTGTCCGCGAAAGTTGTTGAAGAAAGGGGCAAAGTGAGTCCGGGAAGAATGAAGGAAGACGCTACGAACGCGAAGGCCAGGAAGAAAGTCCTGAAAAAAAAATTAAAAGTTGCAAAGGCCCATGGAGTATAATTTAATATTGCAGCAATAAATATCTTATTTTCATTAGCAGCAATACATAGAAATCTAATATTTTTCAACTTGCCTAGAGCCCAACCCTATTGTGGAATTCGGGATGAGCCAAAAAGTAAGCCATCAGGATGTCAGCTGCCGCTGACACACTTTGCTCCATTCGGAGTTGGCAAAAAGCCAGCCGAATGGGGTCATTCGTTCTAGTACTTTCGTCCAAGTACCTAAGGTAAATTAAATTGTGAGGGCGAAGTTGCTGCCTCACAGCTGCCAAGCAAGCAGCAATAATTTCGGGATCACCCATAAATTGTCCCAAGCGATCCATAATGCTAATGTGAATGTTTTGAAATGTTCAACCGAACTGATTTAATTTACAGACTATTGCAATTCAATCTCAATCTTAAAGCTAGCAATATTTAAACAAGCTGCCCCAAAAAATAGTTTCAAATTACACGCGGGATCATGCTACAAGCTACAGAAAACAAAAAGTAAAAACAATATTTTTACAACTTACATGTTGAGAAGAAAGTTGAAAAAATGAAGAATTGGAAGATTGAAGGTCTGCGAAGGCGAAATTTTAAAGAGCTCTGAAATAAAACAAAACAAAACATGCATTTAAAAAATTTGCATTTTTTATTGTCGTCCTTGTCGTCCTTGTCGTCCTTTGTCGTCATTAACATTAACATTTACATTAACATTAACATTTGTCAATTGCCTAACATTAAAATATTTTTGAAGATTTAAATAAGAAATAATAACGCTGTTGTCATTGTCATGATTGTCAGCAGCGATTGCGATTGTCGTCATATCATCATATCATCATTAACATTAACATTATCATTATAACATTTGTCGATTATAAAATTAAAATAATTCAAAGTTACCTTGCAGGTTGGCTGACGAGTTGAAAAGAAAAATTAATTTGTTTTGATTTCAAAAGGCTTTTATTTTGCTGCCAGATAAAATTCAACTTTTAATATAAAAGTTACCAAATTTTATTTTTTATTTTTTTATTTTGAATTTAAACAATTTAAAAACTTAATAATTTTTGTTTTAAATATGATTTAATCATTTATTAAATATTTTTTGATTTAAATATGGACTATTTATCACAAATTATTGCGAATCGCGCAATTTATAAATTCTGATTGCAATTTTCTGCCAGATTTAATTGGTTTCAAGTAACTGTTAATTGATGTCGACTCGAAAAAATGACGACAAAACAACGATGAAACAACAACAAAATGACGACAAAAAAGAAAGAAATGACTATAATAAAAAATAAATGTTGCTTTCCCGGCACTAAGAAGTAAAAAAATAATGTTGCTTTCCCGGCACTACGAAATAGAGCAGGAAAAATGTGGCCAAAAGTGCTTTCTATGGCCTTTAAAAGTAACAGTACCTACTTTTTTCTCTCAGTAATATTTTGTCTGTAAAGATGTCTGAATCCTCATCTGTATCAAAAGGTCCTATTGTAGTTAAAATACTTATTGACTTAAGTGAATATCTTGCTTTAAAAAAAGCGAAACAACGTCAAGATGAAAGTGAAGACCATTTAAGTAAAAGTTATGAAGAAAAAGTTGCGGCTCCTATGGAAGAAGATACCGTTTCTGAAGGAGAAGGGCAAAACTTAGTGAGGGCCGTTCCTGCCATTCAGGTTGGACAAGGAGCCGACTTGAAGGAAGTAATCGCTGCCGCAATTGCTGAAGGATTCAAAGGCATTTTGCATAGCCAACTTTCAACTAGCCTACGACCGCAAATTGGAGGAAGCTCATTAAACGACTTAACTGACCTAGCCCCTCCTCCCCCTCAGGGCATTTTAAATGAAGACGACCAGCCTCCAAGTGGACTAGAATTAATGATAAAATCAGACGAAAATAGTTCCGCTGATGAAAACAATCTGCTAGGCAAAATACCTTCAAAGTTTCGTGAAAAAGCCAAAGACCTGCTTAAGGCATTTAATGAAAACCCAACATCATTTAGTTGGAACACTGATGGATTAATTTTTGTGAATGGAGAAAATCTTCCCAACTCAAACATATTTACATTGTTGCCTGAACTTTTTAAAGGAAATCCAAATAAAGAATCACCTGGATTTTATGAAGTTGTGAAACAATTAGCCAATCTTGGACTTGGTCATTTGATCCACAAAAATATTTTGAGGGGTTTAAAAAGAATGACTCCAATTGAAAATCAAACAGTGTTATTTGATTTTGTTAAGCAAAACCCAGGAAAGTGGTACTTTTTGGGACAGTAAATGATTGCTAACAGAAAATGTTAAATATTGAGTTTGAAGAATATTTTCAAAAATGTCCTGCTGTCTTGCCACATTTTTTGGGTGTCTATAGTATTAATACATTTCCAAAAAAATTAAAAACTAAAACATTCTTTATTACAAATATGAGTAAAAGTCACGACTTAGGTAGTCATTGGGTCTCAATAGTTAAAAGTAGCCCTAATGTAGTAGAAATTTTTGACAGTCTGGGAACAAAATATGATATTTTAAAGCCCTATTTAAATTTTCACAAAAAACCAAATATTATTTTTAATGACTGTGCTTTTCAACTACCAACTTCTACGACTTGTGGATATTTCGCGATAACTTTTTGCATTAATAGATGTTTAAATTTTGATTTAAAATATAAAGAAGTGTTGGCTCATGTATTTACCAATGATTTAAATAAAAATGAAACAATTGTAACAGACTTTGTAAATGAACTTTAAATTTTTCATTTAATAATTGTTTTCTTAAAATGTTTTATTTAAGATGATGCAAGACGAGGAAGAGCCGCAAGAAGGTTTTGGCTTAAAACCGGACGACGTAGAAGTAAATCTTCAAACTCAGCAATTAAACATGACCAGAAATGTCAACAAGATTGTTCATCCGTTCAGGTAATTGCTATCCCGGCATAACATTTTTTGTTTTTTTAAATTTTCGTAGAGAGCGCTTAGGGCAATAAAAATAAAAATTTTGATTCAAACATTTGTTTGCTTCTTTTAATTTATTTAATTTTGTTTGGTTAGGTTTAAATCCTATAATAAGCAATATATTTAGTGAATGAACTTGATAATATCTGTGTAATTTTAAGCTACTATTTATCTTCGCCTAAGCCGGTGATCTAACGCTATATTTTGGTTGACCATTGGAAAACTTGTAATTATAAATTATTTTGATGTTGGGTTGAGTGTTTGAGGCTTCGGTCTCTTAAATTCCCCAATATTAAAATACCTTACATTAACATGCTATTTTTTATCTACTAAAAATGTAGCTTTAATTTGTTTAGTGTTTTTTTTTGCTTTAAGGATGATTGTGGCCGGACCAAGTATGTCAGGTGGGGGAAAACAATTTTAATTACAACAATTTACATAATTATATTCAACAATTAATTTAAAGCAAATTTAATTTTAAAATTGTTGTTTTTAAAATAGGTTTTTTTATCTAGGTAAAAGTTTTTTTATGTACCTGCTGGTCAAACATCGAAATGAAATTTTTACAACTCAATTTCATCGCATTATGTATTGCATTCCCCCGGAAAGTCAACACCAAAAAGAGACCTATTTTCAAAAGTTGAAAAAAGAATGCAGAGAAGTGGAACTAATATTAGGATTGCCAAAAGAAGAAAATGTTCTTGACAACACTTTGCCAAAACTAATTATTATAGGTAAGCAGCAATTAAAAGCTAAAGAAAAACACCTAAGTCATTTTTTTGATGAAATTAAAAGAGAACAAAATGTAATTTAAATTGTTTTTAGATGATCTTTGCTTGGAAATTTACAAGAGTCCTTTTGTGGAGCAAATGTTTATACAACATTCTCACCACAACAAAGCATCTATTGTCTTCACTTCTCAGAACTACTTTAATTCTGGACCTCGAACAATTATCAGAAATTGTACTTATCGAGTTTTCTTTCAAGATCCAACTGATGACGTCACTCTAAGGACCGTCAGCTCACAATTAAAGTAAATATTAAAACGATTAATTATTCATTTACCTTCATTGCTGAGCTTTCTTCAAAAATTCGGCCCTCCATGCCTCCAATGAGGCTTCGCAGTGCCGACGGAGCTCCTCCTTGTCCGCCAATGCCTTGTCGCAGTCCACGACGGACCGCAGGCATCGGCTGCACTTTGCTTCGCTCAGATAATTAAACCTGGCCACTGTTGTGACCAGGTTTGACATTTCGTTTGTAATTTGGCTTCTTCTGACACTAGAGGCTGGGGCCGGCCTCGAAAAAAAGCAACCCATTGTTAATTTAATATGTTCACAACAACAACACTGCTAAAAAGTAAAATCGTCAATGATTGCTGTTTAGCACAGAATCATTGCGAGTTAGAATTTTGTTTGTCTATCTTTTCTTTTCTTTCCAATTTTCTTTCCTTCGTAAAGTTTTTGTCTTTCTGCGATCTGTCTCGCCTCTCAAATTGCCTGTTTTCTATCTTTCGTTCTTTCTGTTTTGCAATTTCTATCAACCGTTTTCTCTCTGCTTTGCTTTTCTTCTCCTCCATAACTTATAACAAATTTTTTAACAAAATAACTACAAAGAAAATAAATATTTAATGCACTAGTTTAAAACTATTGGTATTACTTTTTACACTTAGGACATATTAAAAATGACTGATCGATAACATAAAAAGCCTGCTATGCCCAATCTAAGCGTAAAAAAATTAAACCTAAACTTTTGTCATATTTTTCAGAGTTAGAAGTCCAAATTTTCTCAACAACTGCTTTGACACCTTGGATCACTTCTTCAAAGGAAATCGCTTTAAATACATAATGATTGATGCTCACACCTTTTCAGACATGTCAGAATTAAGAATTCGGTCTAATATCTTTCCTGAAAAAGATGGAAAAATTCGCCCAATTGTTTTTTTGGCTAACCCCAAGTACGCTAAATAATGTTAAATTTTTTTTTAATTCGACCAAAAACTATTATCCCCCAAATAGCAACGAAATTTAATCTGTTTCACTTGTTAAGACTTCCCCCTACTTTTGTACAGCAAAATAAGAAAAAAAAACAAGGATTCAAATTACAGTTGTATTTCATGAAATCTAGATGTTATCAAAAAAATAAGCTTTCATAAATGCATGGTGAAATTCATAAATAAATGTATTACAAAAATGTTTTTATTTAATTGTTTTTATAGCCAAATGGTAGGGTTTGATAATGGCCGGGGTTGCTGCCATCAGCCACAGGTACAACATATCGTTTTAGGTACAAATCATTTCTAAATTCAAAAGTTTGAAATCGAGTTTCGGGATAATTGGAAGTTTTATTAACAAATTTTCTTATCTGCGGAAAAGTTAAATTTTGAATTTCATTTTTAAAGTGACTTTCAATGTAATCATTATAAGTATCAGATGTAATTAAATTTTCAACGTGTGCGCTTGTAAGTGAAAGGCCTTTAACTTTTAAAATTGTGTGAAATTTATTTTCTGAATCTTGGTATAAAATACTATAATTTTTACTACCTAAAGCAAAGTAACTTTTTACTTGGCAGTTAAGGGGAATAATACTTTTAAATTCACCAATCTGGTCACTAAAAGGAATTGGGTCTATGGCAGTTTTAGGGATGCTATACATAATACAATCAGTTTCAATCGAAAAAATCTTCACACCTTTAATAGCTTCCAGTTTTTTTAAATAATCGTGCATAAAAACACGGGCGTGAGCAGTTATTTCTGAGCCAATAAAAATGTTTCCTTTAAAATTTGGTTTATTTTCTTTCACCTCGTATTCGACCAAGAGGTTTGTTTCATTAATGGCAAATAATTCTGTGATGTTATAGTTTTCTGCCAAATGTTCCAACTGTTTTTGACTTCGAACAATTTCAGACTTTTTTTTTTCCAAATTTGAACTAAATTTTCCAAAAATGGCATTTAACCAATCTTTAAAAAATTGCTTTTGGCCGGGATTGTTGTGCACATTGTTAACAGTCAGCTTAAAATTTTCCGGCAAATCCATTTTTTGATTGTGTGAGTCACAATATTTTTGTTTCTCTTCCAAAGTCTCTAAACCATCCAAGCCTCCTGAATTCTTTAACCGTTCGCTTACTAATGCTTGGACAAATTTACGTAGTACATATTTTCTTTCAGTAAAGTAGACAATTTCAAATATTTCCAAAATAAGATATTTTTCTTTTAAAGCTTTGTTTAAATCCGGAACGGTCCACACACTTGTAAATTTTTTAGCATTTACAGACCTATGATTACAAGTTTGTGACAAACTTTCGGTGCAAGATTTGCACAGAGCTAAATAATTAAATTTGTTTAAAATTCTGAACTGTAAAAATGGATATTTTTCTTTTGCCGGAGCAAGAACAGAGCAGTGAACAGCACCACTCAAAAGCCTTTGTCCCTTAAAGAAAATTCCTTCAGAAGTGGTTTGAATGTTTCTCAGTTCTGGTCCAATTAGAATTGTAGGTTTTCCCACTGGTAACTGGTAATCAAGGCCAATTTTGGAATAAAGTAGATTAACATCAGCTATTTTAAAAATTTCATTTGGATTTTCAGATTGTACCCACTTTAATTGGTACTGGTCTACCAGACCAGACCTCATAGCAATTCTCGGAATCAACCGATGCAGAGGACGATATTTCACAAATTCGCCTAAGGACAAAAAGTTCTTCCAAAGTTCTGAAGTTTTGGATTTTTTCCACTGGCATTCGTACAATACCTTAATTTTAAACACTTCGTTTGACCAATTTTTTAACAGGTAATCTGTCATTTTATTTTCGCTTGCATCTATCTGAGCTTTGGATTTTCCGTAAATGCTTAGATCTGTTTTTTCCATTTTTTTCCGATTTGGATCTGTGCAGGTGTCCAAATCGTGCAAATGAACCATACAGCCGTGTAACTGAAGAACAGTTTTAGAAACAGGACTGTACAGGTCAACCTCATAAGGTCCAAACTTTTTTTGGCCTTCTTTAGAACTAAAAGCATGTTGAAATTTTTCTCCTGGGTTTAAAAATTCTTGAAAACTGACAAACTCATACTCGCTTTGTGATATTTGTTTCATGTTGCTGGTAGATTCGTGTATAACACTGTAAACATTTTCTGTGTTTAAGCAATAATTAGAAAACATTTTGTAACTGAATGCCGGGGAAGTACAAACTTGACGATTAAAAGGATGCAGAATCAGGATTTCGTCAATGTCAAGATTTTTTTTAAGTTCAATTTGAAAGTCGATGCTAGCTTTTAAAAACTTTAAGCAAGCTCTAGCCACAATTTCAGTCTTATAGTTGCTAACTTTAACTAGTTGTTCGCGAAACTTCCATTCTTTATTTTGAAATGAGGCGACAAACACTTCTTTGGAAATTTTCTCGTCTTCGCTGTCCATAAGATCATAAAAGTCTTCCACCGCCGGTATAGGACCACACAATTGTGAGTTTTTGGCCGAATTTAGTTTTGTAGGAAAATATACGGGCAGCATGTTTAAATTAAACTGTTTTGCTATGTCTTCATAGTTGCCTTTGAAATAATTAGAAGCATTTAAAAATAACAGAGATTCTGATTCGCAATTTATAATGATGTGCCGGTTTCCCTTTCTAATTACTTGAGGTGACAAGTTTAAGTTAGCAAAAATTTCTAAAACACAGGACATGTTATCTGTTTTGTGATTTAAACTAACAAAAACGTAATTTTTCCAACTATTTTTTAGCAAAAAATCGGCAAAATAGTCTAAAACGGATCTGTTTTCTTTCGTCACATTAATTTGTTGCATAAAATTAGTAGTTTCTGTTCTAATTCGTTTTTTTTGAGGTTTGTGAAACAAAACAGAAGGGTTAATGGATTGCACGTCGTAATTGCAGGACAAGACTTCTTTTAAATGAGAGTTTTCAATTTTTAAATCATCACTGGCCAAAACAATGCGGTCAAATTGACCAAAATTAGTTTCTTTCCAAATTGTACACAAGTTAGGCATTTTGCTGTGTTTAAAAGTTAAATGGTGCTCACATTTGACTTCCAAAAAAGGTCTTGATTTTAGAGCTTCCTTCAAACCAATTTTGTTTTTGGCCATATAATCCTTTTTTAGTTTATAACATTCCGTGCAAGTTAAGGAAGATATATTTTGAAATTCAAAATCAAAAAAAATATGCTTTGGCCAAGAACTACTTAACGTTTCTTTTTGAAGAAGACACATGTGGTCTTCCTTAGATGGGTAGACTAGTTTACAATGCCAACACTTTTTTTCGTTACTTCCAACACACTTTGAGTCTTTTTTATAATTGTGAAATTTATTACACTTGTCACACATCTTTCCAATTCGGGACTTAGTTGCTTTATCAAAGCCACACACTGATCTGTGATTGTCGTAACACTGTTTAGTCGAAAATTTGTAATTACACAAACGGCATATTATTGGAATGTCCAATTGTTCCAAGTCAATTTTTGAAAAACAATAAGTAAAAGGAAGATTTGGAAGAATCATTGTGTCGTTTTGAGCATAGTAAGATTTGCAACGAAAACAACTTTTTTCGTAAAAACGACAAAAATGCCTGTAAGATCTTCCAAATGTTATTTTACAGATAGGACAAAATTGCCGATTTTTTCCACAAAAAGTTTTTAAATTTAAAATCGGAACCACGTGATTGTCATTTTTTGGATAAAGAAATATTTGAGATAAGTTACTTTGCCATTCATTGTCTTCCGGAAAGGATTGAATGAGTGACTCCTTTTCTTGGTTACTTTTTAAAATATAAATCTGACAATTAAAATAATTTGACAAAAGGGGTAAACAAGTCTCACTTTCATATGGGCCTTCACTGTCCAGCTTTAAATCAATAATCACTTTGTTTAAATGTTTTAACAACAAAAAACCTGCCCGGTTTCTCTGAACGTCCGTTATTTTTTTTCTCTTTGAATACAGGGGTTCAAAATTTAAATGAGTTCTGTTAATTGAGACATTACAAGTCTTTTTATTTTTTGAAGGGTTTTCAACAAGATATTTTGTTTTGTAATATTCGTTGCAGTAAAAGCCCAAGATTACTGAAGTTAGTAAACATTTATTAACAAAAGCTGCACGGTTTTCTGGAAATCCGTCCGGAATTTCAACGCAGCCGCTCATTTTGAAGTCATCAGTTTTACATCCCAAAGTCCTGGTATACGTTTTTCTTCGATTGGATGGATCTTGAAAATGTGCGTAACTGAGAACTTTAAAATACACTTGAAATCCTTCATTTAATCTTACTTCAGCTTGCGAATTTACAAAACTGTTAAAAAGGTTCAAAGCAAAAGAAAGTATTTTTTTTGTAGAATCATTTTGCAATGAAAATGCCCCTGAGTTTAATGCATTGACCATGCCGGGTTGGTGTATAGTTAAATAGACTAAGTTGGTCTCATCAGGATTGTAATATTTTTTTAAATCGATAAGCATGTGTTGCAGCACATCTTGAAGGATGAGTCTTATCGAGCCGAGTAGCGGCGGCTTGCTGTGATGTTTCAGTTTGCAACGTAAAATGTACAAATGGTCTTCAAGTCGAAATTTCTGAAAAAAAAAATTTAAAAAGTATTTAATACTTTTATCTACAGAAAAATGCTATATTTTATTTGTACATGTTTAAGCAAATAATATACCTTTTGCCGTTGGTGATCTACTTTTTGCATTAACAAAACAAAATCTTCATTTTCAAAAACTTTAGTTTCTTGTGCAAAAAAATTGGTAGACGTAAGTAAACTTTGTGTTTCGATTTCTGACTCAACATCTGCATTTTCATCTTGCCGGGGTAGGACTGAAGGCTCAGCTTGTTGTTGCAACAAATTGGGCTTAGTTATGCCAGAAGGTCCTGGCTGTGGCGAAGCAGAAGCACGATGGTTTGCAGGGCTCGCTGCTGCCGCAGACTCTAATGGTATCACAGCTGAAGTAGGTTCATTTTCGGATGCCGGGTTTGGTGGTTCCTGTTCAGATAATTTTGACAAAGTTTTAACACCATTTTTTGCTTTGAGCTTAGCCGAAGTTTTTTTTTTGTCTGTATTTGATGCTGGTATTGGACTTTTTCCTTGTGTTGCAGCGGCTGCCTGTCTTCTTGTAACAACTCCATCTCCGGTTTGAAGTTGTAAATCGTTAAAAGAATTTTCAATAGGATGTGTTTGCGATGGCACTAATTCTTCTTCTGAACTTTCCTCAGGGTAAATTAAATAGGAACATAACAACTCTTCATCCGAACTTTCAGAAGAACTTTCATCGGAAGATTGAAATTGATAAAATTTCTTTCTTGCTTCCATTTTCAAGTTACCAAAACAACTAAACTTGTAGAGAGAAAGTATCTGAGCCTTTCTAATTTAGGCCAAACTTTGGCCGGCGCGGAAAAAAACTTATTTCACTGAAAGCTGGCTATAATAAAGCAGCAGTTTTTTTTTGTACGAATAATCGATAATTATTATTTAGTTATGTTAGAAATATAGAAAATAAAATTGACATTAAGTTGTGCATTATTTTTTAATTATAAAATAAAAGTTATTATGCTTTTCTGCTTATAAGCCAAAAAATAATGACCTAAATTTTAGAAACCTCTCTGCGCACTATATGAATCCTGTTAGTTCTCTTTTTACGTTTTACGTGTGATGAGCTTTGGAATAAATGTGTTAACAAAATGTTATCTGACCTTGAAATTGAAAATTTATATCGTGATAAAACCTTTTATGGTGCATTTTCAGGTGCCCTCAATTTTCAGACATTTTTAAAAACTGAATTAAATGAAGATGTTTCTCTTAAGAGAATTTACTCAATACTTAAAAAAATGCCATTTTATGTTATTTCACAAAGATCAGTTCGTCGGTTTCCAAGAAGAAAATATGATTTGGCTGGATTTGGATCTCTTTTACAGGCCGACTTAGCTTTTATGTTTGAAAAAAATGGTTACAAATATTTCTTGGTTCTCTGTGACGTTTTCAGCAGGCATGTGTATGTAGAAGCCCTCAAAGACAAAAGTGCCGAAAGTGTTAAAAAGGCATTGGAAAAAATTCTTGATTCCTTTTCAACTCCAATTTCAAAACTTGAAACTGATCAAGGTGAATTTACAACTATTTCTTAATATTACACATATATAATTTAGTTGATCAGGATTATCGTGAACGAAAGCATTAATTAACTAAACAAAAAATATATTAAGAAAAATAAAACAAACTACTTCAATTGCATATTTTTTATTTTATGACAAGTAAGTTTAATAATGTATTTGTTGATAGTTGTTTTTTAAGAATAAGACAAAAAAAAACCAAATATTAAAACGCTTCCTTTGTATTTTTTAGGTGGAGAATTTGTTGGATTGAAAAAATTTTTCAAAGAGCGAAACATCTTATTCAAAACAAAATACGGAATGCACAAGGCCAATTTCAGGGAGATGATCAACTCTTTGAATTGCAATAACTCGACAAGCACTTTCTCAACACTTTTTTAAAGAAATCAACTTCTTGACACAAAATATGAGCTAAAAAGAAACTGCAGCAGCAATAACTGCTTAAATCAGTTTAACTTGTTTTTTGAACAGTTTTTATTTTCTGAGTATCAACTTGAAATGTGTTGAATAGTTGGCGTGTTGAGTAAATGGCTTTTTGTGTCAAAGTCTTTTTTTGAGTTATTGCAATTTGAGAAGTTGACCCTCCCTCCAATTTTAGTGAACATTTTGTGTATTTAATAAAGAAACGACTTTATTTGTGCATGAGAAGTGAAATTTCAGATGACTGGCCTTCATTTTTGCCTCTTGTGGTTGATGCATTAAATCACAAACCAATTAAAGCCTTGGGAAATGTTTCACCTTCAGAAATTAATAGCGAATGGGATGATGAAAAAATTCGAAAAGCCCAAGAAGAAAAACAAATTAAAGTATATCATGAACCAGATTGGCAAACTCAAAACAAAAATCAAGATGACTATTTGAAATCAAAAAATCCTCTTCAACCTGGTTCGTTTGTGTACGTTGACAAAAAAACCGAAATTTTCAACAAATCATTCTTTGCTCAAGTAAGATAACGTTATTTCGACAGAGACTTTTCCTTTTTCGGAAATTGTAAGAGTTTTAGAACGCTACATACAGGCAGTAAAAAAGCTTTCGAATTTCTTTCCTTATAAATTTTGGAAAGAGAAAAATCTTTCTAGTTCTGGAACAGTAAATACAGCTAGTACATAAGCCCAAAAAAAATTGAAGCACAAAATTTTGTCTTTTATTGCGTTATTCCATGAGTGGTGTGTTTGCTGAGTTTTGGAACGCTTCATACGTCTTTAGTAAAGGCAAAAAAACAGTCCAAGATAGCGCGCTAGCTAAAAAGTAGACTTTGCGCGAAGGTCAGACAGCCTTTTTTGAGAGGGAGAGAAAATATGTAGAAACACAGATAAAAAATGCTTTAACGTACAATATAAAGACGCAAGCTGTGCAATAGTATGTGCCTGTCTGTTTATTTTTTCGTATCTACCTTTCCCGGCATGTTATTCATTTGTCCGTTTATGTTTGAGAATAAAAAATTATTCTTGTATTTTTTTTTTCGTTTTTGTTTAAGGTTTAACTCTACCCCGGCATCTAACGCTTTTTTTTGTTTGTCTTTTAAAAATTTTGTAAGTTTATGTAAGTTTTGTTTTACTAGCTTGCTATCCCGGCAAGAACTCGCTCAAGAAAACCTTTTTGTACTCCTTGTATGACTTTTTCTAGATATTTTATGCCTTTCTGTTCTTCTATCTTGTATTCTTTTGTAGTTTTTGCCTGTTTAAAAGTAAAACTCTCTTTTCTATTGCTTGCTTTTTGAAAAGCATATAAAGCACGTTTTCGCTGTTTTCCATGCCATTTCTTTTCCAAACTTCTAAAAGATAATTTCTACTCTGTTTCAGCGAGGACCAATCTTTAAAATTAAATCTGTGAACGGCTATCGAGATCCTCCTCTGTACACTGTTGAGGATTTGATGGGTGAAGCCCTGAAAACTCAATACTACGCAAAGCAACTTTGGCCTGCTCCAGATCCAAACCAAAACGATTTTACTTTTGAAATTGAAGACGTTATCAGGAAAAAAAAAATAAAAGGAGAAGAACACATCTTTGTCAAATATTTGTACTATCCTCGTAAGTTAATTTTTACTTAATAAGAATTGTAAATATAGAAATAAAAACTGAATTAAATAATTACTAAATTAATTAATTCACTTTTTTTTCTATTTTTTTCAGCTAAATTTAATCAGTGGATAAAACAGTCTAATGTGGTCATTGATAACTCTTCGGAATGAATGTTTCGATTCTTAACAATCCCACCAAAGTGCTTATGGTTTCAGGAAAATTTATGATTGAAAAAAGTGAAAATGAAAATGGATTTTTAAATAGTTCAGTTGTAAATTGTCCCATTTCTGTTGAATACATGGACATTCGAAAAGGTACATGGAATGTGTGTCTGAAAGATATTTTAATTTCCAAACAAATCAATTTGCCTGAAGCAGAAGTAATTAAGGAATATTTAATTGTGTCCACAAACATTGTTGACGGTAAAAGATTAAACAACCACAAAGGCCTTGAAATTTTCAATCCTCCATTTGAAAGGATTTTATACGAATCTGATAAAGCCAATTACAAAGCATTTTCAAAACCAACGTGGCTAACTGTCAGTTGCCCTTCAACACACTTTGATTTAAAATTCAATTTTTGGCCAGAATTTAAACCATCAGATCATTTTTTTAGTAATATTTCTCAGTTAACAGCGAATGTCACAGCGACAATGTTGTTTCAGAGGTTACAATGAAAGTTGCTTTTGATGTTGTGCACATGAGAGACTTGTTAATGAGAGACAAAGGCTTTTTAAAAGAGTTATATTCGATGAACAGTTATCAAAATAAGAAAATAATTAGTGGAGCTGATGATCAGCATTTAAACACTCTTTTAAAAATATTGCATCTTATATTGAACAATGAAATTCCAATTTTAATTGAAGATGTGATAATCATTAAAAAATCTAAAAAATTTAGCTTGCTAAAAAAAACAATTAAAAATACAAACGACTACATATCAATTTTAGAAGGTGTTCGAAAACCTAAAGTTGATTTTCTTGGATCTCTTTCAAACGTTTATCGATTTTTACTGCGGTCCTTATTTGAAGAATAAAACAGCAAATAACGAAAAATGGAAGCACATCTAATGAAACAGATGGTAAGGGGGAGAACATTATTTGTTTCGCAGCCTCGTCTAACCCCTTACCCTTGCGGTGGTTACAAAACGCCGGGGGCAGGTATGACTAAGTCATTGTACAATGTCTATCAACCAATTCATACTGAAATGGATAATGGATTAAAATTAAATAAAGAAGTAGCTTCTGAAATTAAAAAACAAAATGAAAAGCAAGAGGGATTTGGCAACCCGTTACCAGCTGAAAGCATGGACATTGAAACTTCTAATAAAAGGAAAATAGACGAGGATGTGTTTCAAAAAATGCAACATCCCATTTATAAAGTTACAAAAATAAAGAAACCAAAGATTGAAGCACAATTGGCCATCGGAAAAGGAGAAGAAGAGCCCACTCCGTCGTCGTCGTCATCGTCATTGTCAAGTTTATTGCCAGGTCCGTCAACTGCAGAAAAAAAATACTTTAAATTTTAATTTCTTAATCAAAATGGAGAGCATTGAAACAGAAAGTAACACTCGATTTGCTCAAAACTATATAGACAGTTTTTTTACAAAGTTACCATACGACAGCCGATTTAATAAAGTGGAGTACCAAAAATATGTGCCGGTGTCTGGTATGAGCGAGACTGTACGTCAAATAGAGTTTGTTCTTGAACGACGTGATGCACCAATGTGTTATATGATTTCTGACATCTTGCTAGAGTGTAATGTTACAATTTTGGAGGACACTAAAACTGCCACTTTGCCAGCAACATCACTTACCGTTGGACCAGTCAATAATGTTCTTCATAGTCTTTTTGAAACTGTCATAGTGAAAGTTAATGGATCTCAAATTACAAACAGTCCAGACATGTATCATTACAAAACCTACCTTCAATCGCTTTTGTCTTACAGTTCGGAAATAAAAAATTCAGCTATGCAGACTGTTGGCTACTCCCTCGATAACAAAAGACACATGGAAACTGATGTGTCGGCAGCAGGTATTCCAACAAACTCTGGATTTAGTTTAAGGGCAAACTGGTTCAGAAAGGACAATGCCTCTACTAATGCCTATCGGGCAAATGGAGCAACCTTTATTGGCCGACTAAATCACGAGCTTATTGGATCAACGAAACCTCTTCCCCCAAAATCCCTGGTTCAAATTACATTGAACCGAGCTGCAGATGATTTTTTTATATTAAAAACCTCCACAGACACTAAAAAATACAAAGCAGTGATAAGTTTTTGCTGTTTGTACGTTCCAATTGCATGGATGCAAGAAGTGTTGTTGAGAGAACTTGATGTGCGTTGGCCAAAAGAGCCAATAACTTATCATTATAGGCGACACAATGTGTTAAAATTAACAGTGCATCGAAACAAAAAGGAATTTTTTTCTGACGCTTTGTTTCCGGAATCAGAAAATCCGATTCGAATTTACTTTTTTTTGGTTAAGGCTGATGCTGCAATTGGGGACCAAAAATTGAACCCCTACAACTTTGGGCGCTCGTGGGAGTACACAAAGGACGTTGCAAGACTTTCTTTGCAAGATCAAATTCGAGCGACCGAAGCAGATCAAAAAATGGACGAAATTAAAGACATGTTCAAACTTTTTTTGCAAAAATTTGAACAACGAGACCGAGAATTAACTGCGGTGGCACCACCCCTCCCTCCTACACCCCCGGCTCCTGAGCAAACAGAAGATGCCCCACTTTCCGCGCGAACAAGAAAAGGTGGTCCTTTAAAAAAATCTGCAACTCCTGCATCGGCATCGGCTAATGTAGATTTGGAAGCAGGATTAGGAGGATCTGGATTGCAGCCACCTGTTCAACAACAACACTCTCTGTTTTCAAGTTTAACAAATTTATTTCGCCGCGGATCACAAACTGTTTCCGAAGAAGAAGAGTTTGCCATTTTGGAGCCAAGTCCCTCTTTGCCGCAGTTGCAGGAGGCATCTGACTTGCTTTTAAGAGAAATAGAAAAACAGAGAGTGGCAGCATCCAACCACAACAGTCAATCTCGTCATGGATCCGTCCATACCTCTATCCGGCCTACAGGATCTGTTCACGGGTCAACCCACTCTGAATTTGACGCATTAACTTCAGCGCGTCAATTAGCAGCATCAGTTACTGCTCCCGAAGTTTCAACATTTTGGCTTGAAAAATGCCAATTAGAGCTCAACTCCCAACCCTTAGGTTAATACATGTTTTTAAAGGTTACAATATATTAAATTTATCAAATTTGCTTAACCCCGGCATTAAACATTTTATTGATTTTTTTTTCAGATCATATGGAAAGCGTACAAACAGAAGGTAAGCAATCCTGTATGTTTTTAAGCGATTAACAATATTTTTTTTTTAAAGAGGCAAAACAAAAAAAAAATATTTTGTATTTTTATTATAAAGTTTTACTTTTCTTGCTTTTAATTACCATATTTCAATTGAAATTTCATTCATTATTCAACAGTTTTATTTTATTAATTTTATGACTTAGCCTTAGTTAATCTGTTTTTCTTTAGCGACACCCAGAATGCGAATTTTAAAGTTTCAATATATTAGTATACGAAATAATAATGATATATTCAAATCTATTTTTTTATTCATAAAAAATTAATACTTTCTAGATGAGTGCATGCACGATTTCTTGCGTTTGTACCAATCCAATCAAATGGTAAACACTCTCTACACTAATGGCATTAGTTACGAAATGTTTAGGCACGGATATCATATTGTTGCCTATGATTTAACGACTGGATTGGATGGGGGAACAGAGGCATTTTCAAGTCCATCAGTTAGAGTGGGTAAGTTAATGTAAACAATACGTCTTTATAATCACAACAAATTTTTTAGTCAAATCTGTCATAAGCAATTTTTTTAATGGATATATTTTGTTGAAACATCATTAGTCTGTTTGTTATTGTTTCATTTCTGTTTTAAAAACAAAACAAAAATAGTTGCTTTATGAGTCAGTTTGCTTCAAATTTCAGAAAGAAAATAGCAAGTTTCGTCTTTCAAAAACTAATATCTGAACTGGACAAATTTAATAATTTTTTTTTACTAAGGACACCTGAGAGCAAGATTACAATTTAGCTGTCCTCTGCCTTTGGACATGAACCTCTTTGTAGTTGGAGAATTTAGTTCTCTGCTTACAATTGCTCACGATGGAAAAGTAAATACAAGCTACGTTTCAAAGTAAAGGTAATATGATTTTTGTATTATTGAATTGATCCCAAAGATATTGGACGCACAAAAGTTTTTGGCTATTTAGTCTTCAAATAAAACTTACCAGTTAAACTTGGAAATAATTTGTTTAAAAGAGTTCAAAATGTTTATTTCATTAGTCTTTTTTGTGTCTGCAATTTCTGTTTTGTATGGTCAAGAATACCTGCGAAGTTGCAATCACTCCTTTGACTTTAGTTCTTTGTGCCTCGAATACAGTTTTAACGAAATAAACTGTTTCCCGTGGGACAAAACTTGGTGCCAAAATGTGTTGATTAGCAATGACAATTATCAGTGCATTGAATGGAATTGCGATGTAATACTTTTTTTTAATATCAGTTCTCTTTGAAAGCATATTTTTTTGTTTCCTGTTTTTGTTATCGACATATGAGTGTGTCATGCAATGTCATTTTTAAATATATTGATAAGGTTTATTTTACGTTATATTTCAGGAAACTGTTATTCAAACAGTTCTCAAATCATTGTCAACGTCAACAACGCCATCATCATCATCAACAACAACAACAACAACAACAACAACAACAACAACAACAACAACAACAACAACAACAACAACAACAACAACAACAACAACAAC
>Ga0208363_1000190_pt1 | contig 17423 bp, 17 predicted proteins | sample LakMenEpi03May11_FD_150666 | JGI IMG/M metagenome (GOLD analysis project Ga0208363, IMG submission 150666) | Freshwater microbial communities from Lake Mendota, WI - 03MAY2011 deep hole epilimnion (SPAdes) | ecosystem: Environmental > Aquatic > Freshwater > Lake > Epilimnion/Euphotic zone ...
ATATCGCATATGTGGGCATAGCACTTGCAGCGGTTGCTGTTGCACTCGTCGGAGATGCACTGGGTCACCACGATCTTCCCACACCTGTGCGCGCGATTGTTTTTGCGTTTGTGTCCGGTCTTGGGTTCGGGGTGATCTTTGTTTGCCTAGCGCAAACTTCGAAAGATGCTGGCTTGTGGCCGCTGCTGGGTCAACGTGTGATCAGCGTTCCTACCGTTGCGATCGTTGCGTACTTGGGCGCGGGACGGATACATATTGCTCGTCGCGTCTTGCCGCTAGCAGTGCTGTCCGGCTTACTGGACACAACAGCCAATGGTCTGTATTTACTAGCCATCCATGGCGGATTGCTCTCACTAGTCGGCGTGATCACCGCGCTCTATCCAGTTTCAACAGTCGGACTTGCAGTCACACTCGATAAGGAAAAGTTGCACAAGAGTCAGATCATCGGATTGGTGCTGGCAGCAATCTCGCTGTCAATGGTTGGCTACGCGTCAAACGCGTAGTTGCATTCATCTCAATACCAAGTCGGGCTGGCGGGATTTGAACCCGCGACCTCTTGTCCCCCAGACAAGCACGCTAACCAAGCTGCGCTACAGCCCGCATCTCGACTAATTACCCTAGCGAAAGAGATCTATAACTCTCCACGACAAATACATGATCAGTGCGCCGACAAGTAGTTTGAAATGCCAAGGCACCGACACATCCTCATCCGCAGAACTTTGCGCAAGCTTTTTTAAATTAAGAGTTTTTGCGGTGAGTTGACCATTGATTGTCACATCGGCAATCGGCTTGAGACATTTTGGGCATGATCCATCCGGCAGCATTGCGCTGGGCGCCAAATACTTTGCACAATCTTCACACCAAGGCATGTGTTTACTCTGAGCGTTTGCGAACACGCATCTTGATCGGTGTTGAACCAAATTCGAACTTTTCGCGGATACAGCGTTCGAGGTAGCGAAGATACGGCGCTGGCAACTCGCGATTCACGAACAACGTAAATGTAGGAGGATCCGTCGCTCCCTGCAGTGCGTACAGCACGCGTGCGCCGCTTCCCGCAGGTTGCTTTTGTTGCGCTTCAGCCATCACTTTGTTGACATCTCGCGTTGGAACACGCTTGTGATAGTGAACGATGCACTCTTGCAAAATTGGCAGGAGTCTATGAACTCCCTTGCCTGTGAGCGCTGAGACTTTGAGCACTGGAGCGTCTCCGATGAAATACAGCTTGCGAGTCATCTCATTGTCAATGTGCTCTCGCCCTTCAGCGTCGAGCGTCTCCCACTTGTTGAGAATCACAATCACTGGACATCCGGCTGCATCTATGCGCTCGGCAAGTCTTTGATCCTGGCTCGTAATGCCATCATGTGCGTCAATAACCAAGAGCGCGACATCTGATTCGTCAACGGCGCGAAGTGCACGAACAAACGAGTAATACTCTGCCGACTCGTCGACTTTGCTTTTACGACGCATTCCAGCCGTATCAACGAACACCATTGGTCCATCTTCAGTGTCAACCTGAGTGTCGATTGCGTCTCTGGTTGTTCCTGGCATGTCGTGCGTAATCGAACGATCCTCGCCCACCAACCTGTTGAAGAGGGTGCTCTTACCAACGTTTGGACGACCAACAATCGAAACGCGAGGAATACCTGGAGCACGAATGGCATCACCAAGTTCTGGCTCTGGCTCTAAATCAAGTGCCTCAACTCGTTCGAGAATCGCGTCAAGCAAATCACCCGATTTGCGACCGTGCAAAGCAGAAACCGCAATTGGCTCACCGAAACCGAGAGACAGAAAATCCCAACGATCTGATTCGCGTCGTTCGGAGTCAATTTTGTTGGAAACAACAAGCACTGGACGATCCACCTTGCGCAACCATTGTGCGATCAACTCATCGTCGTGGGTTACACCCACCCAAGTGTCAACTACGAAAAGCACGAGGTCTGCAGCTCTTGCCGCCTCTTCAACTTGGCGACTGACTTTGGTATCCAGTTCGGAGCCGCCTGGCATCCATCCGCCTGTATCAACAACGCTGAATTTCTTGCCAATCCATTCGACATCTCGTTCGAAACGATCGCGGGTAATACCGGGTTGGTCTTCGACTATCGCAACCTGAGCGCCCAAAAATCTATTGAAGAGAGTGCTCTTCCCCACATTGGGTCGTCCGACGATTACAACGGTAGGCAATCGTTCAGTCACGCATGCATTCTACAAGCGGTTTATGCGAGAACGATGAGCACTAAAGTGAGATCGTGACTGTGTCAACTGCATCGCAAGTAGATCGTGTCCTACTTGCTGCCCCTCGAGGCTTTTGCGCTGGTGTCGAGATGGCCATCAAAGCTCTTTCATGGATGGTTCGCACGTTTCCCGCACCTGTGTATTGCTTTCACGAGATCGTTCACAACAAGTCTGTTGTTGATCGCTTCATCGCACAAGGCGTGATTTTTGTCGACGATATCGATGCAATTCCTACTGGAAGCCCAATTATGTTGTCGGCCCACGGTTCGGCACCCGAAGTAGTCGCCAATGCGATTGCTCGTGGAGGCTACGTAGTTGATTCTGTGTGTCCGCTAGTCACAAAAGTGCATCATGAGCTTCGTGTTCGCTCAAATAAGGGATACAAAATTATCTATATCGGACACGAGGGTCATGAAGAAGCTGTGGGAACTATGGCTGTTGCTCCACACGCCACAACCCGTGTTGAGAAGATTGAAGACGTTGCGGAGCTGCTCGACACAAATGAACCACTAGCACTACTCGCTCAGACCACTTTGTCACATCGAGATTGGCAAGAAGTTGCCCAAGCCGTAAAAGTGCGATTCCCACAAGTTTGGCAACCTGGGAAAAGTGATTTGTGTTTTGCTACGACCAACCGTCAAACCGCACTGATGCAAATAGTTGAAGATTGTGACGCAGTGATAATTATCGGTTCAGCTAATTCGTCTAACACTCTTGCACTAGAAAAGCTTGCTCGGTCGATGAACTGCAAGACCGTTCTACGCATTAACTCCGCCGAGGAAATTCCTGACGATATTTCCGGAACTGTCGGAGTAACTGCCGGAGCCTCTGCACCAGAAGAATTGGTGATGGCTGTAGTCAACCGACTCGCTCCACGCCTGGGAGTTGAAGAGGTTCGGCTCACAACCGAAGATGAATACTTTCCACCACCACGAAACATCCGTCAGTTACAGCATGCAATCGAGCAAGCATCTACCGTGATGATCGGCGGGAATTTTTTAAGTGCTCAGCACTTGGACGATCGCTCAGTAAGCGCCAGCACTGTTTTGCAAAAACTAACGAATTAATTTCAAGGCGTTTTGCCTAATTGCGCGGTACTTTGCTCCAAGCAATTTCGCGATCGACCCGAACGTCACCTGGAAGTCCAAGCATTCGCTCACCAAGAATGTTCTTCATGACTTCGCTTGTTCCGCCCTCAATACTGTTGGCGCGAGCGCGCAAAAATGCTTTAGGTACGGAGTCAAAGCTCATAGCAGTTTCTGGTCTTACCATTGCATAACTTCCGTACAACATGCCGTGCGCACCCATTAATTCAATGCAGAATTCATAGGTTTGTTTGTTGAGATCCGCACTGGCCATCTTGCCAATTGAACCCTCCGGACCAGGAACACCAAGTTTTCGATTCTGTCCCGCTCGAATGTTTGTGAGACGAAGCACTTCAGCCCGTATCCACAACTGAGTCAACTTGTCACGAGTTGCTGCATCTCGCTGCTCAGTCGGCATCTTTTCCCAAATCTTCATTGCCTCACGGATCGGGCCTGATGCCCTCGGAGGAATTGCTCCACCAATTGCAACTCGCTCATTCATCAGCGTCGTCAAACTCACGCGCCACCCGTCGCCAGGACCACCAAGCGTCTCCGAGACTGGAACGCGCACATCGGTAAAATACACCTCGTTGAATTCGGCTTCACCAGTCATCTGACGCAATGGTCGGACTTCGACCCCAGGTGCTTGCATGTCAACGACCACTGCAGTCATACCAGCATGCTTGACAGCATCTGGATCTGTGCGCACGACCAGCAATCCCCACTTGGAGAGATGCGCCAAAGTGGTCCAAACTTTTTGACCGTTGACCAACCATTCGTCACCATCTTTGATTGCCTTTGCCGAAAGTCCAGCGAAGTCCGATCCAGAACCTGGTTCAGAGAACAGCTGACACCAAATTTCCTCACCGGTAAATAGCGGTCGCAAATATTTTTTGCATTGTTCTGGAGTTCCCCACTCGACAACGGTTGGTCCACACATTCCGTAACCGATCGGATTTCGTGCATATGCATTCGGGCCACCCGCCGCTGACAATCTTTCGCTCACAATCTTCTGATGCTTTGGTGACAACCCAAGCCCACCAGAGCCAACAGGAAAGTGCACCCATGCGAGGCCGCGGTCGAACTGCTCTCCCAAAAAAACCACGGGTTTTGTCTTGCTGGGCGGAAAGGCTTCAATCAATTCGCTGATCGCATCATTAATGACCTGCTCGTCCAACGACGTTTGCAACTGTTCTGTCGACATCCGATCCCCTTTTCGCTCAAAACAAATCTAGTAACAACCGTAACTTTACGCCTTATCGGTCTGAGTGGTTACACATCCCAAATTGCTAGACGCATCAAAATTTGGGCTAACTTTTGGCTATGTTCCCAGGACAAATTGCAGCCATCAATCCAGATAAACCAGCCATCATCATGGCGTCGACGTCTCAGGTCATTACTTACAAGGAACTCGATGAGGCCGCTAATCGTCTCAGCCAACTGCTTTTTCAACATGGCCTACGTCCCGGCGACCACATCGCGGTTTGCCTTGAAAATCACCCTCGATACTTTGAAGTCATTTGGGGATGCCACTACGCAGGACTCATCTACACAGCGTGCTCAAGTCGCCTCACGTCTGATGAACTGACTTACATCATTAATGACTGCAACGCGAAAGCATTTATCACGAGCAAATATAAATCCGAACAAGCGGCAGAGATATCAGACTTGATTCCAAACGTTGATCTTCGTCTCATGTTGGATGGCGTTATCGACAAGTACGACAGCTACGAAGAAATCGTTGCTCAGCAGTCATCGCTTCCTTTGATTGATCGAGTTGACGGTTCGGACATGTTGTATTCCAGCGGAACAACCGGTCGCCCTAAAGGCGTCGCACTCAATCTCGGCAAAAACCCACTGGGGTCTCCAAACGGCGTGACATCACTTGGGCAATTCTTGTTCGCGATGGACGACAGCACGATTTACCTTTCGCCCGCACCGCTCTATCACGCAGCACCACTTCGTTGGAACCTAGCGGTGCACCGCGTCGGTGGCACAACAATCATCATGGAGAACTTTGATGCTGAGGAATATTTGCAGCTCATCGAAAAATTCAACGTGACACACTCGCAAACCGTTCCGACAATGTTTGTTCGACTACTCAAACTGCCCAACGACGTTCGAACTCGCTACAAGACCACATCGCTCACCCATATCTTTCACGCTGCTGCACCATGCCCAATCGATATCAAACAGCAGACAATCGAGTGGCTCGGACCAATTGTTCACGAGTATTACGCAGGTAGTGAAGGCAATGGATTCGTCTATTGCAATTCCGCACAATGGCTCGCCCACCCCGGAACAGTTGGACAATCGCTGCAGGGAGTCATTCACATCCTTGACGACGACGGCAATGAACTTGAGATAGGTCAAACAGGCACGATTTACTTCGAAACGCAAGCGACATTTGAATATCACAATGACCCAGAGAAGACCAAAGCATCAAAAGACTCACTTGGTCGAGGTTGGTCGACGCTTGGAGATATTGGCTATCTAGACAATGAGCAATTTCTTTATCTCACCGATCGCAAAGCATTCATGATCATCGCTGGTGGGGTCAACATCTACCCGCAGGAAGCAGAGAACGTTTTGGTCTCTCATCCGGACGTGATCGATGTTGCTGTTTTTGGAATTCCAAATGAGGAGTTCGGCGAAGAGGTAAAGGCAGTAGTGCAACCAACCGTGATGCCCGCTTCACCAGAAGATGCTAAAATATTAGAGCGTGTTCTCATTGAACATTGCAAGACGTCACTTGCGTCGTTTAAGTGCCCCAAATCGGTTGACTTTCGAAGCGAATTACCTCGCCATCCGACCGGCAAATTGTATAAACGACTCTTGAAAGACGAATACTGGGCTGCCGCGGGCAGAAGTATTTAAAGTACTCACGTGTCACATCCATTTCTCGAAACTCGTCTCCCAATCGCATTTGCCCATCGGGGCGGTGCAAGTGACGCTCCAGAAAACACCATGCCTGCTTTCGCTAGAGCGATCGAACTTGGATACACCTACCTTGAAACCGATGTGCACGCCACTCGTGACGGCGTGCTCCTCGCCTTTCACGACGACGACCTGCTCCGTACATGTGGGGTTGCCGGAAAAATCAGCGAACTTGATTATTCCGAAGTGCGTAACGCGCGTGTCAATGGCACTGAGCCAATCCCGCTGTTGCAAGACATTTTTGATGCGTGGCCACAGGCGCGCATCAATATTGACTGCAAATCAGACGCCGCCCTTCAGCCATTGATTGATTCTTTGCGATCACCTCATGTGCTCGACAAAGTATGCGTGGGATCATTCAGCGACAAACGACTTTCAGTTCTACGTGAAACTTTTGGGCCGTCGCTGTGCTCATCACTAGGTCCGAAACAAGTCGCGTTGCTCCGTGTGCGAAGTTGGATTGGCGTAGTCAAACCATTTGATGGCGCTCTTGCCGCGCAAATACCGCTCAAACAGGGCCCAATAACCTTGACCGACAAACGGCTGGTTGATGATGCTCACAGCGCGGGACTACAGGTTCATGTTTGGACCATCGATGAACCAGACGAAATGGAACACCTGCTGGATCTGGGAGTTGATGGAATCATGACCGATAAGCCTCTTGTGCTCAAGCAGATTCTGCAGAATAAAGGACTTTGGCATTCACCGATCTGATGATCGACACTATTAGATTAATTATGTGACCCCTACGAGGATGCGGCTCAGCCGACGCTTCGGTGAACTCCACCACGCCTAACCCAATCGTTCATCGCTCGGGGTCTCATTTGATCTCTGCTGATGATGTCTGTTTGACGTTCCCTGACTCAACCGAAGCGTTGCAAGGAATATCACTGCATATCGGAACTCATGAATTTGTAGCGCTCGTTGGCCCTAGTGGCTGTGGAAAGTCAACCCTGCTTCGTGTACTCAGCGGTTTACAAAGACCAACAAGTGGCACTCTTACATCCGCCACTAGTGACATTGGATTCGTATTTCAAGACCCAACGTTGCTGCCCTGGAGAACGACGCTGAGAAATATTGAGACTCTGCTTGAACTGCGTGGAGTCAATGTAGCTGAGCGCCAAGACAGGGCACGGATCGCGCTCGACTCAGTGGGATTGCACGACAGTGGACACAAATATCCGCGACAACTTTCCGGTGGCATGAAAATGCGAGCATCCCTAGCGCGCACCTTAGTCACCGATCCGAATTTGCTTTTGCTCGATGAACCATTCGCTGCAGTAGATGAATTTACGCGTGAGTCACTGAATGACGATTTGCTCGCTATGTTCGCTTCCGCAAAATTCTCGGCCGTGTTTGTTACTCACTCCATTACTGAAGCTGTCTATCTTTCGCAGCGAGTCATCATCATGTCTCCGCGACCTGGAACCATCGCGCATGAGATCCAGATCCCATTCGAGTACCCACGGACCCCAGAACTTCGCTATTCCTCCGAATTTGCACAGTGTTGTGGGCAGATCGCAGCGTTGATGAAAGAAATGCAATCGGCATGAGTTTTAACAATCGACTCCAAACAGTTATCGCTCGATATTTTGGTCCGGCCGTTGTGTTCGTGTTGTTTTTACTCGCCTGGTACGCACTCGCATACGGATTGGAAAACAACTTCTCCCCGGCCTCCAACACACCGATGATCATTCCGCCACCCCATCGACTCTTTGAAGATATCCATGGCATTGTGCGCACAAAAATCGTCATAGCTTTTTGGATTTCGCTCAAAACATCGCTTGTTGGTTTGACCCTCTCAATTTGTTTAGGGCTGATAGCCGGTGTGCTGATGGCTCAAGCCAAATGGCTGGAGCGTTCGCTTTGGCCCTATCTCATCGCCCTGCAAGTAACGCCGATCATTGCAATCGTTCCCCTCATGATCAAACTTGTGGGCTCAAATTTTGCGGCAAGAGTTCTCGTAACCGTGATCATTTCACTCTTTCCCATTGTTTCGAACACATTGTTTGGCATTCAATCAACCCCAAAAAACATGCATGATCTGTTTACGCTGCATAAATCGAATCGTGTGACTCGACTATTAAAACTTCAGTTACCAGCAGCAAGTCCTGCAATTTTTAGTGGGCTACGTATTTCGGCTGGTCTTGCCGTTATCGGTGCCATAGTTGGTGACTTCTTTTTCGCTAAAGGTGACCCCGGTCTCGGCAAACTCATCACGCAATTCTTTTTGAACAGCCAAGCGGGCCCGATGTTTGTCACAGCGTTGTCTGCAACTCTGTTGGGACTTATGCTTTTTATCGCATTCGGTCTACTCAACAAGTGGGTTGTTGGCAGATGGTACGAAGGTTCAATTTCACAATAACAATGGAGAATAAAACCAGATGAGTAAGCGAAACGCAACAATCGGAAGTGCAATTGCCTTGGGCATTTCAATCTCTCTTCTCGGAGCCTGTGGAAGCAGCGAACCTGCATCTACGGATTCGACGGTGCCAGCAGTGAGCGCCAATGGAGTTTCACTTGCCGACGTCTGTCCTGCAACGGTTGTTGTCCAAACCGACTGGTTTCCCGAGTCGGAACACGGTGGCATCTACCATCTCATGGGCGATGATGCCATTGCTTCCAAAGATACGGGTGCTGTAACTGGTTCACTAGTCGTCAACGGAGAACCAACTGGTGTGAAACTCGAAATTCGCGCAGGTGGACCGTTTCTAGAATCCCCAGTCGTCACTGAGATGTACCAAGACAATGCAATCACCTTTGGTTACGTGGGGACAGATGTGGCTATCACTCGCTACAACGATGCTCCAACACTTGCTGTTTTCAATGCGTTAAACATCAACCCCCAAGTTGTGTTGTGGGATGCCACTAAGCATCCAGAAGCTAAAACCATTGCTGACGCTGCCAAAACAGTCAAGTCGTTCTTCGTTTACGGAGAACCTTCTTGGATGCAGTATTTCATCGCACAGGGGCTCATCAACAAGGATCAGGTTGACTCCAACTACAAAGGCAACTTGCTGCTCGCCACTGACGACGCCGCACACCAAGGCTTTGTAACGTCTGAGCCGTACAAGTACGCGAATCTCGAAACCGGATCAATCACGACTGGTTATCAATTGATTCATGATGCAGGCTGGAACTCATACGCACAGAACTTTGCAATTCGCAAAGATCGCTTAGAAGAACTGCGTCCTTGCCTTGAAAAGATTGTCCCAGTGATACAACAGGCCCAAATTGACTACATCGCTGATCCAACCCAAGCAAACGCGCTCATCATCTCAACCGTAAAGACCTACGACAGCTGGTGGAGCCAGTCAGAAGGCGACGTCGCAAACGGTGCAGCATCACAAAAGGATCTAGGCATCGTTGGAAACGGCGATACTGAAACGTTTGGTGATTTGGAAGGGACACGCGTCAACGATTTCATTGCCAAGGCAACACCCATCTTGCGCGAACAGGGTCTTGAGATTGCTGACATCACCGCAGGTGACATCACTGACAACAGTTTCTTGGATACTTCAATCACCTACAAGGGGTAATTGACTCAGGCGTCTTTGACGCTCCACTTACGCTGGGCGACTGGCTCCTTGTCGCTCCAAGGGAAATTGATCCACTGGTCAGTGTGCTTCCACACGTAATCACACTTGATGATGGACTGCGACTTCTCGTACAACACAGCAAGACGCGTGTCGGCTAGCTGACCTTTGCAAAACTCAAGCACGTGCTTCAAGGTGTGGCCAGTGTCTGCCACATCATCAACAATCAGAACTTTTGAATCTTTCAAATCGACGAGACTTGGCACTGGAGGAAGGATCATCGGAACTGCAAGACGCTCATTCACACCGGTATAAAACTCGACATTCATCGTGTAGGTATTTTTAACCGACAGTGCGTAACCGAGTGCTCCTGCCGCAAGTAGACCACCGCGTGCAATTGCAAGAATAATGTCGGGCTCATAGCCGCTCTTCGCCACCATGACTGCAAGCTCGCGGCTCGCAACTCCGAAGGACTCCCACGTCATTATTTCTCGTTCTTCGCTCAACTCGACCCCTTTATTGCATCTCGTGAAAAACCCAATCTAGTTCATCAGTCGGCTACATACGGGCAGTGACGACAGCCGCTCTCGCAGCAATAATTGCGCGACGCTAGAAACTCGGCGGTCATGACCGACAGCCCAGAGACCGGATCTTGATAGCAGGGCAATCTGGTGTCAACAGCCGAAGCGTGGCGACTCATAATTTCTACAAAATGCGGGTGCGTCGCCTGCAGGCGCCGAGGAATCGGCTTTACGAGATAGTCATCTCTCAGAACTGGAGGTGTCATAGAGCCTCGAGCATCCCCCAAAATTGGGGCCAACTTTTGCTCACAACATTTGGATCATTGATGATTACGCCAGGCAATTTGAGACCTGCAATACCAAAGGCCATTGCCAATCGATGGTCATGATGTGTGTCACAGCGCCCAGAATGCAGCGGCTGTGGAGCGATTTCAAGTCCGTCTTCATGTTCGACAACACTTGCCCCTAATCGCCTCATTTCCGCAGCAAGATCTCCAATGCGATCGCTCTCCTTGTTGCGAATAAAACCAACTCCTCTGATCCGCGTCGCCGTCTGCGCAAACATCGCCACCATGGCAAGGGTGGGAACCAAATCAGAGATCTCAGACATGTCCACATCGATCCCTCGCAAAGAAGTATTTGCATCCCGAACTATGGTCACTCCGCCCTGGTCTTCTGCAACCTCACAACCCATTTGTCTCAAGACATCAACGAATCGGCTGTCCCCTTGAATCATGGTTGTAGCCATTCGATTCACTCGCACTCGGCCGCCAACTATTGCCGCAGCAGCGAACGGGTACGAGGCTGAACTGGCGTCTGGCTCGACCACATACTCGCAACCTACATATCCTCCGCCGTCTATGACGATGTTCCGATCATTGACAATGCGAACGTTCGCCCCAAATGATCTCATCACCGATGCCGACATTGTGATGTACGGGAGAGAAATAACATCACCAACAAGTTCTATCGTGAGTCCACCATCCAACATCGGGGCAATGAGCATCAGTGACGTCACGAATTGCGACGATGTGTTGGCAGAAACCTGAACCGAATCGGAGCAAGACACTCCTCGCTGAACCGTAACGGGCAAACAATATTTTTCGCCTTGCCACGAAACACCGGCTCCCAGCTGACCTAACGCGATATGCAGATCTTTCATTGGGCGACCGCGTAGCGATTCGTTTCCCGTCACGGTCAGAGGGCCTTTGCGAAGTGCGCCAACTGAAGTGAGGAATCGAGCGGTGGTTCCTGCCAAATTGGCATTGACAGTTACCGCATCTTCACGGTTCAAATCAACTTGCTGCTCAAAATGCGCAGTCTCACCGTCTCGGATGATGGTTGCACCAAGCATCTCGAGGCTCTGCAACATTGCTTGTGTGTCGTCGCCGTCTGGCAACCCACTGATCGTCGATGAACCTCTAGCTAATGCCGCACAAACAAGAGCACGATTTGCAATCGACTTTGAACCCGGAACAGTAACTACTGCATCAATTGAATGTTCTTTTGCTGCAACTGCGTACTCACTGGACTGAATCATGAAATCTGTTGCAAAGTTGGCTTAAACCCGCGAGCAATCAAACCGCCACGAAACACGTCTTGACTGGTCTGCTCAACAACAAGCACCAGAACTCCTCTTTCACCTTCCACAGAGTGAGCGACTTCGAAGTTTGCAATGTTGACGCCCAGCTCCGCGGCCAAAGTGAAAATCTCTGCGGCAGCACCCGATCGGTCCGGAATCGGAACTCGAACCTCGACCACGTCCATGAGATCGCGAACACGACTAGGCAGATTAGATCGCGCAATCCGAGACTGCTGCAAACGCTTCATCAATTCCTTAGAGTCACCTTGTTCAACAATCTGTTTCATTTGGACGAGGCCGTCAATCAGTCCATCTAGCGCAATAACGATTGCATCTCGGTTCTCTCGACAAATATCAATCCATATCGCTGGATGACCAGAAGCAACTCGTGTCATGTCCCTAAAACCGCCTGCAGCTAGTCGCAATACAGCAACATGCTCCTCCGAGCGGCTGCTCGCCAAACCCATTAACGCAGCAGCAGTCAAATGTGGGAGGTGACTGACGATCGCAACTAATTGATCGTGGCGCTGAGGATCAAGTACAACAATTTCAGATCCAAGTTCCGTCACGACTCCCGCCACCTGCTCAAAGTTGCTGTCGGAAATACCCACAGATGGCGTCAGCACCCAAACAGCGCCTTCAAACAGTTTGGCATCAGCTCCGGCTAGACCAATCAGTTCACTGCCCGCCATTGGATGTCCGCCGATGAAACGTGGGTCATTGATTTGTTCAACAAGATGGGCCTTTACGCCGCCAACATCCGTAACCAAACCAGATGTCTCCGACAAGGCTCGAATAACCTGCTCTGCAATAGACGAAACGGGCGTTGCAACAAATGTGATTGCGGCATCCTTGTCCACACCAATCTGATGAATGATCCCGAGCGATAATGCCTGAGTCTCAATTTCACCTACGGAGTCGCATCCGGTGACATGCCAACCCCTGCTCGAAAGTGCGAGCCCTAGCGACCCACCGATCAAGCCAAGACCGAAGACATTCGCACGTTTTTGCATCACAATGACAAATTCTACTCGTGGTCTACTGAGCAACCGATTCAATTAACAGCTTGACCTCAGCATTCGTAAGATGCCTCCATTGACCTGGCGACAAGTGCCTATCGACCAACGGGCCAATGCGGACGCGCACAAGACGCTCAACCGGGTAACCAACTTCCTCACACATTCGACGTATCTGTCGGTTTCTACCCTCATGAATCACCACGCGCAAGACACCGGGCTGCAACTGACTGACATCCGCGGGCGCCGTCATTCCGTCATCAAGCTCAATGCCATTTCGCATCCGACTAATTGCAGTGTTGTTCACACCGGCGGATGAACATTCGACATGAACCAAATACTCTTTTTCCAAGCCATAACTCGGATGCGTAATTCGATTGGTGAGTTCACCATCATTGGTGAGCAGCAATAACCCCTCAGAGTCGGCATCAAGGCGACCAACTGGATACACCCGAGGTTCCAGAGGCACGAGATCCACTACCGTCTCACGACCGTGAGTATCAATAGCTGTTGAGATCACATCAATGGGCTTGTTCAACAAGTAGTACACCACGTCAGGTCGCACACCGACTGGCGCACCATCAATCTCGATGAGATCAACTTCCACATCAACCCTGCGACCCAAAATTGCCGTCTCGCCATTTACAGTCACTCGCTCCTCGGCGATCATTTCCTCACACGCGCGCCTGCTGCCCCATCCATGGCGAGCCAACACTTTTTGCAAGCGTTCGCCTTCGTATAAGTGATCGTCGCCTCCCGGCGTTGATGAAGAGATAATTACCCCTCAACTTCGTTTCGAGAAGCACCCATTGGGTTTGCAGGGACGATGCGCAATCCTTGTTCGAGAGCCTCGACCACTTCAGCGGGCGGCACGAAATCGGCGATTGGAGGCAACGAAGCGAGCGAATCAAGCCCGAGACGCTCAAGGAACATTGCTGTGGTTCCAAACAAAACTGCCTGACCAGGGCCATCATCGCGAGACACTTCAGTGATGTAGCCACGGGCTTGCAATGTGCGCATCACTGCGTCTGGATCAACTCCGCGAATTGATGCAACTTGTTGACGCGACAGTGGTTGTTTGTACGCAATGATCGCCAAGGTTTCTAACGCCGCAGAAGAAATGCGAGCCTGCTGGCTGTCGAGCACAAAACGCTCCACATAAGCAGACACATCAGGATGCGATTGAAAACGATATCCACCGGCAACTTTGACCAACTGGAAACCGTGTCCCGCATCGGCGTAAGCCAACGACAATCGCTCACATAAACCCTCCACCACAGCAAGTGGTAGTTCGAGCAACTGTGCAAGCAAAGTTGGGTCAACCGGCTCCATTGCAACAAGAAGGATTCCTTCAAGAGCACGCACAATGTCCGCGCTGATCTCTGTTTCTTCATCAGACATATTTACAACCTTTCATTCCAAAATCATCCCTCATAGTCATCTATGTTGAAAACTGCTTCAAAACCAACATCGTTGCCGCCAGTCCACAGCACCTGAATGTCACCGAACTTATCGCTCTGCTCAAGATCCACTCGACCTTGCTTGTACAACTCAAGTATCGCCAAAAATCGGCAGACGACAGCAATGCGATCGTGAATCGCCTCAGTGAGTTGCGCGAACGTAACACGGCCAAGGCTCGGCAATTCATCAAGCAACTCCATCAACGCTTCTGCAACACTCGCACGAATAGGCGCAACGTGAAATAAATCGATTGTTGTTGGAGGCTTCGGTTGGACAGCACGTAAAAATGCACGTTGCAATCTGACTGGAGTAACGCCTTCCAGCAAGTCTGGCATCAACTCAGCAAACCGTTCGTCTGGTCCCGCCATACGGGCAAAACTCAGACCGGCCTTTTCCACCAATTCGCTAAACACACCCGCTACATCCTTGAATGTTTTGCAGTCCAACAAGCGAGCAAGCAACAAATCCCGCTCTTCCCAAAGAGCAAGCTCCTCATCGAGATCCATATCGGCTTTGCCAGGAAGCAGCCTTCGGGTCTTTAGTTCAACCAGGGTTGCGGCGATGAGCAAAAACTCCGTTGCAATTTCCAAGTCAAAAGTTTGCATACGCTGAACTTCAACGAGATAAGCCTCCACAATACGCAGTAGCGACACCTCGTGGATATCGACTTCTTCTTGCAAAATAAGATGCAGAAGCAAATCAAATGGGCCATCAAAGACCGGGGTGTTTACCTCGTATGCCATCGCGGACAAGGCTATATCAAACAGTCGTTTAATCGGTCCATTGCACAAGTGGTTTGCACTAGCGTAATGACGTGGCCAGAGTCCTTTCCTGCATTCAACCGACCGGAGAAGTCCACCTCGGCAACTATTTAGGCGCACTACGCAATTGGGTGTCTGGTCAGCATTCAAATGATGTTTTTCATGGCATCGTCGACTTGCATGCGCTCACAATTACCGACACTCCTGGCGTGCTCGGCAAGCAAACACTGCAATTAGCTGCAATATTGTTTGCGGTTGGGCTCGATCCTCAGGTAGCAACAGTTTTTGTACAAAGCCACATTCCAGAACACAGCCAGTTGGGTTGGATTATGGAATGCACCGTCAGTTTCGGCGAACTGAGTCGTATGACCCAATTTAAAGATAAGTCAGCAAAGCGTGAGGCTGATTTCGTATCAGCCGGGCTCTTCACCTATCCCGCCTTGCAGGCCGCAGACATCCTGCTCTACGACGCAGCCGAAGTACCTGTTGGCGACGACCAACGGCAGCACATTGAGATAACCCGTGACATAGCTCTTCGATTCAACCATCGTTTTGGTGACACATTTGTTGTTCCAAAGGCCGTGACTCCACCGACCGGTGCCCGAGTGATGGATTTACAGGAACCAACCAACAAAATGAGTAAGTCTGGCGATGGTGAAGCGGGAATCATTTATCTACTTGACGACCCTGCAGCGATTGTCAAAAAGTTCAAGCGCGCAGTCACTGACAGCGACAATGAAGTGGCATTTGACCGCGAACGCAAACCGGGTGTGAGTAACTTGCTCGAGATACTTGCAGCAGCCACAAACGAGTCACCTGCTTCACTCGCAACGACGTACACACAGTACGGAAAACTTAAGCAAGACACCGGTGAAGCTGTTGCTGAAATGCTGCGCCCGATTCAGGCTCGATATCACGAACTGATGTCAGATCCGGCTGAACTCAGCAATTTGCTCGCACTTGGCAAAGAGCGAGCATCCAAGGTTGCTCAAGCAACACTTGCTCGAGCACATAGCGCGATTGGTCTCTACCCAAGCAAGTAACAGCGAGCGATGTATATGTTTGCTAAATGTCATCCGCTTTGATGAGGGCTTCTTTTAACTCCGCTGCACACGAGCCTTCGACCATCGAGATGGTCAACTCGTCACTGTTTATAGATCGAAGCATCGCAGCACCAATTTCTTCGTGGTCGTGATATTGACGAAAGCAACTTGTGCGTGGACCAACCAGTGTCGCGAGCACTCGTGCCAAAGTTCCAAGACGTGCTGCAGACTTGCCAACATCATGTAGTAACGCTCCAGCGATTTCACTATTTAAAGCATTTGGTCGATGCTTCACAAAACGACGCCCAACCATCACGCTGTGCCGTCGATCCTGCACCATCATGTTGTTCCATAAATCAAACTCTTCTTGAGAAAGTATTGAATGAACCCATTGGCGTTCAATTTCATGAACTTGAGACGGCACAAGATTAAGCACGAAGCGCTTTGCAAGATGTGCAATCCCACTCATTGGTGAGCCTTGACTCGTGCACGCGGATGTGACTCGCGGTACATCTCGAACAACACTTCGTTATCAACCTTCGTGTACACCTGAGTCGTACTCACCGATGCATGCCCGAGTAGCTCTTGCACAATTCGCAAATCTGCTCCGTGGACAAGCATGTGGGTTGCGCAAGAATGTCTGAGCACGTGTGGAGACAGCTCGCTCTTGATTCCTGCCAACAGCGCATATTTGCGCACTATCCCCCATGCGGCCTGTCGTGACAAACGTGTGCCGCGAACGCCAAGGAATACTGCATCAGCGTGGTCCCGTTTAGCCCACTGCTGCGGACACAACATGGGCCTCCCACCAGCGCCCAACCAAACTTCGAGTGCTTCTTTTGCATGTCTTCCGAAAGGCACAATTCTTTCTTTGGAACCTTTGCCGAAAACGCGAGCGACGTTGCTTTCCATATCAATATCGCTCATTGAAAGACCGCAAGCCTCGGAAACACGGGCACCAGTTGCATACAAAAATTCGAGCAACGCACGATCCCGTAACGCCAACGAATCAACACCAGTTACCGCATTCAGGAGCAATTCAACTTCATCCTCACTCAATGCTTTGGGTATTCCGGACGGCACCTTGACACCATCTATGAACGCCGTTGGATTGTCGGCGCGCAAACCCTCATCAAGCATGAAGCGGTGAAACATGCGAATAGCAGCAAACTGTCGGGCGATACTTTTAGGCGCCCGTTCATTCGCTCGCAATTGACCCACATACTTCTCTATCTGCGCTGGCTTCACT